>APMI01008809.1_pt1 | contig 11138 bp, 6 predicted proteins | sample 667938 | NCBI WGS metagenome assembly APMI01 (sample SAMN01084076, study PRJNA167559) | wastewater metagenome | biome: Wastewater | place: Denmark: Ejby Moelle, Odense | collected 2011-11-28 | reverse complement strand
TCGCGCCAGCCCTGCGCGAGCGCGACCGCCGTGACGCCGCCCCTTTGCGTCGCGGCGCGCCGCACGGCTCCGGTCGCATCAAGAAAGGCGATCACCGCAAAGCCGCCGATCGAACCGTGACAGGCCGCCTCCGCCCCCAGAACCGCCTCGCGGGCGGCGGTGACGCAGTCCTTTCCAAAGCAGGCGATCCCGATCGTCATAGCCGGCTGTTCCGCTTTGAGAGGCCGCTGGTCAGTGGCTCTCTTTCGGGACGTCGGCGCCGCGGCAGCCGACAAGGAAAGACAGGTCGGCGCCGACGTCGGCCTGCATGACGGTGTCGATATAGAGCTTCTGATAGCCCGATGAGGCGACAGGCGGCGGCGCACGCCAGTTGGCGCGACGACGCTCCAGTTCGTCGTCGCTGACGTCGAGGCGCAGGCGGCGCGCCGCGACGTCGAGTTCGATCGCGTCGCCGTTTTGAACCAGAGCCAGAGGCCCGCCGACCGCCGCCTCGGGCGAGACGTGGAGAACGACGGCGCCATAGGCGGTCCCGCTCATGCGGCCGTCGGAAATGCGGACCATATCCTTGACGCCGCGTTGCAGAAGCTTGCGCGGCAAGGGCATGTTTCCAACTTCCGGCATGCCGGGATAACCGCGCGGGCCTGCGCCTTTGAGAACGAGAACGCAGGTCTCGTCGACATCCAGATCGGGATCGTCGATGCGCGCCTTCATGTCCTCGACGCTCTCGAACACGACGGCGCGGCCGCGGTGACGCAACAGCTCCGGCGTCGCCGCCGACGGCTTGATGACGGCGCCCTGCGGGGCGAGATTGCCGCGCAGCACCGCGATCCCGGCGGCGGTCTGAACCGGCTCCGCCGCCGTGCGGATGACCTGCGCGTTCCAGCACGGCGCATCGGCGCAATTCTCGCCGATGGCGCGCCCGTTCACGGTCAGGGCGTGCCCGGCGATGACGTCGCCAAGCGCGCGCACCACCGCCGGAACGCCGCCGGCGTAATAGAAATCCTCCATCAGGAAACGGCCTGAGGGCATGAGGTCGACCAGCAGGGGAAGTTCGTGTCCGATACGGTCGAAATCGTCCAAGACCAGCGGAACGCCGATGCGGCCGGCGATGGCGAGAAGATGGATGATGAAGTTGGAGGAGCCGCCGACCGCGGCGTTGACGCGGATCGCATTCTCGAAAGCGTCGCGGGTGAGAATTTTCGACATCCGCAGATCGTCATGCACCATTTCGACGATGCGTCGCCCGCTCATCTGCGCGAGAACCGAGCGACGCGAATCCACCGCCGGAATCGCGGCGTTGTGCGGCAGGCTCATGCCCAGGCTTTCGACCATGCAGGCCATGGTCGAGGCGGTGCCCATGGTCATGCAATGCCCGGCCGAGCGCGACATGCAGGACTCCGCGTCCATGAAGTCCGCCAGCGTCATCTCGCCGGCGCGCACGCTCTCACTCATCGACCAGACGTTGGTGCCCGATCCGATATCGGCGCCGCGATACTTGCCGTTCAGCATCGGCCCGCCCGACACCACGAGGGTCGGCAAATCGCAACTCGCCGCGCCCATCAGCAGGGACGGCGTGGTCTTGTCGCAACCGCACAGCAGAACGACGCCGTCGATCGGGTTGCCACGGATCGATTCCTCAACATCCATGCTGGCGAGATTGCGGAACAACATGGCGGTCGGCCGCAGGTTCGATTCGCCTAACGACATCACGGGGAATTCGACCGGATAGCCGCCCGCCTCATAGACGCCGCGCTTCACGCGCTCCGCGATGGCGCGAAGATGGGCGTTGCAGGGCGTCAGCTCCGACCATGTGTTGCAGACGCCGATGATCGGTCGCCCGTCGAGAAGATCCTGCGGAATGCCCTGGTTCTTCATCCACGAGCGATGGATGAAACCATCCTTGTCATGCGCGCCAAACCAGTGTGTCGAACGAAGGCGGCGTGTCGTCATGATGATGCGTCATCCTTGAGCGGTCGCGCGCTCTCGCGTCCGCGACGCAGAGATGGGGGACGGCAGGGACGCCCGTTCGCCAGGCAACCCTTGAACGAGCGCAGGGGTGAGATTGGCGCGATTGCGCCGGGCGCGCAACACTGGCGATTGCGCAGGGGCGCGGTGCTGGATGGAGATCGTCTGCGTCGCCAGTCTTCTAGAGCCAGCGAGAGGCAGTTTTCTCCTTTCGGTTGGTCTTGAGCGGAATGTTCGGCGGCGCAGGGCGTCAGCGTCATCGCCCTGTCGGCGTGCACGATGTCGCAATCGGGCGGACGTTCGAGCCGCGGCGCGCCGGCCGGGCGATCGGTTGCGTGTCCGCCGGTTGCGCCAAAGCCGCGACTCACATCCCGCCGACCCCGCCAACCAAATTAGGGGACGGGACCCAAATGTGACGGCGCCGCCATCCGCGCTAGTGCTGCCGTAGCGGAGCGGATAGCATGCCTTCTCGGCAAGCGAAGCGTGCGCGTTCCGCAGTTCTGGAGCGGATGGGGAGATGAAGCTTCCAACACTGAAAGCCCTGACGGCGTTCCATGCGGTGGCCAAGTTCGGCAGCATTCGGCGCGCGGCCGAAGAGCTGGGCGTCGATCATTCTCTTGTCAGCCGGCATCTGCAAGCGCTGCAACGCGAGACGGGCACGGCGCTCGTCATCACATCTCGCAAAGGAGTCGTTCTGACTGAGGCGGGGACGGAATATCACCGCACCGTTCGCGACGCGCTCGCCGCGATATCCGGCGCGACCGCTCGGCTTCGCTCGGCTCAATTCGCCAAACGCCTCGTCGTCGCCAGCATCCCGGGCTTCGCATTGAACTGGCTGACGCCGCGATTGGCCGATTTTCACAAACGTTTCCCCGACATCGACCTGACGCTGAAGCCCATGCAGATTCCCGCCGACCTGGACGCCGGCGAGGCCGACATCGTCATCCATTACGGCGAGGTCGTCAGCCCGACGACCAGATCGCAGGCCCTGGCGCGTCCAAGAGTGTTTCCCGTCGTCAGCCCTGACTGGATGGCGCGTCTGCCCTCCGCCCTCGATCCGCGCGCCCTGATCGACCTGCCGCTGATCCATGAGGAAAGTGACGACCAATGGCAGAACTGGTTCCGGGCGAACGGCGTCGGATCGACGCCGATGCTCGGCGGACCCAAGCTCTGGCACGCGAACATGGCGATCGAGGCCGCCAAGCGTGGCCAGGGCGTCGCCCTGGCGAATGAGCTGATCGCCGCCGAAGAGGTCGCGACAGGGGCCCTGGTCGAGATCACCTCCACCGATGTCCGTCTCGCCTCCTACGTGCTGGCGACACGTTCGGACCAATGGCGGCGGCCCGCAGTGCAGCAATTCCGGCAATGGGTTCAGGACGCCCTCGCCGGGCGAGCCGCCCGCGGCGGATAGGTGTTGCGCTCAAGTCACCACAGGGCCAAAGATTGCACTTTCGGCTGGGGAGCGGGACGGCTTCACTGGTCGCGCCACAGGGGCCGTCCCGAAAGCGACGGAGCAAAGCGTTGACGTTGACCACTTCTTTCTCGCAGGAGCGGGCTGTTCCCCGTTATCTCGGCGTCGCCGGGCTGCAAATGGCGACGAAGCTCGGCGAGGACAATATCGGCCGCATCGCCACGCGGATCGCCCACACCAAGCACCGCTACCCCTGGATCGACGTCATTCTCCTGCCCGAGCTTTGCGCGTTCGGCCCCACGCCCGCCTTCGCGCAGCCGCTTCCGGGCGACGCGGAGATGCGCTTCTGCGAGATCGCGCGTCTCAACCGCGTCTGGATCGTCGCCGGCTCCTTGTTTGAACATCGCGACGGGCTGATCTACAACACGACGCCGATCATCGATCCCAATGGCGTGGTCGTCGCGCGCTATCGCAAGATGTTTCCCTTCATGCCCTACGAGCATGACGTCGCGTCGGGAACCGAATTCGTCACCTTCGACATCGGCGGCGTCGCCACCGCGGGCGTTTCGATCTGCTATGACATGTGGTTCGCGGAGACGACGCGCACCCTCGCTGCGATGGGATCGGAGATCATCCTTCATCCCACGATGACCGACACCGTCGATCGCGAAGTCGAACTCGCCATCGCGCGGGCGGCTGCGGCGACGAACCAATGCTATTTCTTTGACATCAATGGCGTCGGTGAGTTCGGCAACGGCCAATCCATCGTCGTCGATCCCTCCGGCTACGTGCTGCATCAGGCGGGAACCGGCGAAGAGGTCATCCCGATCCGCGTCGATCTCGACCGCGTGCGCGACGAGCGTCGCAACGGGATGCGTGGCCTCGGCCAGCCATTGAAAAGCTTTCGCGACCGAAAGGTCGATTTCGACGTCTATGACCGGAACAACAACAAGAGCCGGTATCTGGACACGCTAGGCGCGCTCACCAAGCCGAACTCGGTCTTGGACGCTGCGCCCCGCAACAAGGCTCTGGGGGGAGCGCTCGATGGTCAAGCCGGAGAATACCAACCAAAAACGCCGTAAATCGAAGTCCAAGTCGCTCAACCTCCACCGCAGCCTGTGGGAGGTGAGGGCCGATAGCTGGATGAGCCTCACCGATCTGCTCGGGCGCATCGCCCGAACGGACCCGGATACGGCCGAATTCGCCAAGTGCCGCGCGAGCATCGGCGAATTGCTGGAGACGCTGAAGTCCATCGAGCATTATTGGGCTTTCCCGGGGCGCAAGACCTTCGCGGGTCTTATGAACTGGTTTGAGTGCGGCGATTTCGTTCGCCTGAACGCCTCGGCGCGACGCATCAACCGAGCGCTCGCGGACCACTCCTATCGTCATCAAACGATCGAGCTGCCGGAAGGGTTCGAGCGCAATCCCGACGCCGAGCCCACCAATGAGCGTCTGGCGCAGATCGAGCGCCCGTATTTTGAAGTGCTGATCGTCGACGAGATGAGCGAGGACGAGGAGCGCGTCCTTCGCAGCCGTCTGCGCAGCCTGCGCCGCGACGACGATCACTTCATCTACGACATCATCGTCGTGTCCAACTTCGAGGACGCGCTGATCGCGTCCCTGTTCAACTTCAACCTTCAGGCCTGCGTCATCCGGCACGGCTTTCCGTTCGAGTCGGAATACGAACTGTCGATGTTGCGCGGCTTTCTCGACGGCGTCGAGGAGCAGGGGATCGAGACGCTGCCCGAGAGTGAGCGCGGACTCATTCTCGGCCAGAAGATCCATGAACTGCGCCCGGAGCTTGACCTCTACCTCGTCACCGACGTGTCGCCCGAAGCCATCGCCGCCAAGGCCGGCCATGCGTTCAAGCGCGTCTTCTTCCGCGAGGAAGACGACACCGAGCTTTACATGGCCGTGATGCGCGGCGTCGAGGAGCGGTACAAGACGCCGTTCTTCACCGCGCTCAAGGCCTATTCCAAGCAACCGACCGGCGTCTTCCATGCGCTGCCGATCTCGCGCGGCATGTCGATCCTGCATTCCAACTGGATTCAGGACATGGTGCAGTTCTACGGGCTCGGCATCTTCCTCGCCGAGACGTCGGCGACGTCCGGCGGTCTCGATTCGCTTCTGGAGCCCGTCGGTCCGATCAAGGTGGCGCAGGAATACGCCGCGCGCGCGTTTGGCGCGAAGCGCACCTTCTTCGTCACCAATGGCACGTCGACCGCCAACAAGATCGTCGTTCAGGCGCTGGTCAAGCCGGACGATATCGTTCTGGTCGACCGCAACTGCCACAAGTCACACCATTACGGCATGGTGCTGGCGGGCGCGCATGTCGTCTATCTCGATTCCTATCCGCTCAACGAATATTCGATGTACGGCGCGGTGCCGCTGACGTCACTCAAGTCATCCTTGATGATGCTGAAGAAGGCCGGGCGCCTGCATCGCGTCAAGATGATCTTGCTGACCAACTGCACCTTCGACGGCGTCGTCTACGACGTCGAGCGCGTGGTCGAGGAACTGCTGGCGATCAAGCCCGATCTCATCTTCCTGTGGGATGAGGCGTGGTTCGCTTTCGCGCGGTTCCACCCGACCTATCGTCGCCGCACCGGCATGGGCGCGGCCGCTTCGCTGCGCAAGAAATTCAAGACGCCCGAATATGCCGCGCGCTACGCCAAGTTCCGCGAGACGTTTTCCGATGACGATTTCAACGACGACAAGAGGGTCGTCGGCACACGCCTGATGCCCGATCCGACCAAGGCGCGCGTGCGCATCTACGCGACCCATTCGACGCATAAGACTCTGACGGCGCTGCGTCAGGGCTCGATGATCCATGTCCATGATCAGGACTTCAAGGACAAGGCCGAGGAAGCCTTCCACGAAGCCTATATGACGCATACCTCGACGTCGCCGAACTACCAGATCCTCGCCTCGCTCGACGTGGGACGCCGCCAGGTCGAACTGGAGGGCTATGAACTCGTTCAAAAGCAGATCGATCTGGCGATGGAGCTGCGCGAACGCGTCGAGAGCCATCCGACGATCCGCAAATATTTCCACTTCCTCAAGGTCGCGGACATGATCCCCGACACGTATCGCCCCTCCGGCGTCGAGGCCTATTACAGCGTCGACAAGGGGTGGGCGCGCATGGAGGAGTCGTGGCGCGAGGACGAATTCGTCGCCGATCCGACCCGTCTGACGCTGGCGATCGGGGCGTCCGGCATCGACGGGGACACGTTCAAGAACCGCTACTTGATGGACAAGTACGGCATCCAGATTAACAAGACCTCGCGCAACTCCGTCCTGTTCATGACGAACATCGGCACGACGCGTTCGGCCGTCGCCTATCTGATCGAGGTGCTGGCGAAGATCGCGCAGGAGATCGACGAACACTCCGAGGACATGTCGCCGATGGAGCGGCGCATCCATGAGGTGCGGATCAATTCGCTGACCAAGGAATTGCCGCCGCTGCCAGACTTCAGCCGCTTCCACAAGGCGTTCCGCACAGGCGGCGGCGCCGACAACCTGGAGACGCCGGAGGGCAAGGTGCGCGGCGCCTTCTTCCTCGCCTACGACGAAGAGGAGTGCGAATATTTCACGCTGCGCCAACTGCGCGCGCGTGTGCGCTCAGGGCATGAAATCGTCTCGGCGATGTTCGTGATTCCTTACCCGCCGGGCTTTCCGATTCTGGTGCCCGGACAGGTGATCAGCGAAGAGATCGTGCAGTTCATGGAAGCGCTGGATGTGAAGGAGATTCACGGCTATCGGCCGGAACTCGGCCTTCGCGTCTTCACCGACAAGGCGCTCGCCAGAGTGGCCGCGCGCTTTGCGGCCGAAGCTCCCGACATGCACATCGAAGCCACCGTCGTCCGCGCCAAGAGCGCCTGAGCAAACGCCATATCCGCGGGAAACGTCCCATGAAAACGATCAAGAACATCTCCGACCTGCGCGTCACGCTGCATCGCAACGAGCGTCCGATCTATTTCATATCGGCGACCAACTTCAATCTGCTCGGCCTCAACACCTGGGTGCGGAACTTCAAGTATATCAGCTATATCGACTGTTTCGACGGGCGCCACCCCAACACCTTCGTGCCCTCGCGGACGCCGCATGGCGAGTTCTCCTCGATCGAGGACATCAACAACTATCTGCTCCAGCACAAGGAGGTCATCGATTTCATCAAGGCGCGCGGCGGCCGGCCGGTCGCGGTGTTTCTGATGTTCGATGAAACGACCGAGGCGTTGTGCGAAGAGCTCGGCATCGAGATCTGGTTTCCGAAAGCCGCGCTGCGCACACGTTGCGACAACAAGATGGAAACCGTGCGCATCGGCGACAAGGCAGGCGTCGCCTCCGTTCCGAACGCGCTGGTTCCGGTGCGAAGCTATGCGGAGTTGGTCCAGGTCGCCGACGCTCACAAGCTCGGCCGGGACATCGTGATCCAGAGCGCCTTCGGCGATTCCGGCCACACCACCTTCTTCATCTCGAACGAGCAGGAATTCGACAAGCACGCGAAGGACATCATCTCCGAAAAGGAGGTGAAGGTGATGAAGCGGATCAACTGCCGCGGCGCCACGATGGAAGCCTGCGCCACCCGTTCCGGCACGCTGGTCGGGCCGCTGCTGACCGAAGTGGTCGGGCGCCCCGAATTGACGCCTTACAAGGGCGGATGGTGCGGCAACGAGGTGTTCCCAGGTTCTTTTACCGAAGAGGTGCGCGCCAAGGCCCGCGACATGGCGTATCGCTTCGGCAATCAGCTCATGAAAGAGGGCTATCGCGGCTATTTCGACCTTGATTTCCTGGTCGATCAGGACAATGGCGAGGTCTATCTCGGCGAACTCAATCCGCGCATCTGCGGCGCGAGCCCGATGACGAACCACGCCGCCTTCGCCTATGCCGACGCGCCGCTCTTTGCGTTCCATCTGCTCGAATTCAGCGGCCTCGATTTCGATCTCAAGGTCGAGAAGCTCAACGCGCGCTGGGCTGATCCGGACTTCATCGATTCCTGGTCGCAGCTTGTGATCAAGCACACGCAGGAAAACATCGACATCATCACCCACGCGCCGCCGACCGGCATTTACCGGATGGCGGCGGACGGTTCGGTCTCCTATCACCGCTTCGATTATCATCGTCAGGCGATCGACGCGGAGAACGAGGCGTTCTTCATGCGCATCTCCGGGCCGGGCGACTATCGCTACGAAGGCGCGGACCTCGGCATTCTCATCACGCGCGGACGTGTGATGACCGACGGCTTCGAACTGAACGAGCGCGCGCGCAACTGGATCCGCGGCATCAAGCAATATTACGGCGCCCGCCCGCTGGTCGCCGCGCAGGTGGAAAGCGCGCCGGCCGCCGGGTCGTTCAAAATTCTGTAGGGCGCATGTATTCGGTCGCTTTCCATGCTGTGTGCGAAGACCGACCCGGCCCGAAATGGCGGGCGGTCTTCGATCGGCATTGGCCGGCTTACCGCAGGTGGTTCCTCACCCATGGCGGCCATCAGAAGGTGACGTATCTGGCCGGTCTGCGGGCGTTGCGGGCGCATATGCCGGAGCTCGTGCCGGCCTATGAGCGCATCGTCGATCTGGCCGGCGGCGGCGACATCGAGGCGCGCTTTTTGTCGATGTGGTGTCCGCCGGTTTATATCCGTGGCTGCTCGCAGGCGGTGATCGTCGGGGATGATCCGACGTTGATCCGCAATTACGATTATCCGCCGGCCTTGATCGAGGGGACCTGGCTGTCGACGCGCATGAACGAACGCCGCGTGGTGGGCGTCAGCGATTGTCTGTGGGGCGTTCTCGACGGCGTCAACGAGAGCGGCGTCGCCGTATCGCTCGCCTTCGGCGGCAAGCGCACGGTCGGGGCGGGGTTCGGCATTCCGCTGGTGATGCGTTACGTGCTCGAATTCGCCAGCACCACGCAGGAGGCGGTCGCGCATCTGAAGCGGTTGCCGGTTCACATGTGCTACACCGTGACGGTGATCGACGCCGCGTCGCGTTACGCCACGGTGTTCATGTCGCCCGGGCAGCCGGGCGAAGTCACCGACGCGCGCGTCGCGACGAATTTTCAGCACAGCGTCGGATGGCCCGAACATGCGCGCGCGACGCATGCGGTCGAGCGCGCCGACATATTGAACGCAGCGGTCGAAGCGGAATGGTCGAGCGAAAACATGGTCGGCGCGTTCTTCACGCCGCCGGTCTATCAATCCGCCTATGAGCGCGGATACGGCACGCTTTACACCGCGCTGTATCGGCCGGCCTGCGGAGAGGCGAGCCTGATGTGGCCGCAGTTCCGCTGGAGCCAGAATGTCGACAATTTCCAGGAAGGACTACACCGCGTCTCGTTCGGGCCAGGTCTGGCCGTCAAACAGGACGACGTGCTCGCGCCGCTTCAGCCGACGATGGTCGACGACGCGGGCGGCACGATCGAGGTGACCCATCCCTGGACGATGAAGAACCAATAAACGGGGGGAAGAAGCCATGAAGAAGTACATGATTCACATGATTCTAGGCGCGATGGCGCTTGGGATTTTGGTTGGGTATATTATTTATTCGACGCAGGACGCGGCCGGGGCGAAGGGGATTGCGGCCTATTTCGAGCTGATCTCGACGGTGTTTTTGCGCATGATCAAGATGATCATCGCGCCGCTGGTGTTCTCGACGCTGGTGGTGGGCATCGCGCATATGGGCGAATCCTCCTCGATCGGCCGCATCTTCCTGAAGACGATGCTGTGGTTTGTGTCGGCGTCGTTCGTGTCGCTGCTGCTCGGCCTGTTGATGGTCAACCTGTTGCAGCCCGGCGTGAACCTGAACATGCCGCTGCCGGACGCCGCCGCGACGACGGGTCTGAAGACCTCCTCGATGTCGCTTCAGAACTTTGTCGAGCATCTGATTCCCAAGTCGATCGCCGAGGCGATGGCGACCAACGAGATTCTCCAGATCGTCGTGTTCTCGATGTTCTTCGGGGTCGCGCTGGCGGCGCTGAAGGAGCGCGGCAAGGCCCTGGCGGGCGCCATCGACGAGGCCGCCCATGTGATGCTCGTCGTCACCGGCTATGTGATGAACTTCGCCCCGATCGCCGTGTTCGCCGCGGTCGCCGCCACTGTCTCCAAGCAGGGCCTTGCGGTGCTGCTGGTCTTCGCCAAGTTCATGGGCGGCTTCTATCTGTCGCTGTTCGTGCTCTGGGCCTGCCTGATCGCCGTCGGCTTCATGTTCCTGGGCGCCCGCGTGTTCCGGTTGATGAATCTGGTCAAGGAGCCGACGCTGCTCGCCTTCTCGACCGCCAGCTCCGAGGCCGCCTATCCCAAGACGCTGGAGGGCCTCGAGAAGTTCGGCGTGCCGAACCGCATCGCCTCCTTCGTGCTGCCGATGGGCTATTCGTTCAATCTCGACGGCTCGATGATGTACTGCACCTTCGCGAGCCTGTTCATCGCGCAGGCCTACAACATCGAACTGTCGGTCGGCACGCAGATCATGATGCTGCTGATCCTGATGATGACCTCGAAGGGCATGGCCGGCGTGCCGCGCGCTTCGCTGGTGGTGATCGCGGCGACGCTGAACCAGTTCAGCATTCCCGAGGCGGGGCTGCTGCTGATCATGGGCATCGATCAGTTCCTCGACATGGGCCGCTCGGCGACCAACGTGATCGGCAACTCGCTGGCGACCGCCTTCGTGGCGCGCTGGGAAGGCCAGCTCGGCACGGAGAAGCCGGGCGAGGCCGACGACGCCTTCATCGACGAGCCGGTGGCGCAAGCGGCGGGGGAACCGGTGGGGCA
>APMI01007780.1_pt1 | contig 11141 bp, 10 predicted proteins | sample 667938 | NCBI WGS metagenome assembly APMI01 (sample SAMN01084076, study PRJNA167559) | wastewater metagenome | biome: Wastewater | place: Denmark: Ejby Moelle, Odense | collected 2011-11-28 | reverse complement strand
TTGCGGGGTCATATAACTCACTCCTAACGGGTTGACGCTGCTGCGCAGTGGATAAAAAAAGGTTACGACACTCAGTCGGCGATGCAAGCAAGCAGCAAACATGCCAGCACGCAAAAGAAAACACCCCATTGTGCCACAAGGCTAATGGGCGACGATCCTGAAAATTAAATGCACCAAAAAAAGGCACGCCCGAGCAGGGGGCACCATCATGGTGCAATTCGGCATAGCAAAGCGATTCGCTCCCAATGCCCCGACACGCCGACACGCTCCCGAACCCGCTGCTGCAGCCCCTCCAGCCGACCGGCGTCGGCGCACCAGTCGAAGGGCAAATACACCTCGGCCTCGACCCGGCTACCCACGTAATGAAACACGGCAGGGGCCGCCTGGGGCACACCGATGCCCAGAATTTCGCCAAGTTCGGCCACCAGGACATCCCGCCCGGGCAGCGCTCGGCCGGCGGCGCTCGCCTCGTCCTCCTCGGTGTCCACATGCACCAGCACGTCGAGCACGTCCTGGTGACCAGCACGCACGCGGTGACGAGCCAGCTCGGCGATGCGATGGCCTTCCGACACGCTGATCCGCGCATCGACCAGTACATGAGCATCCACCAGCACCCGGTGCGCCATACGGCGGGTACGCAGCTCATGTACATCAAGCACGCCGGATGTGCCGGTCACCGTCTCGCGAATCTTTGCCACTTCGTCCGGATCGACACCGGTATCGATGAGTTCGCGCAAGGCCTCGTAGCCCAGCATCGCCCCCATGCGCAGGATCATGAAGCCGACCAGCGCGGCGCCAAGAGGTTCGAGGAAGCGATAACCAAGCAGGCTGCCACCGATGCCCACCGCCACGACCAGCGACGATGCCGCGTCAGCGCGGGCATGCCAGGCATTGGCAACCAGCATCGGCGAGCGCAGGCGCTGGGCCACGGCCAGCATGTAGCGAAACAGGCCCTCCTTGCCGGCCAGCGTCAGCAAGGCCATCCACAGGGCCACCGGATGCAGCTGCGGCAGCGTGTCGAGACTCTGCAGGCGCACCGCCGCGGTGAGCAGAAAACCAACCCCCACACCGGCCAGCACCAGCCCGAGGACCAGCGACGCCGCCGTCTCGTAGCGGCCGTGCCCGTAGGGGTGACGTTCGTCGGCGGGGTTTGCGCCGTGACGGCTGGCGAACATCACCATGAAATCACCGAGCAGGTCGGACAACGTATGCATGCCGTCCGCCACCAGGCTCTGGGCATGGGAATACAGGCCGACGGCAATCTGCAGAACGGTCAGAACGATATTGACCACGATGCTGACCCACGTTGCCTGCTGCGCCTTGAGGGAACGGTCGGCATCGAGGGTGTCGCCGACAGCACCGGCCGGGGGTGTTTCAAAAGACATGACTTGCAGCCCGGGGGGCCGGATGTATACTCGCAGACCCGCCATTCTAGCCGGATGTACGCCATGGGAAAATTAGCCCGGAGCATGAATCTCCCCTACGCCGGAGCCCTGACACCGGGCGAAGCGTGGGACGTATTGCAGCTCGCCCCCGGCTCCAGGCTGGTCGATGTGCGCACCCGTGCCGAATGGGACTGGGTCGGCCGCGTCCCCGACGCGATCGAGATCGAATGGATGCTGTACCCCGGAAATGAACCGAATCCGCATTTCCTGGCCCAACTCAAGCGTCAGGTCGATCCGGAAGCACTGGTGATGTTCCTGTGCCGCAGCGGCGCCCGCTCCAATGCAGGCGCAAGTCTTGCTGCGGGCTCGGGCTTCACCAACGCCTACAACGTCCTGGAGGGTTTCGAGGGCGACAAGGATGCCAACGGGCACCGCAACAAGGTCGGAGGCTGGCGCCACGCCGGACTTCCGTGGATCCAGGGCTGAACACAGGACACCCCCAGAGATGCAAGCTGCCCCCATCAGTTTCGACCGTTTCAACACGCTCTCCGACGCAGACGTCCACGAGCGCATCCGCGCCGCGCGCGCCAGCCTCGGCGACCGGGCAGTTCTGCTCTGCCACCACTACCAGCGTGCCGACGTTTACCAGTACGCCGATCTGACCGGAGACTCCCTCAAACTGTCGCGCCTCGCCGCCGAGACCGACGCCGAATTCATCGTCTTCTGCGGCGTGCATTTCATGGCCGAAGTGGCAGACATCATGTCCAAGCCCCACCAGCAGGCCATCCTGCCCGACCTGGCCGCCGGCTGTTCGATGGCCGACATGGCGAATCTGGCCAAGGTCGAGCGCTGCTGGCGTGAACTCACCGAAGTCCTCGAGACGCCGGATGCGCTGATCACCCCGGTCACCTACATCAACTCCGCGGCCGACCTCAAAGCCTTCTGCGGCGAGCACGGCGGCATCGTGTGCACCTCCACCAATGCCCCCACCATCCTCGACTGGGCTTTCGCGCAGCGCGAGAAGGTGCTGTTCTTCCCCGACCAGCACCTGGGCCGCTGGACGGGCTTCAAGAAGGGCATTCCGCTGGACGAAATGGTCGTGTGGGACCCTGACCTCGAATACGGCGGCCTCAGCCTCGAGCAGATCAGGAAGGCCAAAGTCATCCTGTGGAAAGGCCACTGCTCGGTGCACCAGATGTTCCAGCCGGCGCACATCATCAAGTTCCGCAACCAGTACCCGGACGGGCTCGTCATCTCGCACCCGGAAAGCGCCCTCGAAGTGTGCCGCCAGTCCGACTACGTGGGCTCCACCGAGTACATCATCAACATCATCAAGGCATCTGCGCCGGGCACGCGCTGGCTGGTGGGCACCGAACTGAACCTGGTGAACCGCCTCGCCGAGGAAATGAAGGCCGAAGGCAAGATCGTCCAGTTCATGTCGCCGACCGTGTGCATGTGTTCGACCATGCAGCGCATTGATCCACAGCACCTGGCCTGGACCCTCGAGAACCTGGCTGAGGGCAAGGTGGTCAATCGCATTACGGTCCCCGGGCACGAGGCCGCACTGGCCAAGGTCGCCCTCGAACGCATGCTGGCGGTTTCCTGAAAAAACTGCGCCTGCGACTCGAGACGGCGCCTGCGGGCGCCGTTTTTCATGCATCAATGCCGCGTGCGCTGCTCGTCCGATGCGTGCAGAATGATCAGAAAAGGAGACTCGATGAGCACCCTGCGTATCTGTACCTACAATATTCACAAGGGCTTTTCCCAGTTCAACCGGCGCCTGGCCATCCACGATCTGCGTGAGCGCCTGCGCCTGCTCGGTGCCGACGTGGTCTTTCTGCAGGAAGTGCAGGGCATGCATTTGCGCCATGCCCAGCGCCACACCGACTGGCCGGGCCAACCCCAACATGAATTCCTCGCCTCCGAGATGTGGCAGCAAACAGCCTATGGCAGCAACGCGATCTATGACCAGGGCCACCATGGCAATGCCATCCTGAGCCACCACCCGATCCTGACCCAGGCCAATCAGGATGTTTCCGACCATCGTTTCGAAAGCCGCGGCCTGCTTCACTGCGAGATCCGCATCGCCGATGTGGATCGCCCGGTGCACTGCGTGTGCGTGCATCTCGGCCTCACCGCCGGCAGCCGGCGCCGCCAGATGGCCGCCCTCGTCAAGCGCATGGACGAGCTCGCCCCCGACGGCGCGCCGCTGATCATCGCCGGTGACTTCAACGACTGGCGCAACCACGCCGACGACTGCCTCGTTGAGCAGCTCGGCGTCCGGGAGGTATTCACGACGTTCCGCGGCCGCCCGGCGCGCAGCTTTCCGAGCACCTTGCCGGTCCTGCGCCTCGACCGCATTTACGTGCGCGGCTTTACCGTCGACAAGGCCGAGGTGCATTTCGGTACGCCGTGGAGCCGGATATCCGATCATGCGCCCCTCACCGCCCAGCTCCGTGCACTCTGAGACGGACTTCAGCGCATGAGCATCACCTGGCTGCAAGGAAATGCACTGACCTTGCTGGAAAACGGAAGCGGGTTCTTCCCGGCCCTGCAAGCCGCCATTGATGGCGCCAATACCGAGATCTTTCTCGAAAGCTACATCTTCGCCAATGACGAAACCGGCCGGCTCATCTCGGCAGCCCTGATCCGGGCTGCACGCAGGGGCGTCAAGGTACGGCTGCTGGTCGACGGCTTTGGCGGCCGGGACTTCGTTGCCGAACTGATGGACGGACTGATTGCCGGCGGCGTCAATGTGCTGATCTACCGCCGCGAAGTAGGCCTCATGTCCCTGCGCCGGCGCCGCTTGCGCCGTCTGCATCGCAAGCTGTCCGTTATTGACGGGCGGATCGCCTTCGTCGGCGGCATCAACATCGTCAGCGATTTCGAAGCCCCGGCGCTCGAAGCCCCGCGCCACGATTACGCGGTTCGCATCGAAGGCCCGTTGCTCACCCCGATTCACACCAGTGTCAGGCGTGTCTGGGAGCTGGTCGCCTGGGCGTCCTTCCGCCAGCGCAAGAATCTGCGCAAGGGCACCCCCGCGTCAGCCGAGCCCTGCGGCGAGGTGGAGGCTGCATTCCTGATTCGCGACAACATCCGCCACCGGCGTGAAATCGAAGAAGCCTACCTGCTCGGCATCGCCGGCGCCCGGCGCGAGATCGTCCTCGCCAATGCCTACTTCCTGCCCGGCCGCCACTTTCGCCAGGCACTTCTGGCGGCGGCCCGGCGCGGTGTGCAAATCACGCTACTCGTCCAGGGGCTGGCCGATCACCCGCTCCAGCACCGCGCCACACAGGCCCTTTACGGTCAATTGCTGACGGCCGGAATGCGCATCGTCGAGTACCACCGCAGCTATCTGCACGCCAAGGTGGCGGTGATCGACGAACGCTGGGCCACTGTCGGCTCAAGCAATATCGACCCCTTCAGCCTGCTCCTCGCCCGCGAGGCCAACATCGTGGTGCGCGACGCGGCCTTTGCCGGCGACCTCCGGCAACGCCTCGTCCGGGCCATCGACGAAGGCGGCCGAGAGATATCGGCCGACACCTGGCTGCGTGCGCCGCGCCTGCAACGCCTGATCAACTGGGCCGCCTACGGTCTGGTGCGCCTGATGATCGGCATCGCCGGCTATGGCAACCACCACTAGAATCCCGACTCTCCGCTTTTCACGCCAGACGCCATGTACCCCGCACCTGCTTTCGAAACCAAGATCTGCCCGCCCGACGAATTGCGCCAGCGTGTTGCCCGCCTGCCCCGCCCGCTGGTCTTCACCAACGGCTGCTTCGATATTCTGCATCGTGGCCACGTCACCTACCTGGGCCAGGCCCGGGCGCTTGGCGCAGCGATGGTCGTGGCCCTCAACAGCGACGACTCGGTGCGTCGCCAGGGCAAGGGCGACGACCGCCCGATCAACACCCTGAACGACCGCCTTGCCGTGATGGCCGCGCTCGGCTGTGTCGATCTGGTCACCTGGTTCGACGAAGACACCCCCATCGCCCGCATTCTCGAATGCACGCCCGACGTGCTGGTAAAAGGCGGCGACTGGGCTCCCGAGCGCATCGTCGGCGCACCGGAAACCCTCGCTCGCGGCGGCAGCGTGCATTCGATTCCTTTTGAACACCTGCGCTCCACCACTGCTCTGCTGGAGAAGATCCGCAGCCTTTAACAAAATAAATCCTTTCTGAAGAATTAAATGCAATTTATAATTTCTACAGAAAGGAGTATTCCATGTCAGCGCTCGCCCAGTCCGTCGCACCCAAACCAGAAGCTGCCATCGTTCTCGGCAAGGCCGTCACTCGCGCCGCAGAGCGCCTGGAGCTATCCCGGGCGCTGCTCTCCCAGGTGCTCGGCCTCAGCCCGGCCAGCATCAGCCGGCTTTACGCCGGCACCTACCAGCTTGATCCAAAGCGCAAGGAATGGGACTTTGCACTGCTGCTGGTGCGCCTGTTCCGCTCCCTCGACTCCATCGTCGGCACCGAAGAGGCTGCCCGTCAGTGGCTGAGCAGCGACAACCTGGCCCTCAATGGTCGCCCCCTCGAACTCATCCGTCAGACCGAAGGCCTCGTCCGTGTCGTTCACTACCTGGACGCCTCCCGCGCTGTCGTCTGAGGCGCGCCCCTGGCAGGGCAGCGTCTGGCGCGTAGTCGAAGCCCAGCACATCGCCGCGACGATGAAGCTGGTCGACAGCCCGGCCGAGCAGGACCTGCTCGAATCCCTGCTCGAAGGCAACAAGCCGCCACAACCCGACCTGACCGCCGGGCTCGACTATCTGCTCGCCTCGCCCTTCCGCTACAGCCCCCTCCGCGGTGGCTCGCGCTTTCGCAGTTTCACCGATCCCGGCGTCTTCTATGGCGCCGATACCGTCACCACAGCCTGCGCCGAACTTGGTTACTGGCGCTGGAAGTTCCTGCGTGACGCTCCCGGCCTGGAGCGCCTCGACCCGGTTGCCCACACCGCCTTCCGGGTCAAGGTCGGCACCACCGCCATCGATCTGCGTCAGCCGCCCTTCGCCCGGAACGCCGCAGCATGGACGCACCCCGACGACTACAGTGCCACCCAGGCCCTGGCCCGCCAGGCCCGGGAAGCGGCCGTCGGCGCCATCCTGTACCAATCAGTCCGGGCGCCGGAAGCCGCCTGGTGCGCAGCCCTGCTCACCCCGCAAGCCTTCGCCAGCCCGCGCCCGGAGCCTTCCTCCCAGACCTGGTGGCTGGCCGTCCGGCGAGATGAAGTCCTGTGGCGGCGTGACCGCGAATACCGGGCCTTCTCCACAGCCCCCTGGACCACAGCAGCCGGATTATGAAAGCCTCACACGAGCACCTTCAATATCCGTTTTCGGAGTATTTAATGACTTCGCTTAACACTAGAATCAATTAGCGCACATTTCACGGGAAGGACAATCGCCATGCGTATCGCCAACAACGTCGCCGAACTGATCGGTCACACCCCGCTGGTCAAACTCAACAAGATGGCCCCCGCCAACGGCGCCACTCTCGCCCTCAAGCTGGAATTCTTCAATCCGGCCCACAGCGTGAAGGACCGCATCGCCGCCGCCATGCTCGACGCTGCCGAAGCCGCCGGCCAGATCAAGCCCGACACCATCATCCTCGAGCCCACCTCCGGCAATACCGGCATCGGCCTGGCCATGGTGTGCGCCGCCCGCGGCTACAAGTGCGCCTTCGTGATGCCCGAAACCATGAGCCGCGAGCGCAAGCTGCTGCTCAAGGCTTACGGCGCCGACCTGATCCTCACCCCCGGGCCGGAAGGCATGCCCGGCGCACTCAAGAAAGCCGCCGAACTGGCCGCCGCCGACAGTCGCTACCTCATCCCCCAGCAATTTGAAAACCCCGCCAACCCGACCATCCACCGCAAGACCACTGCCGAGGAAATCTGGGCCGACACCGACGGGCAGGTGGATATTTTCGTATCGGGTATCGGCACCGGCGGCACCATCACCGGCGTCGGCGAAGTGCTAAAGGAGCGCCGGCCGGGCGTCAGGATCGTCGCCGTCGAACCCGCCGCCAGCGCCGTACTGTCCGGCTGCGCCCGCGGCCCCCACCCGATCCAGGGCATTGGCGCCGGCTTCGTGCCCGGCGTGCTCAATACCGCTGTTTACGACGAGATCGTGCAGGTCCCCAATGACGCGGCTCTGGATACCGCCCGCAAGCTGGCCACGGACGAAGGCCTGCTGGTCGGCATCTCCTCCGGTGCCGCCGTGTGGGCCGCCCTGCAGGTCGCCGAACGTCCCGAGAACGCCGGCAAGCTGGTCGTCGTGATCATCCCGTCCTTCGGCGAACGCTACCTGTCCACCGTGCTCTACCAACATCTGGAAGTGTGATTTGACGACCTTCGATTTCAGCACCGCCCCCGACCGCGCCGGCTCCGACAGCATCAAGTGGCGTCGCTACGCCGGCCGCGACGTGATTCCCATGTGGGTCGCCGACATGGATTTCGCCGCCCCACCGGCGGTACTGGAAGCGCTCCACGCGCGCATCGACCACGGCGTGTTCGGCTATGCCGACGCCTGGCCGTCGCTGCTGGAGGCCGTCATCGAAGGCATTGCCCGCGACCACGCCTGGCGCATCCAGCCCGACTGGCTGGTGTGGCTGCCGGGCGTCGTCACCGGCTTCAACGTCGCAGTGCGGGCCGTCGGCCAGCCCGGCGACGGGGTGTTCACCTCGACGCCGGTCTACCCGCCCTTCCTGCACGCGCCGGCCAATTTCGGGCAGCGCCTCGTCACCACCCCGCTGGTCCAAAACGGCCAGCGCTGGGAATGGGACTGGAACGCCACCGAAGCAGCGCTCGCCGACAAGGTCCGCCTGTTCATGCTGTGCAACCCGCACAACCCGGTGGGTCGCGTCTTCAACCGGGATGAACTGAGCCGCATCGCGCAACTCGCCGAACGCCACGACCTGGTCATCTGCTCCGACGAGATCCACTGCGGCCTGGTCCTCGACCCGAACACGCCGCACATCCCGATCGCCGCCCTCGACGAAGCCGTTGCCCGCCGCACCATCACGCTGATGGCGCCGTCCAAGACCTGGAACATTCCGGCCCTGTATTGCGCCTTCGCGATCATCCCCGACGCCGCCCTGCGCGCCCGCTACAAGCGCGCCATGGCCGGCATCGTGCCGCATGTAAACGTGCTCGGGCTGACCGCCACCGAGGTCGCCTACCGCGACTGCGGGGCGTGGCGCGAAGCCCTGCTCGACACGCTGCGCAGCAACGCGGCCCGGGTCGTCGAGGCCATCAACGCCATTCCCGGCCTGTCCGCCGTGCCGGTCGAAGCCACCTACCTGGCCTGGATCGACTGCCGCGAGCTCATCGCGGCACGTGGCATTACCAACGCCTCGGCATACTTCGAGGCTGCTGGCGTCGGCATGTCGGATGGCAAGGATTTTGGCCTGCCGGGCTTCGTGCGTCTCAATTTCGGCTGCCCGCCGGCCCGCCTGGAAGCGGCCCTCGAACGTCTCAGGCGCGCCGTAGTTTCATGATCTAACGCAAGAAACCCGGCTGCCCGACGCGCATACTGAGTGCGTTGCGTCCTGCAGCCGGAGGTTCTTGTGAGCGCTCTCCCGTCAGTCCCCCCCGTCAGCCTCGACGACGTCCTGCAGCGGCACAGCCACGATCCGACGCGGCTCCTGCAGATCCTCATCGAGGCCCAGGAAATCGAAGGCTGGCTGCCGGCGCCAAGCCTCACCTTCATTGCCACCGCCCTGCATATTCCCCGCGCACGGGTCGAAGGCGTCGCCGGTTTCTACAGTTTTCTCTACACCCGCCCGGTCGGCCGCTACCGGGTGCTGTTCTCCGACAACATCACCGACCGCATGCTCGGCAACGCCGAATTGCTCGACGCCCTGTGCCGCAAACTGTGGATCGAGCCCGGCAAGGTGTCGGAAGACGGGCTGGTCAGCGTCACCACCACCTCGTGCACCGGCCTGTGCGACCAGGGCCCGGCCATGTTGGTGAACGGGCAGGTCATCGGCCAGCTCAACCACCGGCGCATCAACGAAATCGCCGAACTGATCCGTCAGCAACGCCCTCTCGCGCTGTGGCCGGCCGAATACTTCCGCGTGGACGACAACATCCGCCGCCGCGACGCCCTGCTCGATCTGGACATGCCGCCCGGCGCGGCCCTAGCCGCTGCCATCGCCCGCGGACGTGCCGGCTGGCTGACCGAGATGCAGGCCTCCAACCTGCGCGGCCGTGGCGGCGCCGGCTTTGCTACCGCGGTGAAGTGGGCCAGCGCACGCAATGCGCCGGGCGCCCAAAAAGTGATCGTCTGCAACGCCGACGAAGGCGAGCCCGGCACCTTCAAGGACCGCGTGCTCCTCAACAGCTTTGCCGACTTGGTCTTTGAGGGCATGACACTGGCCGCCTGGGCGGTGGGCGCCACCGATGGCTTTCTCTATCTGCGCGGTGAATACCGCTACCTGCGCACGCAACTCGAAGCCGTGCTGGTCAGCCGCCGGCAAGCCGGGCTGCTGGGCAGCGCCATTCTCGGACAAGCGGGCTTCGATTTCGACATCACGATTCATATGGGCGCCGGCGCCTATGTGTGCGGCGAGGAAACCGCACTCCTCGAATCTCTCGAAGGCAAACGCGGCACCCCGCGCATCCGCCCGCCCTTCCCGGTGATCAAGGGCTACCTCGGCCGGCCGACTGTCGTGAACAACGTCGAAACCCTGGCCAAGACCTGCCTTGTCGCGCTGGAAGGTGGCGAAGCCTTCGCCGCCACCGGCACCGCCCAATCCGCCGGCACCAAGCTGCTGTCGATCTCCGGCGACTGCGCCGCGCCGGGCATCTACGAATACCCCTTTGGCGTGCCCATCGCCCGCATCCTCGAAGACTGCGGGGCCAGCGACACCCAGGCCGTACAGGTGGGCGGCGCATCCGGCATGTGCCTGGCCAGCTACGAGTTCCAGCGCCGCATCGCCTATGAAGACGTGCCCACCGCTGGCGCCTTCATGATCTTCGACGGCACCCGCGACCTCTTCGACGTGGCCCGCGCCTTTGTACATTTCTTCGCCCACGAAAGCTGCGGCTTCTGCACCCCGTGCCGGGTCGGCACCGCGCTGCTGAAGGGTTTCATGGACAAGCTGGCCGACGGTCACGGCGCCAAGGCCGACCTCAACGACATCGACTGGCTCGACCGCCTGCTGAAGAACGCCAGCCACTGCGGCCTCGGCAGTGCCGCGCCAAACCCGGTCATCGACACCCTGCAGAAATTCCGTCCGGCCTACGAGCGGCGCCTCGTGTCGCTGGACTTCGAGCCGGCCTTCGACCTCGACGCGGCCCTCGCCGAAGCCCGCCAGCTCACCGCCCGGGACGATCCCGGCGCGCACCTCAAGACCCATGAGGAGGAAGAGAAATGACCAAGCAGTTTCTCCTCGACGGCCAGCCCGTGCCCTTCGAAGACGGCCAGACCATCCTCGAAGCCGCCCGCATCGCCGGCCACTACATCCCCAGCCTGTGCTGGCACCAGGATTTCGCCCCCCACGGCAGCTGCAAACTGTGCATCGTCAAGGCTGCCGGCCGCCACGTGTCGGCCTGCGCCACCCCGGCCAGGGAAGGCTGGGAAGTCGAAAGCAACAGCCCGGAAATGAACGGCGAACGCCGCGGCCTCCTGCAGATGCTGTTCGTGGAAGGCAACCACTTCTGCCCGTCCTGCGAGAAAAGCGGCAACTGCGAACTACAGGCGCTCGGCTACGAGTACGAAATGCTCACCTCGCGCTTCCGCCACTTCTACCCCGACCGCCCGGT
>APMI01042431.1_pt1 | contig 11142 bp, 6 predicted proteins | sample 667938 | NCBI WGS metagenome assembly APMI01 (sample SAMN01084076, study PRJNA167559) | wastewater metagenome | biome: Wastewater | place: Denmark: Ejby Moelle, Odense | collected 2011-11-28 | reverse complement strand
TAATATGAGGATGAAAAGTACATTATTTCTTCTATAATTATTCTTACTGTTTAATTTTACTCTAAATTCTATCTCTAATTTTATTGGTCATATCCTGAATTAATTTCTCACGAGTGCTTTCCCTCGATACTTTAATTTTATCACTCTCATGGGTTGAGTATATGGAATGAGGCATTTAATGGATAACCGGCTTGAAGGTTAACTCTGGGTTTAATTGATCGCCTTAGTGGATATGCGTGCAATTTAGTTAATATGCTTTTGGTTTTTATGTACGGGAGGGAGTCGATGCTGATTTGTGGTAATTACTGTTATTATTATGGCTAGATTTTGTATTATGTGGGTATTTATATGAAATATTAGGGTCAGTCTTATTCAATCTTGTATTTGCTCGCGAGTGTGATATTGTGTTATGATGAGGGAATCGATCTGTCGGATTTGCGGGACTGAATGAAAATATTGTTGTTGACAGCTATCGGTGAGGTTTTGTAGCTGACAGTTCGGATGGACTGCATGTGAAATTATTATTCACGCTGTATTTGTGCTTAGGTTTTGAAGATAGTCCGCATTGAGCCATATTTTACTAATTTGAATTCTAATATGGATCAAGTATATTTTATTATTAATCAATAGAAAAATAAATTTAAATAAATTGTGAACTGTTAGCGAACGCAATAAATTTAAGATTTCCTTTTAGTTTTAAAGTCGAACAAAAAATCTTTTATTTATGTATTTATATGTATTTTACAAATAAAATATCTCCCACATTAGCCAAGCATATATTTAAATACGATCATTCCACATGGAAGGGAATAAACTCCATAGCAGTGTCATTATTTAAAAATGTACACTTGACGATCCACTCTCTAACTTTTTCAAGGTCATCCTCTTTCCCTGCATCTTTTACCCAGACCTCGATGATCTCAGAGTTACTTTTGGACTTAGAACGGATGCCATTTATCATGCCCAAACCATGATCGTTGTCTCCTACGCAGATGGCTACGAAGCCGAGTACAAGATCTTCCCAGACTTTGTTTGATTTTTATTTCTCGAAGCGCAATACGAATGTGCCTCCGTGCTGGTTGGCGGGGTCCTCCCACACTGGTTTGATTCCTTCTCTGAATAAATAGAGATAAGTGTTGTCTTCGTGTTGAGCTGGTCTCTTGCAATGCTGGTAAATTCCCCAGAAAGCTTACACTGAGTCAACGCACGAGATCTTAACGAAGGACTCGTTGAAGTTCTATTTAGTAGGCTGGTGCTGATACCAGAACTGTATCTTGGTGCCTAGCTTCAACACTTGCTTATCCATATATCTGCAAATTACAATAATAACACAGCCTATTTATTCTCTTATTAGTACTTTTATTTGCATATATAGCACCCTAATATTAATTAAATATTATATTTATTTAATAGTAGTTTAAAAAATTAACAGTTACTTATTTGTACAATCGTTTTCATTGAGTTTTACATCTTATTTTACTCACTTTTGTCAGGTTGCTCATTTATTGTCGTATTTTAATGATTGGGGTATGGCAAGTTAGGTAGTAAATAGAAAAATATAAAAAAAGTAATAGTTTTTGTTTTTTGGCTTACACCAACAACAAAAAGGATTAGGCTCATGTCTAAAACATATTTTATTAGTTTATGTTGAAGCCATTGTGAAATATAATCGAGCGATCTTCGCTATTTCCCGGATCTGCACTACCTAGCTCATCTTATAGGCTGTGATCGACTACGATACTTTATATGATGGGCTGTTTTTCCTATTAATCGTCGAATTCCTCATCGATACCTAAATGTTCTTCAGAGTGAAGCGAAGGTATGGTTGATATACCAAAATTAGTAGCTTTCTCTGCTTGACTTTCGACTAAACAATGCTCTATTTTTAAACTGGATAGTTTTTATTCCATTGCCTGAAGTCCTTATCTTTTATTGATACTATACAGTTAACTAGGTTATGAGGCGAGTACTTGTAGTGCAGCATGTCGTCGATCATCTCTCTGTACATCTGAAGGTCTTACTTGGATATAGTATTTTTGTTACAGTCTCCGCTCCTTATCTTGGGCAATTTAAAAAGTCGGTAAATGGATTCTACAGTTGTACAAACGAGTACATCGCTGCTAGGGTCGCTCATTAGCACTCTCGACTAGCTTTGTTAAAACCTGGGGTTTTAGCTCTCTGTTCTGATCTGTACTATTCTTAGCGCCTAAGATTTTTGTAACGCGTCTCAATGATTTACGAAGGGTCATGTAAAAGTAGTTCTTTATGGATTTTTATGATCTATGTTGACATATTTATTACCTTCCAGGCAGCAGCTTTTGAATTTCTTTCCACTTACTGCCTTTCATGATGTGCGATTTGAAAAGAATCTACTATTCTTCAAAACTCCATTCCTCGCTGGTGAGGTTAGGGTCTAGATGAAATTTCCATCTATACAAATCGTATATGCGATACCTTTATCGAATTTGCTTGGAGGTTCGTGAGAACTTAGAGTCGACAGTTTTGATCCAAGACAGTATATTCTTCCACTTTAGACCGTTATTTTGCTATACACTTTTGACTATGAGTTAATCCTCCTGCATTAGTAAACATGTACGGCTTTGCTCCACAGTTTTCTCTCAGGCATGCTGTAAACTACGCCAATGTATAAATTAGTCTTTTTATTAATTACAATTTAACTACTAATAAAATACTCTATGTTCCTTTGCTTATATTAATTATTATTATAGTCAACTTTAACTCAACATTAATATTAACTTACAAACGAACTTATCTGATTCGTTTACAGATCTGTAGTATAATAATATTGATCATTTCATCAAAGATATTTAGATAGACTATTTTTATCATTTTTTGTTGATTTTTATTACAATAATTGTAATTTTCATTTTTGAATTGTTTTCAATATCAGTCCATTGTCATTTTTATTAAATTATCATAAAACTGTGAATTCTATATATTAGAAATTTAAACTGATGGTGTAATTTGATAATTGTTGATAATTATAACTGCTTAATAATCAATATAACGATTCTAGTAAATATCGATTCTAAAAATTTAATAATCTGAATATTCATCAACAAATATAACACACTCTGCTTCCATATCTTTAATGTGTGTCTTAATAATAATTAGACAATAATAAATAGCAGATGAAAAATTATAAAAAAATCAAAGTGGTAAGCGAATTCTGCGATAGTGGTCTCATCTACGAAGTATCCAAACTAGACAAAAAGTACTATATTTACGAATTCTAATAATTCGGTGAAGCTGAATCGTACAATTTCAAAGTTCTTAAGAAATTAATGGCTGCTCATATATTGGCAGTTCAATAATAATTTGAAGAAGACGGAGTTAAGTATATAGTCACTGATTATGCTTAACGAGATTTATTATAACTGCAGACTAGTCAACCAAGTCGTGTTTTTCCATTACCAGTCGCCCTCGATTACTTTTCTAAATTAATATTGGCACTTTAAGAACTTCATTAAAACAAACTAGTTTATAGAAATATTCGACCTGAAGTTATTAAGCTTAGGAACTAGGATGTTTATTTTTATGATTTCACTCTCAGTCAGTTCTGTAAACGTAAAGAAAGGATGTTTGATATTGTCGGATGCCAGTCGTTTCTTGCACCAGAATTTTTTTCAGAAGACGGTTACAGCTTTTAAATCGATATTTGGGCTGCTGGGGTTTTATTGTTTTTTATGCTCACTCATGAGTACCCTTTCAAGTTCAAAAATAAAACAGAGAAGGCTTGTCAGTAAGAATTAAAAACTACGCAATAAGGATTTTCTTTCTAGAGAAAATTGACTGAAACAAAAAATCCAGGCTTCTTAAAAAGTAATCGTACGCTTGAAGATTTCTTTGCTAAAATATTCGCATACGACTACACATAAAGATTGACTATTAAACAAATAAAATAACACAAATTAATGGCTGGATTCTTTCCTGAAAAATATGATCGATAATTTCTTGAAGCAATCGGTTAATAATAAAGTCAGCTAAATTCTTTGCTAATGACTAGATTCTTGGATCTGAAGTAATTCAAAATCTCAAGAAAAGTGGAGAAAGAACAATAAATTCTTGACTTCATCGAAAGGTGCTCTTAAAGTTTAATGCTTGATTGTGCAGATTATATTCCTGAAGAAGTCAGATCTAAAGCTCAGTTTGCAATACTTAAAGTCGCATGCATCAAAATTAACAATTTAGTAAATTTCTGTTATGGGAAAAACTAAGATCAATTTTAATATGATAAATAGGAGTTCTAAATTGTGAGATCGTCAAGTGCATTCAAAAAAGTAGTATAAAATATCGAGAGAAAACAGAAAATATTCCATATGCTTTTTAAATCTGCTTTCGTTGTACTGTAAAATAGTAAAAGCAATCACGATAGAAAAGACCCATTTTACTCATAATAAATCCCAGATGATTTTAATTCAATAAAAATGTACTTATTTACTTACAAAGATCATACCGCACAGCCCTTGCATAAATGTTTTAAAATGTAAAGATAGTGATGGCTAAACATAAAACATAAAAAGCCCTGATAAGAAAAATAACATAATTAATGGCAAGGATGGTCATCATGCATTTAATTAACCGTATTTTTGAACCTGAGGACTTTAATAAAAACTTCGCCCTCTATATTGCATGGAATAAAAATGATGATATGGAAAACCTCGACACTTGGATCCACGCCGAGAAGCACCAAAATTTAAAACAGTTTATCAAAGAAACAACAAAAAATTATTTATGAACAATGAAAATAATAATAAAGTGTGTGTTAGTTAATTGGGAATAATAATTCTAGAATTTCATAATTGGCATTATTACTGGCTAATTTTATGTATAAAAACTATTTAATGTTGCTTGCAATATATTTTTATTTATAGCTTTTAAGTTTACTACAAAATGATCTCCCATTTTGCCAGCATAAGGGAAATTGACAATGAAAACTTCGACTAGTTAGATCATGGTTATGGAGGCCTTCAGAATTTCCACTCACCCGACGATTTTAAATTGGTCAACGATCCCACAGATCTATGTGACAAGGGAAGCTATGAAGATTTTGTGATGGGCAGCTCCAGCAAAAATGCAAGCAGGGACTACTAAATTAGCTTTTAGTAGGGCTTTCTCAAGGAGCATTAGAAGGCTTTCGAAAAACAAGCAGAGAAGTTCATGGAAGCTTCATTTAAATTCTATTAAAATAGAAATGTCGCCAAAGAATCATTTAAAATATTTGGAACCATGCCATCCCTCGGCCTATGGCAGGCTTAGGATTCTTACTCGAACGATCAAGAAGAGGAGCCCATCCTTAAAAAGTTGAAAAGTGATGAAAAACTGTCCGATTTTCTGCAATATTTGTAGAAAGTTCTCCCTTAGGAAATTTTCCAAGAATATGTGAAAATTGCACATTTAGGCTATGAATTTTTCGAGAAGAAGAGAGATAATCCTTTGGATCCTTAAGAAATTCAAGAGTAAGCTGAGATGCTGGCTGAAGAAAAGGCTGAATAGCTATACTAAAGTCTCTCATATTTGAACTTTAAAATGGCCGATGAAGAATCACTAAGAAATAAATCCCAACTTAAAATTGTTTTCAGATAACACATTGAATCATTCCTTGGAACGATTCTTCTTGTGCTCTTCGGCTATTTTGAAAACCCTTACTCCGATGTTGGAATTGGTAAAAGATACAGAGATGACAGTTTCGATGATTTATTCGAGCAAGATGGCCTCTCATTTTTGAATAGCTTTGTAGGAAAAGTTTCAAAAAAGAGTCATTGAGCCTTCATGATAATCTACCAAACCTATATTTTTTATCGACTTTTAACTTACTATCATTAAATTAAATGAATGATGTTTCGACAGCAACGACAAATTTAGTGACTTTATTAGTTTCATTTGAATAAACTTGTATAAATTAAATAAAAACTATTAAATTGGCTATTTAAGCTAATAGTTCACTTTTTAAAACTAAGTCTGGACTACTTTATTTTAGAGTCAGAGTCGGTTAGGAAAAATAAGGAAAAATAAGTCAAACTGGTAATGTTAGAAAGTAAAAAGTAAAAGTAAATATCAATAGTTTCGAGCCCTGCTCAGATTTTAAGTAGAGTTGACTCCATACTGTTCAAACCGTTCGTACTTATATTATAATTGATGTGGTTTGCTTCCTTTTCGAAAAGGTCACTGGGAAGCCGTATAATGAAGTCCTCCCGAGTAAAAACCTAACGTGATTTCGTTGATTTAGATTTGGTTGCTCTCTTTGAAATTTTCTTCTTTTTCATCATTGCCAAACTATTAAGGCTTGGCTCTTCGCTGCATGTTCTACCCGAAATATTGTAGTTCGCTTCAAGCTCATGAATATATGAGTTGAACTTGTTGGTCTTGATGTGCTTGATGTGTTGCTTGCTATTCACATGTGCCCAGTATGATTTAAAACTTGCCGAGCATAACTCACAATAGTTATCATCTCTGGGATTGAAAACAGGGCCCTAAATAGAGATAGACGATACCTAGATTGTGGAGCAGGGGTCAAGGGACTAAACCCTCTTCAGAAATTTTTCCCTTTCTTTGTCCAGAGTCTCAAGTGAATTTTCTTTGAGGCGGGCCTAAGTTTAACAAGAATCTTACATTCTAATAAGGATTTACAAAGGCTTGAGTAAAATAGTTCCCATCTAGGTTGAAGTGAGGAAGGATTGGCTGTTCGGTATGATTCAAGCTACTTTAAAGAAATTAGTACCTTCGCAACGGAGTGAAATCAGCCTGCACAGGAGGGAAATAGCACTCCTTTTTAGTGCGTATCAGGGAGAAAACACTAAGGTTTTTTTTGGGGCCGGGGATCTCTGTCATTGAACTATAATTTATCAATAATCCAATTGATTGTTTCTATTCAGCTAATAATCTATAATCATTTTTAACTTATTACCTTACTCGCTTGAATAATTCGCTCCACAAATCAAAACAGCAAAGATTTTGTTGTCTTATACACTTTTTTTCATCTTTATTTTATTGATGTTGGAAAATTTTGTATAGGATAAAAAGATCTGTTTCATAGGAAAGTTATTACTTAGCTGAATGTTTGATTTAGAGGTAAAAATATTGATGAAAAAGCATGAGCTAAACCAGTTAACTTGATACTAAGGAATGCGTTGAAGTGGAAGAAGCCTGTAATAATACCCTTGAAACAAAAATGCCATATACGTGAAAACAGAATGATATCAAAATATCAAATATCATAATCAAAGTGATTTCTTAATATAGGTTAAATAAGTAAAAATATTAAAAACAAAAAGCTATGAAAACGAAACAATTTTATAATCATATTGCAAAATTACATAGATAAATACTTTAAATTTCAGAAATAATATTTCGACTTTAATTAATTCTTCAAATCTGGACTATAATTAGAAAAGTATTCAAACAGTGTTGGGATTAATTTGGTAAACAATAGATTGATATATAAATTTGTATAATATAGATATCAGCAAGTAAGCAGACGATGCGCATATTTGTGACAGTTCCAGACGAGTCCGGAAGCACACGTAAAACTCGTCTCACTCTGGTTGACTGCAACACCACTAACGAGCTACTTAGGAAAGTATCAGCCCTATGCGGCATCCAGCAGCGATGGCTCATTGTCAAGCTTAAACAAGAAATAGCTAATGTAATAATTTTTTTTATTGTAGATCAGAGTTATAGAGGGTTGGAGCTTGCAGGGATACCCGCTTAGAAATGGGTCTGAACTTGTGATTGATGTATTACCTGGTGGCATAAAGAATGACTCGCCGATGCCTTCCATAGCCAAACTAGGCAAAATTGACGAATAACTAGAACTGTAAATATAAGATACGAGTACAACTATAATCGGCGATCAAAAACTAAGCTTCTTTAGTATTTTTTTGTTAACTTAGGTGGAAATAGTAGTGATTAATACGACTGGACGAAGTACTTTTAATAATCGCTTCAGAAATTTTTAGACGCAGTCCGAAGACAGTCAATGTAAGAGGTCTCAGGAATGCTAAAATAAGAGCCTGAGTGCCAAGATGAAAAAGTGTTAGCAAGAATAATGTCAAAAAAGGTGAGTTTTTTGCTAAACGAAGTCGGTGACTGTGGAAGATGCGCTCTACATTGGGCCATACAGTAAAAAAATCTGGATATGGTAGAGTTCTTGTTAATAAAATCTAGTGATCCTAATACTGTTAGCATTGATGAATACACTCCTCTTCAGCTTGCTATTGCCATGCGAGCATCATCTATTTTTCAGACTTTAGTGTCTCATCCAAAAATAGACCTCAACAAAGTGACGAAAAAAGGATCTGCTCTTCATTTGTGTATTGAAATTAAGAGCCTGGATTATGCTCAGAAGCTTTTAGACTGCGGTGCCAATCCTCTTGTTGAAAATCTTTAAGGTGTATCGGTTATACAATTTAGTTAACAAAAAAACATAAAATCTTTAGTATTTAAAAACAATTCTTAAAAATCACGAGAGCTGCCTTATATTTTGCGAGGTACTATTTGGCGAGTATCAAGTTTTGCTAGTCGTTTAAAGTAACGTCTTTTAGTATCAAACCCATTCACAAACGAACTTATCTTGTTCGATGAGAAAAATTCAGAAGATAAAATAAAGCAAACATAAATAAAATAAATTCAATAAGTAAAATAAAAAGATCGAAGCTGGAGCATGAAAAAATAATATTTTTATTTTCAAATATTTGTTCAAGGTCATGATAATATATTATTAGCTGTTAAAAATGTCTAAATAGGAAAATAATGGATTAATGGATTAAGAAAAGGGGTTGCTTTTTCTGTAAATACTTGGGCTCAGCCTAATGATAAGGCTAAATAAAAGATGAAAGTTCCATAAGAAGAGCAATATATTGAAGTTCTAGATGATAAAAATAATACAATACAAGTTCACAAGAATAAATTAAATCAGAAAAAGTAGAGAAAAAAATCAAACCATTTAAATTTATTTTAAATAAAACCTATGGATTAGGGCCAACAACAATCTTCGTCATCAGTTTTAAGCCCAAGAGCTCAAAAAATTCCCCAAAAATAGCCGTCATCAGCTCCAAATATTCGATCATCATCTCCCATCGCAAATATCGAACAGGGCCCTAGATAATTTTAATAAGTAATGCTATAATCAACGAACATCATAAAATAAATACCGACAACACCACCGTATTATAATAATCCTTCAAATTAATAAACTACTGAGAGTGATTATTTAAGAGATAGTTAATTGCTTGGAAGTGTTATTTTTAATCAAATGCTCAGTAATAATTACAATATTAATAATAATAATAATAAAGGGTCGATTAGTAATAGTAGAGAATCTATTAGAAATAGTATTTTTGATGATAAGAATCCTAGGCCCAGTGTCTGTTTTAAGGATTTTTAGATATTAAGGCAGCTTGGAAGTGGCACTTTTGGGCGAGTTTTTCTAACTAGATATAAGAAAACACAAAAATTATATGCTCTTAAAGTTCTCAACAAGAAAAAATTAATGGCTAAGAAACATCTGAAATACGCAGTTGGCTAAGCGAACATTCTTAAGAGAGTCGACAGCCCCTTTATTATTAAGCTTCATTTCAGTTTTCAAACTCCATCAAATCTGTACATCGCTATAGATTATTGTCCTAATGGAGACCTCACTTAAATAATGTCTGATGAATAGAATCTATCTGAAAAAGTTTGTCGCTTTTACATTGCTCAGTTAATACTCGCAGTGGATTACTTGCACAAAAATAAAATAATGTATAGAGATTTAAAACCTGAAAATATCCTAATTGGTCAGGATGGCTATATTAGATTGACAGATTTTAATCTAAGCAAATAAAATACTTTTTCAATGAGCTTTTGTGGAAGTCCTGCTTATTTGTCTCCTGAAATGCTTGAGAAAAAGGGTGTGGGTTTTGAAGCTGATATTTATGGTATCGGTTGCGTGCTCTATGAAATGCTTGTTGGATAACCGCCTTATTTCGATGAAAACATAGAGGTCCTGTATGAGAACATAAAAAATGGTAAACTTAAATTCCCAGCAGGAATATCAAAATCGGCAAAATCTCTTATTAGTGGCTTGCTGGATCGAAATAAAAGTAAGCGATTGGGAGCGAAAAATACACAATAAATTCGAAATCATGAATTTTTTTCAGGTTTCGACTGGTAAAAACTAGAAAAAGTATAAATGAAAATTCCACCATAACTCGAACTGCGAAACAAAAAAAATACACTATAAGTTATCCAACAACATGGGTTTCAAGATTCAGACTATGAGAACAGTTCTGTAATGATAAATAGGATTAAAAGCTTCACTTTTATTAGAGAAAATAGTTAATAGGTTGAAACGTAATCTGTGGAAAAAATAGAGGCTTAAGGCAAAACTATGAGTAAAACTAGAAAAATATCAGAAGGATTTCTCGATCTTTGAGCTTGAATTTTAAAATTTTCATTAGGATTCAATATTGAAAACTATTAATGATTTTATGATTTATATTATTCAACTTTAATTACAATACGACTAGATAAATTATTTGCCTTATTAAATACCATCTATAAAACATATTAATCTAATTCTATAGATTTATGATCATTATCTTAGTGCTTGTACTCGCTCTTGTCAACTTCTCTTTAGGATTGATTGACATCCTGGCATAAGGGGCCATCCCTCACACAGATACCCTTATAAGTCAATAAAAGAACAGCAAAATAATTGTAAATTCAATTCTAAAAGCAAATTTATCATCGAATGATCGAACAGTTCGTATTCCGCGTGGTCACACATTTTACTCGATGCCAATTGTCCTTCACAATATTTACAATGTCACCATCATAATTTAAGGCAAATTATCGGCTTCAAAATACATAAGACCATGGCCAAAGAAACCCAACTCAGCTCACTTTTAAGACTTCATATATATATCAGACAGTCAAAAAATACAAATATGCGGAGGCGGTCGAATCGATGGAAGAGGCTATCACTGGTGGATGGTATAGTGGATGAGGCTTAAGAAACTAAGACCACTCAATAGTGCGAGACCTCATCTTATTAACATTGAAAGAAGTTCTGAATTCAAAATACATGACTTAATTCTTAAAAATTCTCCATGTTTTCACATTCGAACTTGGGCAAGCTCA
>APMI01009960.1_pt1 | contig 11144 bp, 11 predicted proteins | sample 667938 | NCBI WGS metagenome assembly APMI01 (sample SAMN01084076, study PRJNA167559) | wastewater metagenome | biome: Wastewater | place: Denmark: Ejby Moelle, Odense | collected 2011-11-28 | reverse complement strand
CGCTTGCGTTGTGGCCACATCTGGCATCCTGCCCTGAACAAACATGGGGTAGTGAGTAACAGCAGCAGTCAACGCAAGCGTCAACAGAATCGTGCTTTATTTCGGTGACGTAATCACCCACGAAACAGGTATTAAATGGTTCATGGAAAAGAAGTCGATGCGAACTAGGAAGTGGCAAAGGTCGAACGAATGCACGCGGATAGAGTAGAGGCCTCAAGAGGGAAAATGCTGGCGATCATCGCGACGGAACAAGATGAGGTGGCACCAGTGGCCCCCCGTTGGAACCACAACAGAACACTCCAACCAAACCAGTGGGGAACTACCCCAGCGGATCAAGAGACGAGTACCTGAACGCTTGTATCTCAGTAGCTACTGAGATACCGACATAGCAGACTTAGTTGGGTAGGCTGCTTGCCATCGTAACCACCGAGAACAGGTCATGAACTCTCGCCACCCGAAGCAAGTCTGCGAGGACATCCTCCTTGAGGCAAAGCGCTACAACATCGAACACGACATTCTGCCCAGGGAGATTGCAATCGCGGATAGGCTGCTTGCCCGCGGCCCCGAACTCGTCGGAGCCTACGAAGAGCTACACGACAAGCTACACGTTCATCCCCGCGCACTGCAGGTCTTTCTTGAACTCGTCCTGAGCACTACCGCTTTCTGGAACCCAGAGGAAATTGCGGAGGCTCGTGCGGCGCGCAGGGACCTTGCTGAGGTCAACCGCCAGATAGCAAAAAAAGCAGCGGAGCTGGCCAACCTACTGCAACAAAGGTCCAACCTACACGATACCTCCGGCTTCCGCAGCGATACCCACTATCACGTCTGCCAGGTGATCGAATCAGCAGCCAAGGGTAACCCCCTCTTCACATCGTATGTCCAAGAGGGCTTCAAGGCCTTGCGCACCCGGTTCGACCTGAAATATTGGCCACCGCTAGACGACTTCCTAAATGAATTGGCCTCTGATGCTGGGGCCGCAACCACGGAAGCCTCAGATCCATTGACGGCAGCCTCTACTGAGGCCTCGCGCCCGTCCCTGGCTGACTTCTTCAAGGCGCTATTCGCCGCCATAGATGAAAATTGCAAACGCCACTACGGCCCGCTGCCGCAGGGCTTTAGAGCTAGCGACAACACCCTAGCCTCCTTGGTGAACTGCGCTCTGGAGCTGGACCCTGATGACATGGTTGACGGCCCGTATGTGAAGCGGCTCCGTCAACGCGCCCGCGACGGAGCCAACCCCACCTCATAAATGGACACCGCTCGACCTTCAGGCAGCGGCTGGCCAGCGCGCAGGCCTCGGCGAGCACAACCTGCTCAGCCGCGTCGTCGCCGATCCCACAGATACCCACGCCATGCGCTGGACGACAGGCACAGAGCGCCGCAGCTCGCCGCACTGATACGTTGTCGTTTTGGTGGTCTGCATAGCGTGGTGGCTTGTGTAAAAACAATCTTGACAGTATCAAAAAAAATCCTAAAATAGAATTTTTTTAATACAAAAACAGGATTCAAATGCTTACACCTATCCCCCGCATTGCCTTGTTGCTTGCCGTCCTCCTGAAGCGTTCTGGTAAGACCCGAGGCCGGTTAAGTGAAAAAACACTGCGCCTCTTGTCCGGACGTAAAACTCTTCGCGAACGATTGATAGAAGACGTTCAAGGCTCCCTCGATGATCTTGGAGTGCTGATGGTCCGCCTCGAACGTGGCGGATTCGCCCTTGTGGCATATTCAGCACTTGAAGGAGCCCCACCGCTGGCAGCCAGCCAACTTCTGAAAGATCGGAAAGGACTCTCGGATGAGGATCTCTGGGAAGAACTTGAGATCACTTCAGATGAATCTGAAGAATGATCAAAGGCGAGATTGGAACCTTACCGGTCTCAACCTGGATCATTTCCAACGTTAGAAATTGCCGTAATCTATGGGTAGAGAGGCAGATAGCCCTCCCTCCTGGGAGACGGTAGCGCCTAGCAGGAGGGAGGGCTATCTGCCTCCCGAAGTAGGATAAGGCTAACTATACGCAAAGTAAGAACACGCAACATAGATACATAGAGGGGGAGGCAATCCGGCCTCCCTAGCGTCTTGGCCTGACCATTGTATAGACCTCGTGGCAAGCCCCATACTTTTGAAAAATTAGATTCAGGGGCACAAGATGAGCACTACTGACACACCGGTCGCCGCATTGCCATCAGGTACGAAGGCTATACAGGAAAACGAAAAGAAGTGGGGGGTTCAACTTTTAAAGGCGGGTTGGACCATGCTGCCGAACACCATTTTCATGCGGCAACGGGCGCTGGGGCTCGACTCCATGGACATCAACATTCTGTTGATTTTGCTTTCGCACTGGTGGCGCGCAGAAAACCTGCCATTCCCATCAAAGAAGACAATCGCCGACGCTATCGGCTGCGATGCTTCCACGGTACGTCGGCGTATTCAATCGATGGAGAGCGCCGGGTTTATCACGCGAATCCAGCGCCGCCAAGAGAATGACCGTAGCAACACTAATCAATATGATTTTTCTGGACTGGTGAACGAGGCAACGAAGCTAGCGAAAGAGGAGTTAGAAGCACGTGAAGAGCAACGCGCCAACAAAGCTAGTCGGATCAAACGGAAAGGGAAGCCACAGCTAAAAGTGGTCGAAGGAGAAGCATGATTGAATGGACAGCATTCACTCACCAAGGCACGACTTATGACCTGAGCCATCTTCATCCGAAACTGATTGAGGTTGTTCAGCCAGCAACTGGTGACAAACCAGCACGGGTTTACAAAGTTCAGTTGATTTACGGCTTGCACACCTTCACGCGCGGTGTAGAACCGGGCGAAAATCCCGATAAGGCGTTGCTCTACTCCGACGCCAGGGAGTCCCGAGTTTTCGATTTCCGGCGCCATGCACTTTCGGCCGAATTGCCGGCAATCGTGGAGGGCCTACAAGCACAGAAGTGCTATCACTCAGGAAAGGGAAATTTCTTTGTTGTCAAACTGGTAGGAGAAGATGGGCAACCGGTTGAGTATGAGATCTACTTCGAGGCGTCTCGTTCTTCACAACGGGGAGTACTGAACTTGTACGTTCAGAGTGCCTATGTCCGCGACGCCGAGCACAAAGCAGGGCAGCCGAAGAAGAAACCGATAGGGTTCTCAATCCTGTTGTTCAACATCCAAAACAACAAGCCAATCAAGGTCCCAAAGTGAAAAAGGCTCCTTTTAGGGGAGCCTTTTTCGTGAAGCTAACCGGGCCTCTTGGGTATCGTCACACTTGGGTAACGGCCACTTGCGTGGCGGGACTGTCGCACAGCTTGCGCTGCTCCGTTCATACGACTGCACCTATAGTTTAGCGATTGCTAAAAAAAGATCAAGCCTGACGAGAAACCCTGCACCCAAAAAGCAAGGCGAGCGAAGCAAAAACGTCTACAAAACCACCGTTTTTCGGACTACCGAAACAGCGCCCAGTTGTCATTTTCAAAAGACGAGTGCACCATCTGACTGGTTGTAACACCCGGTGTGCATACGGCTCCTGACAGCCAAATATCAGGAGTCATCTGCACCAATCTCGATTATGCTCAATACTCGTGTGCACCAAAGCGAGGTCTGGGCATGACATCAGACACCCCACCGATTGCCGAACAAGGCGTGGCCACCCTGCCCGAGGCGGTATGGGCACAAGCCCGGCGCCGGACGGAAATCATCGGGCCACTGGCAGCGCTTGAGGTGGTCGGGCATGAAGCCGCCGACGCCGCAGCCCAATTGCTGGGCCTGTCCCGGCGGCAGGTCTATGTCCTGATCCGTCGCGCCCGGCAGGGTGTCGGCCTGGTCACGGACCTGGCGCCCAGCCGATCCGGCGGCGGCAAAGGCAAGGGACGTTTGCCGGAACCGGTCGAGCGCATCATCCGCGAGCTGCTGCAAAGGCGCTTCCTCACCAAGCAGAAACGCAGCCTGGCGGCGTTCCACCGCGAAGTCGCACAGGCGTGCAAGACCCAGAAGCTGCAGGTGCCGACGCGCAACACCGTGGCCCTGCGGATTGCCGGACTGCACCCGGCCAAAGTAGCCCGCAGCCGGGGCGGGCAGGACGCCGCCCGTCCCTTGCAAGGCGCTGGCGGCACGCCGCCCAGCGTCACCATGCCGCTGGAGCAGGTGCAGATCGACCACACGGTCATCGACTTGATCGTCGTCGACGAGCGCGACCGGCAACCGATTGGCCGCCCGTACCTGACCATCGCCATCGACGTATTCACGCGCTGCGTGCTCGGCATGGTGATCACGCTGGAAGCGCCGTCAGCCGTCTCGGTCGGTCTGTGCCTCGCGCATATTGCCTGCGACAAGCGTCCCTGGCTGGAAGGGCTGAATGTAGAAATGGACTGGTCGATGAGCGGCAAGCCCAAGCTGCTCTACCTGGACAACGCAGCCGAGTTCAAAAGTGAAGCACTGCGCCGAGGCTGCGAGCAGCATGGCATTCGGTTGGACTATCGCCCACCTGGGCAGCCGCACTACGGCGGCATCGTAGAACGGATTATCGGCACGGCGATGCAGATGATCCACGATGAATTGCCGGGAACGACCTTCTCCAATCCCGACCAGCGCGGGGATTACGATTCCGAAAACAAGGCCGCCCTGACGCTGCGCGAGCTGGAGCGCTGGCTCGCATTGGCGGTGGGTACCTATCACGGCTCTGTGCACAACGGCTTGCTCCAGCCGCCAGCGGCACGCTGGTCCGAGGCCGTGGCGCGTGTCGGTGTGCCGGCCGTCATCACCCGCGCCACGGCTTTCCTGGTCGATTTCCTGCCCATCATCCGCCGCACCCTGACCCGCACTGGCTTCGTCATCGACCACATCCACTATTACGCCGATGCGCTCAAGCCGTGGATCGCGCGGCGTGACCGCTCGCCGGCCTTCCTGATCCGCCGCGACCCGCGCGACATCAGCCGCATCTGGGTATTGGAACCGGAAGGTCAGCACTATCTGGAAATTCCCTACCGTACCTTGTCGCACCCGGCTGCCACCCTCTGGGAACAACGGCAGGCGCTGGCGAAATTGCGGCAGCAAGGGCGCGAACAGGTAGATGAATCGGCGCTGTTCCGCATGATCGGGCAGATGCGCGAGATCGTGAGCGGCGCACAGAAGGCGACGCGCAAGGCGCGACGCGACGCGGATCGACGCCAGCACCTCAAGATGTCGGTTCCAGCCAAGCCAACTCCGCCGGAAACGGACGTTGCTAACCCGCAGGCGGACAACCTGCCACCGGCCAAACCGTTCGACCAGATTGAGGAGTGGTAGCCGTGGACGAATATCCCATCATCGACCTGTCCCACCTCCTGCCGGCAGCGCAGGGCTTGGCTCGCCTGCCGGCAGCCGAGCGCATCCAGCGTCTTCGCGCCGACCGCTGGATTGGCTATCCGCGTGCGGTCGAAGCACTGAACCGGCTGGAAACCCTGTATGCGTGGCCGAACAAGCAGCGCATGCCGAACCTGCTGCTGGTCGGCCCAACCAACAACGGCAAGTCGATGATCGTCGAGAAGTTCCGCCGCACCCATCCGGCCAGCTCCGACGCCGACCAGGAGCACATCCCGGTGCTAGCCGTGCAGATGCCGTCCGAGCCGTCGGTGATCCGTTTCTACGTCGCGCTGCTCGCCGCCATGGGCGCACCCCTGCGCCCGCGCCCACGGCTGCCGGAGATGGAGCAACTGGCGCTGGCGTTGCTGCGCCAGGTCGGCGTGCGCATGCTGGTGATCGACGAACTGCACAACGTCCTGGCCGGCAACAGCGTCAACCGCCGGGAATTCCTCAACCTGCTGCGCTTTCTCGGCAACGAGCTGCGCATCCCGCTGGTCGGCGTCGGCACACGCGACGCCTACCTGGCCATCCGTTCGGACGATCAGTTGGAGAACCGCTTCGAGCCGATGATGCTGCCGGTGTGGGAGGCCAACGACGATTGCTGCTCACTGCTGGCCAGCTTCGCGGCTTCGCTCCCGCTGCGGCGCCCCTCGTCGATTGCCACGTTGGACATGGCCCGCTACCTGCTAACGCGTAGCGAGGGCACCATTGGCGAACTGGCACACCTGTTGATGGTAGCTGCCGTCGCCGCCGTGGAGAGCGGCGAGGAAGCGATCAATCACCGCACGCTCAACATGGCCGATTACACAGGCCCCAGTGAGCGGCGTCAGCAGTTCGAGAGGGAACTGATGTGAAGCCAGCACCGCGCTGGCCGCTGCATCCCGATCCCAAGGAAGGTGAAGCCTTGTCTTCATGGCTCAACCGTGTGGCCCTTTGCTATCACATGGAGGTGCCTGACCTGCTGGAGCACGATCTTGGCCACGGTCAGGTCGATGACTTGGACACCGCGCCACCACTGTCGCTGCTGGCGATGCTTTCCCAGCGGAGCGGCATCGAGCCGGACCGGCTGCGTTGCATGAGCTTCGCTGGCTGGGTGCCGTGGCTGCTGGACAGCCTCGATTCCCGGATTCCTGACGCGCTGGAAACCTATGCATTCCAGTTCTCGGTATTGCTGCCGAAGCGCACCCGCAAGACGAGATCAATCGCGAGCTGGCGTGCCTGGCTGCCCAGCCAGCCTATTCACCGAGCCTGCCCGCTCTGCCTGAACGAATCGGGGGATCAAGCCGTACTGCTCGCGTGGAAATTGCCGTTGATGCTGAGCTGTCCGCAACATGGCTGCTGGCTGGAATCCTATTGGGGCATGCCTGGGCGTTTTCTCGGCTGGGAGAATGCGGATGTTGCGCCGCGTACGGCCAGCGACGCGATTGCGGCGATGGACCGGCGTACCTGGCAGGCGCTGACGACAGGCTACGTGGCGTTGCCGCGTCGGCGTGTCCACGCCGGCTTGTGGTTCCGGCTGCTGCGCACCCTGCTTGATGAGCTGAACACGCCGCTCTCGCACTGCGGCAGTTGCTCGGCGAGCATCCGCTATGTCTGGGAGCGCTGCGGCCATCCGCTGCGCGCCGGGCAAAGCCTGTGGCGCCCCTACGAGATTCTGGCCCCGGCGGTGCAATTGCAGATGCTGGAGGCGGCGGCCACCGCCATCGAGTTGATCGAATCGAATGTGGTGAGTCCACATGGGGAGCTGGCGGCGCTGTTCTTGCTGGAGCCGCAAACCGGGTTCACCAATGGCCTGCCCGTGAAGGAACGGATGCCGCAGCCCGTCGATCACTGGCGGGAGGCGGCCAAGGCGCTCAATGAAGCCGTCGCCGAGGCGCGGCACAATCGCGAAACGGCCCGCGCGCTGTTTGCGCTGGCTTCTTATGGGCGGCACGACCCCGAGTCCTTGGCTCGCTTGCGCGTCACGTTTTCCCAGGAGGGCATCCCTCCGGAATTTCTGTCACATTATGTGCCGAATGGACCCTTTGCATTCCTTAGTATGAATGACGGGTTAAGTGACAAATTTTGACGCCCAGAGCTTTCTGACTCACACTGTCACATAATCGAACGTATAATGTTGATTGGCTATATGCGGGTATCGAAGGCGGATGGCTCCCAGACCACCGATCTGCAGCGCGACGCGCTGATCGCTGCAGGCATTGATCCTGCGCATATCTATGAGGATCAGGCATCCGGCAAGCGTGAGGACCGCCCTGGGCTCGCGGGCTGCCTGAAGGCTTTGCGGCTGGGGGATACGCTGGTGGTGTGGAAACTGGACCGGCTTGGGCGCGACCTGCGGCATCTGATCAATACTGTGCACGACCTGACGGGGCGAGGCGTCGGCCTTAAGGTGCTGACCGGACACGGTGCGGCTATCGACACCACGACCGCAGCCGGCAAGCTGGTCTTTGGCATTTTTGCCGCGCTGGCCGAGTTCGAGCGCGAGTTGATCGCCGAGCGCACTGTGGCGGGGCTGGCCTCGGCACGGGCGCGTGGACGGAAAGGCGGCCGGCCATTCAAGATGACCACCGCCAAGCTGCGATTGGCGATGGCGGCGATGGGGCAGCCGGAAACCAAGGTCAGTGATCTATGCGAAGAACTTGGGGTCACACGCCAAACACTGTATCGACACTTGTCTCCACAAGGAGAGTTGCGGCCGGATGGCACGAAGCTGCTTACTCGAACATGAGTCATAGTCACTCAATCGTACAATTTTTTCGGCACCTTATCGGTGGTGAGATCAGCAAGGGCAGAGGTGCTATCGCGGGCACAGTCTTGATTTGAGGCACATGGGGAGGGGTTGAAGAATGGGTGAGAGCAAGCGACGAAAAGAATCAGATCCGAGTTATGGAACTCGGCCAAAAGGTGGGCGAGGCATCATGCTTCTTCCGGATCTTTTTGAAGAGAAGAATTCCAGTCCAAAGGTAACTGCAAAGGGGATAGAAGGCCCAGTAATAGCCATTCCCTCTATGTGGCGCCCAGAGCAATTGAGATTTGGATTGTGCTTTTGGGATCGTATTGCTTGGCCATCCATAAGCGTCTTGCCTAGCCATGGCAGCACTGACATGGATTTTCTGGAAAGTGAAGGAGTGCTGGTTCGGCCAGAAGCTAGTTTGGTGCCAAACCTAACATCGCCAGGAAGAGGTTTTGCCGATACTTATTTCAGGGCATACCAAGACTTGGAGAACAAGGAACCTGGTCGGTGGTGTTTGTCTGCATCCGCCGAGCACGACCTCAGGTCATTTCTAGGAGACCATATAGCGCCTGATAGAGGCATTACTGTGTCACTGCACCATGCCATACCTATCCCAACACGCAATGTGGCGCTGCAGGATCTACTGGAATTCAAGCAAAAAAGGAATTCAGAACTGGAAGCACTGCGAAAGGAGCTTGACAGCTACAAACAACTGATTACCAGCGCCACAGATCGCGCAGAGGTCTTAGCGACACAGCGAGATCGCATTGATGCCGCATGCGTGGACTTACTAAGTGTGAGCCGTGAGCAGAAAATGCCTATCCATATCTCTGATATGTCATTGGAAATTGATTTCAACGGATCTGCCGCTTTAGTTGTAGCCGCCGCCGCCAGTGTCTTTTCCGACCACCTCAATCTTCCTGGGGTGGAGAAGTTTTTAGCCTCCGCGGGCGTGATTGCTCTTTCGAGCATAAAGTTTAAAGCCGGATTTGGGATAGGAGACAACAAAGCGAAACTACGGCAATCCCCCTTCCGCTATGTCCACTATCTGAATAAAGAGCTAGATTGGCTTTGAAGCGATCAGAAGCACAATCACTTGACGAGAGATTAGCCTGCCTCACTATCGTTGATAGGTTCGCTTTAAGAGGTCGCCGCTATGGGTTGGTTAACGGCCAATAAGGACAAGCGCAACCGCCGGGGTTTCCGGGAATAACTCTGAGGTCCAAAACTTGCCCGGCGACTACCCTTGGCGCTGCTGCGCCAAGGGTTCAGACTCCTACGAGTGCAATTGGCTCGTTACCAACGCTCGCGAGACCGCTCGGAGGATTGCTCTAGGCCGGCTGGTGGCGCTTAATTTTCGCCCGCTGACTTGGTATCGGAGGGGTGCGTCTCGTCCGCTCTGGTCCCCGACAGTGCGGGCTCGTCAGTAGGTTTGCGGAAAGCGTTGCCCTTATGAGCCCGCGCGATTGACATCTCCACGATCCTATCAATTACGCGTTCCGGCGTGTTCCACTTCATCACAAGTCGACCAGGGTCCATCCCGTACTCGGCGACGATATCACGCAGTTGTTCCAAGGATAGCTTTTCCAGCGCGCTCCGCAAGGCCGGTTCGCCATCTCGTACGACTTGAACAGGATCGAGCGCAGCTGGAGCACGCCGATTCTTCCCGCGTTTCACATCACCATCCATCACTTGGCAAAGGGCTTCCGCCTTGGTCAGCTTACGCTTGTTTGGTGTCGAGTCTAGGGCGTCGTTCAGCGCAGCCTCGAAGTTGGGGTTGCGCTCCGCCTCCTCAATCACCACCCGCATCAGACGATTGAGTGTGTTCCTAAGGCTCACAATTCGCCCTCCAAGTCGTTCCAAATCTCCTGTGCCAGATCAATGTAGGTAGAGGTGAGTCCGTTGGGATCGGAACCGTACTTCTGCCGCAGCGTCCTTTTGTGCGCTGTGTGCTCCGCTGCCGCCGACGCTGTGTTGGTCTGTTTGATCTTCGTTGCATACACGTCGGGAAAGTTCGCGTCGGTCTGGAGTTGTCTCATTACGGTGTTGTGCACCGTCGAGTTGGCTTGATACTTCGTGATGACGATACCCAGCGGGTCAATGTCCTCGCCGATGGCCTGCGCGAACTCACCGATGCGGGTCACAATCTGCGGGATGCCGTAGGTTGAGAGGTGGTCGGGAATGGTCGGGATAATGTAGGCGTCCGATAGGCGCAGGCCGTTAAGCGTGACAATGCCTAGATTCGGGGGGCAGTCAATGATGACAATATCGTAGTCGTCCAGCTTCGACTTGACTGCTCGCCAAAGGAGTTCCACGGGATTCACGGCGTAGAATTTCCCCGAAGGCGCGGACGCGAGCTGATCCTGTACGTCGATCAGGTCAAGGCTCGACGGCAGCAGGTCGATGGTCCTGGCCTCCTGGACGTCGCCCACCCGCTTCTGGAGCGTGGCGTTGAGGTCGAATTTCTTCACGTCGGGATTCATGGCGTCCTTGAACAACTGAGCCAGCGTGTGCCCCTGGTTGTTCAGCTCCAGCCACTTGTCCTCCCCGAGCAGCATGATCGTCGCGTTGGTCTGCGGGTCCAGGTCGATGACCAGGACCTTCTTCCTCATCTCCGCAGAGAAGACCTCGGCCAGTGCCACAGACGTGGTTGTTTTCGCGACACCACCCTTCAAATTGATCGTCGAAATTACATGAGCCATTGGAGTATTCCTTTTGTTCCTCTTTAGCCAAGACCGAATCTGCGAGCGCCGGAAGATCGGCCCAGAGGCTAGCTCCGTAACCGGGCCAGGGAAGTCAGCCGCACGCACGCGCCAATTGGCGACTGCTTGTCGTGACACACCTGCAATCTTGGCAATCTCACCTATTCCCACAAGTTCATCGCTCTGATGAGCCATTTAGCATCCCTGTGAACATCATTCACAATAATAGTGTACAACGTACACAAACAAAGTCAATAGGAGAAAGTCAAGACACTGTACCTGTAGTGCAGCCCACTTCTGAAATACGTGCAGTCGTCTTCTGAAAACGACACCAGTGGGGCGCTTTTTTATGGCCTAAAATGTCCGATAACTCAACCAACAATCAACGT
>APMI01005995.1_pt1 | contig 11145 bp, 8 predicted proteins | sample 667938 | NCBI WGS metagenome assembly APMI01 (sample SAMN01084076, study PRJNA167559) | wastewater metagenome | biome: Wastewater | place: Denmark: Ejby Moelle, Odense | collected 2011-11-28 | reverse complement strand
CTGGGGTTTGCGGCCGAGCTCGGGGACGACGATGAAGAGGATGAGTGATGCTGATTGGGTAGATGCGGGAGCCCTGCATTCACCCCACTGCTTGAACATTTCTGAGCTGCCTATTCGGCAGTGAAGTTCAGGCGAACAAATTCGGAGCGGGCCGAAGCTTTCTGAGCTGCCTATTCGGCAGTGAAGCATCAATGCCGCCGCGGACCTTATCGATACGTTTTCTGAGCTGCCTATTCGGCAGTGAAGGCCGGACAGGCCGACAAGCTCAAGCTCCCAGCTTTCTGAGCTGCCTATTCGGCAGTGAAGCTTAATTTGGCAATTATGAATCCTCGCGATTTTTTCTGAGCTGCCTATTCGGCAGTGAAGGGCAGCCTGATCGCCGTCCTCGACGCCTGTCTTTTCTGAGCTGCCTATTCGGCAGTGAAGTTGGGATTGGGCGGTCATGGTGGTTACGGCCGTTTCTGAGCTGCCTATTCGGCAGTGAAGATCTTGTATATCCTCGGATGATCCGCGAAGCTTTTCTGAGCTGCCTATTCGGCAGTGAAGGTTAGATGTCGGCGGCTCTGTTGCGCGCCGATTTTCTGAGCTGCCTATTCGGCAGTGAAGTTGGAGATCGCCAAACTCTTGCATCGCGATGTTTTCTGAGCTGCCTATTCGGCAGTGAAGAACGTCAATCCCTGTTTTGGCGATCACTGCCGTTTCTGAGCTGCCTATTCGGCAGTGAAGCCACTCCGGATAGATCGTGTTGCCCACCACCTTTTCTGAGCTGCCTATTCGGCAGTGAAGTGTGGTCTGCATGGCGTTCTCGCTGCTGTGCTTTTCTGAGCTGCCTATTCGGCAGTGAAGGTCTCGACAGCGAGACGGTCGAGCATGTCGTATTTCTGAGCTGCCTATTCGGCAGTGAAGAGCACGGCGTTTCCTTCCGGGTAGCTTTCGCGTTTCTGAGCTGCCTATTCGGCAGTGAAGGCCATTGCGGCGCACTTCGGCCTGTCGCAGGTTTTCTGAGCTGCCTATTCGGCAGTGAAGCCCGTCGATCGGCAAGGCTCGACCGCGACGCGTTTCTGAGCTGCCTATTCGGCAGTGAAGTAGATCGTGTTGCCCACCACCTGGCAGAAGCTTTTCTGAGCTGCCTATTCGGCAGTGAAGAACTTCGGGAGCAAGAGCAAAACGGTTGGAGCTTTCTGAGCTGCCTATTCGGCAGTGAAGTCAAGCCGCCGTCAGTTCACGCATGGATGAATTTTCTGAGCTGCCTATTCGGCAGTGAAGTAAGAGCGCTTCACGCCGCTGCTTGAGTAATCTTTCTGAGCTGCCTATTCGGCAGTGAAGGTCCGAGTGCTGCCATTCATCCATGCGTGAACTTTCTGAGCTGCCTATTCGGCAGTGAAGGGGAGGTTGTCGTACTCAAGCCACGTGTTGCATTTCTGAGCTGCCTATTCGGCAGTGAAGATCGACCTGGTCGGCATCTTCAACGCGATCAATTTCTGAGCTGCCTATTCGGCAGTGAAGCATCGGATCGGCTTTGACGCCCGTGCGGATTTTTTCTGAGCTGCCTATTCGGCAGTGAAGCATGACGTGCTCCGTGAGTCCGAAAGGGCAGCTTTCTGAGCTGCCTATTCGGCAGTGAAGCATGACGTGCTCCGTGAGTCCGAAAGGGCAGCTTTCTGAGCTGCCTATTCGGCAGTGAAGGAAAACCGCGTCAAGTTCGTCGCTATCGACTGTTTCTGAGCGGCCTATTCGGCAGTGAAGCTTGCGTTACCCGGACGTAATTTGTACCCACTTTTCTGAGCTGCCTATTCGGCAGTGAAGGGCACGAGCTAGCGCCACATCACAGGCAACTCTTTCTGAGCTGCCTATTCGGCAGTGAAGGCCGTTACCGAATACGCCGATGCACTCGTTCGTTTCTGAGCTGCCTATTCGGCAGTGAAGTGATGCTGGGCGGTAAAGCCCTGATTATGGTTTTTCTGAGCTGCCTATTCGGCAGTGAAGCGGTTTGAGTCGTTCTCCGGGTCGTGGGCGCATTTCTGAGCTGCCTATTCGGCAGTGAAGTGTTTTGGACTACGGAATGTTCGTCCGCGAAATTTCTGAGCTGCCTATTCGGCAGTGAAGGAATTATTGATCGGGTTTGGCCCGATCGGATGTTTCTGAGCTGCCTATTCGGCAGTGAAGGATCGATCTGGAAGGCGCGCAGAAACCGCTGTTTTCTGAGCTGCCTATTCGGCAGTGAAGTCCTCGCCGGCCGCCTGCGCGCCTTGCATGTATTTCTGAGCTGCCTATTCGGCAGTGAAGGCAAACAAGATCAACCCGATTCGCACTGAACTTTTCTGAGCTGCCTATTCGGCAGTGAAGATATTTCGAGCAACTGAACAAGCCGCCTCATATTTCTGAGCTGCCTATTCGGCAGTGAAGGCGCTCAACGGCGTGCCGGTAGGAGTGCGGCATTTCTGAGCTGCCTATTCGGCAGTGAAGTCATTGACCGCAGCAAACAGCGCCCCGCTTGGTTTCTGAGCTGCCTATTCGGCAGTGAAGAGTAGGCGCGCGCTTTCTCGCTATGCCCTAACTTTCTGAGCTGCCTATTCGGCAGTGAAGAGAGACCTTTCAATTCTCTCGACATCCTTCTGTTTCTGAGCTGCCTATTCGGCAGTGAAGGGCGCCGGTGGCGGCGTGGCGGGCGTAGTAGCTTTCTGAGCTGCCTATTCGGCAGTGAAGGCCAAAGTCGAAGAACTGAAACCAGGCGCAGGATTTCTGAGCTGCCTATTCGGCAGTGAAGCGTCGCCGAAGCGCATCAGCACGACGCAGCCCTTTCTGAGCTGCCTATTCGGCAGTGAAGGCTCCGTGGTGGATGGAGAGCCTGGCGCCGGTTTTCTGAGCTGCCTATTCGGCAGTGAAGGCCCTTGCGCACGTGGTCGGTGCGGCACATCCCTTTCTGAGCTGCCTATTCGGCAGTGAAGTTACCCCACTGCCGACGCCGGACGTGAGGATTTTTCTGAGCTGCCTATTCGGCAGTGAAGGGCGCTGGACTGTCCAAAGGATGTTTGACGAATTTCTGAGCTGCCTATTCGGCAGTGAAGTTTGTTGCCATAGCGCTAGAATTTGATCCTTCTTTCTGAGCTGCCTATTCGGCAGTGAAGAGCCTGACCGCCTCACCACGCCCTTTATTGTGTTTCTGAGCTGCCTATTCGGCAGTGAAGCGTGACACGTGCGCCTGTATTCGTCTGTATCTTTTCTGAGCTGCCTATTCGGCAGTGAAGATGGGAAACATCAATGCGACAAACGCCCGACTTTTCTGAGCTGCCTATTCGGCAGTGAAGAAGCCTTGCTTGCCCAGATAGATGAGCCATGCTTTCTGAGCTGCCTATTCGGCAGTGAAGGGCTCCCAGTAGGCCGGCGCCCTCATCGGTGTTTTCTGAGCTGCCTATTCGGCAGTGAAGTCGGCCATGCGCAAGCGAATCGGCCAGCTTGATTTCTGAGCTGCCTATTCGGCAGTGAAGGCAATCCACCGCACGACCCTGCAGCACATCTTTTTCTGAGCTGCCTATTCGGCAGTGAAGACGATTTCGCACAACTGCTCGACGCCATCGAGTTTCTGAGCTGCCTATTCGGCAGTGAAGAGCCCGAGCGTCAGATTTCAGATCTTGTGAATTTTCTGAGCTGCCTATTCGGCAGTGAAGCCACTCGGGTCGCCACGTTGCGCGCTCGCATCTTTCTGAGCTGCCTATTCGGCAGTGAAGGCTATATGCGGCGCGACCTTGACGAAGTACGGTTTCTGAGCTGCCTATTCGGCAGTGAAGACCATCCTGCGCATGTCATCCTTGCCACTGCCTTTCTGAGCTGCCTATTCGGCAGTGAAGGCCGCAATGGATCCCCGGTGGCCAGTGGAGTCTTTCTGAGCTGCCTATTCGGCAGTGAAGACGACTTCGCGCAACTGCTCGACGCCATCGAATTTCTGAGCTGCCTATTCGGCAGTGAAGGGGTCGGGAGCGCTGGGCACGGGGCCGGTATGTTTCTGAGCTGCCTATTCGGCAGTGAAGTGCCAGATCGCTCAGCATGATCTTGCCTTCCGTTTCTGAGCTGCCTATTCGGCAGTGAAGTTGCTGAGTTACGGAGTCGAGGCGTTCGCGAATTTCTGAGCTGCCTATTCGGCAGTGAAGGCGCACACGGCCGCGAAGGCGCCGTTGATCGATTTCTGAGCTGCCTATTCGGCAGTGAAGCGGGGGGCGCGTGGGAATACGTATTCCCGCAATTTCTGAGCTGCCTATTCGGCAGTGAAGGTGCCGCGCAAGACAAGCGCTCCGACTCTCGCTTTCTGAGCTGCCTATTCGGCAGTGAAGTTCGGATCGTCGGCCCTCGCGAAATTTTATTTTTTCTGAGCTGCCTATTCGGCAGTGAAGCGGTAGCGGAAGTTTGTTCACCGGCTTGCTGGTTTCTGAGCTGCCTATTCGGCAGTGAAGGGAACCAAACCACGATGCTCTCAAACGGCGTCTTTCTGAGCTGCCTATTCGGCAGTGAAGAATATCCGGTCGTATTTGTCTCCACGGGGCGATTTCTGAGCTGCCTATTCGGCAGTGAAGGAGTCTTAACCTCGTTCCGAAAATCGGTCTTTTTTCTGAGCTGCCTATTCGGCAGTGAAGGATGCCACATCCGACGAGGCGCGCGCCCTCAATTTCTGAGCTGCCTATTCGGCAGTGAAGCAGGGCAGCGAGTTTTTCGGCTGCGGCAAGTATTTCTGAGCTGCCTATTCGGCAGTGAAGTCACGGCGGGTGATCGTGACCAGCGTCGCCACTTTCTGAGCTGCCTATTCGGCAGTGAAGATCCGAATGGCCCGCCAGGCGCGGGTCACGGCTTTCTGAGCTGCCTATTCGGCAGTGAAGGCGTGGCGGATATGTGCGCAGACGCTGCCGGATTTCTGAGCTGCCTATTCGGCAGTGAAGTTGACGCCCAGTGTCATACCCGAAAGGCTGGTTTTCTGAGCTGCCTATTCGGCAGTGAAGTACAACACCCTCGGCCGCTGGGGGCTTTTTATTTTCTGAGCTGCCTATTCGGCAGTGAAGGCGTGCCGACATGGCGTCTTCTGGCGCAGGTTTTTCTGAGCTGCCTATTCGGCAGTGAAGTTGAGCGCCCCACGAACGCCGTGTGTAACGCATTTCTGAGCTGCCTATTCGGCAGTGAAGAAGCCGGCTGTTTCAAAGCGGCTTGCGGGTGCTTTCTGAGCTGCCTATTCGGCAGTGAAGTAATCGGAGCGAAAAACCTGCTCAGTGTCGTATTTCTGAGCTGCCTATTCGGCAGTGAAGTCACCGGCGCCGGCATGTCCTTGTCCGCAGTCTTTCTGAGCTGCCTATTCGGCAGTGAAGGGCTCGCTAAATTTTATCTCGCAACCTGGAGCTTTCTGAGCTGCCTATTCGGCAGTGAAGAGTCGGCCTCGATCTTTTCCCAATCGGCAATATTTCTGAGCTGCCTATTCGGCAGTGAAGGCCCCCGTGATGTTTCCGGCAATGCCAGTGATTTTCTGAGCTGCCTATTCGGCAGTGAAGGCAAAGCAATACGACAAGGCTAAGAAGGCCTTTTTCTGAGCTGCCTATTCGGCAGTGAAGGCCCGCCCCGCCCTACCATTTCCACGGCCGCATTTCTGAGCTGCCTATTCGGCAGTGAAGTACCCATATCCGATATTTTGCAGGTGCCCGACGTTTCTGAGCTGCCTATTCGGCAGTGAAGCGTCAGGCCGACGCGGCTCTCGTGGTACTTGATTTCTGAGCTGCCTATTCGGCAGTGAAGGCGCAGTGCCGGGCGGAATTCGAGCCGCAGGTTTTCTGAGCTGCCTATTCGGCAGTGAAGTGCCGGGTAATGCGTGCGCGGGCGGTGGATTTTTTCTGAGCTGCCTATTCGGCAGTGAAGAAAATGAACTCGGTTGCGCTTTTGGCTGTTCTTTTCTGAGCTGCCTATTCGGCAGTGAAGGGCACCCCGGCGCTGTTCTGTTCGCAGGAAATTTTCTGAGCTGCCTATTCGGCAGTGAAGTGGTCTTCACGGTGGGCTCCGGCTGGCTGTTTTTTCTGAGCTGCCTATTCGGCAGTGAAGTCGGATCCGCAACCAAACTGGCCCGCGCTCTCTTTCTGAGCTGCCTATTCGGCAGTGAAGTTCAGCATCACCAGCCCGTGGCCCACCTGATATTTCTGAGCTGCCTATTCGGCAGTGAAGGCCAGTTCGGCCTGTCGATCAAGTGCGTTCATTTTCTGAGCTGCCTATTCGGCAGTGAAGATTGGCCGGTCTCCCGGTTCGTCTCAGGATGTTTTCTGAGCTGCCTATTCGGCAGTGAAGCGGCTTGTATTGACGGTTGAGCAGGATGTAACTTTCTGAGCTGCCTATTCGGCAGTGAAGGCCCAAGCAGGGTGGTGATGCGGGGGGCGATTATTTCTGAGCTGCCTATTCGGCAGTGAAGGGTATGCGCTGAGTGTTACTGTTTTCAGAAGCTTTCTGAGCTGCCTATTCGGCAGTGAAGTGCGTGTGGGGCGCGATGGCGCGAACCAGTATTTTCTGAGCTGCCTATTCGGCAGTGAAGCCGGCGGCGATCCTCTGCCAGCCGGCGCCGCATTTCTGAGCTGCCTATTCGGCAGTGAAGACATCGGAGAGCGCGCCGGCTGCATAGACTTTTTTCTGAGCTGCCTATTCGGCAGTGAAGGTGGCCGCACGCCTTGTGTGGCGCCCCGGCTATTTCTGAGCTGCCTATTCGGCAGTGAAGGCGGAAATGATGCGGGCCGGTGGGGAGTTCGGTTTCTGAGCTGCCTATTCGGCAGTGAAGGGGTGCTAGTGCGGATCAACCAACAACGCTTTTTTCTGAGCTGCCTATTCGGCAGTGAAGATAAACACCGCACAACAACGGCCCTTTGGGGTTTTCTGAGCTGCCTATTCGGCAGTGAAGCTGCACGACAACGGCTTCGGCTATTTCCTTCATTTCTGAGCTGCCTATTCGGCAGTGAAGGATAAGGACCTCGTCACCGCTCCCGCCCACCATTTCTGAGCTGCCTATTCGGCAGTGAAGGACGACCAGCCTGACGAGCAGGGCGCCCCGGATTTCTGAGCTGCCTATTCGGCAGTGAAGATCTTAGGGAAGGTCGCGCCCTCGACGCGCTTTTTCTGAGCTGCCTATTCGGCAGTGAAGGTGTGTCAACTCAACCGGCTTGCGCGCGATATTTTCTGAGCTGCCTATTCGGCAGTGAAGCTTGATCCAGCTTCAATGTCGTTTCGGTTTGATTTCTGAGCTGCCTATTCGGCAGTGAAGTATGTGTACGCCCAAGGCCGGTTTGGCATGACTTTCTGAGCTGCCTATTCGGCAGTGAAGGCCATGAATGGACCCTCACCATTGACGCTACTTTTCTGAGCTGCCTATTCGGCAGTGAAGGCGAAGTCCATGCCCGGAGGATGGCGGGCGAATTTCTGAGCTGCCTATTCGGCAGTGAAGTGTCCGACGTGGCGCGGCTGTCGGTTTCGTCGTTTCTGAGCTGCCTATTCGGCAGTGAAGGCAACCACGATGCTTACCGCGATCTCGTCGTATTTCTGAGCTGCCTATTCGGCAGTGAAGTAGAAGGCAAAATACTTGCCGGCGTGAAAGTATTTCTGAGCTGCCTATTCGGCAGTGAAGTGCGTCCGCTGATTGGCCCCGGCATCGTGTCTTTTCTGAGCTGCCTATTCGGCAGTGAAGTGATCCGTCCAGACATGGATATGGAAGTTTTTTTTCTGAGCTGCCTATTCGGCAGTGAAGTCGCGTGTTGTCCGCGGATGCTCGTGCATCGTTTTCTGAGCTGCCTATTCGGCAGTGAAGACAGCGAGACTGCGCACAAGCCCACGCTGTGATTTCTGAGCTGCCTATTCGGCAGTGAAGACCACCTGGCCGAAAGCTCACGACATCATCCACTTTCTGAGCTGCCTATTCGGCAGTGAAGCTGCGGACTATGGACAGCGGATTTCCGGATCATTTCTGAGCTGCCTATTCGGCAGTGAAGTCCACGTCGGCACGCTGATGGACTGGACGCGGTTTCTGAGCTGCCTATTCGGCAGTGAAGGACGGCGAATGCAATTTCCTAGACCTTAGAGATTTCTGAGCTGCCTATTCGGCAGTGAAGATACCACCCAGCATTTTGGCGGCATCGATGTATTTCTGAGCTGCCTATTCGGCAGTGAAGCGTCCCAATTGCTCGACTGTGCCCGGCGTTATTTTCTGAGCTGCCTATTCGGCAGTGAAGAAAAATACCAGCAGTCCGTCGAAAGACGGGTATTTTCTGAGCTGCCTATTCGGCAGTGAAGCCCAAGCTGGCGCGATGATCGGAGCGATGGTCTTTCTGAGCTGCCTATTCGGCAGTGAAGGCCGGCTTTGACATCAATACGGCCCGCAGCACTTTCTGAGCTGCCTATTCGGCAGTGAAGTTGCTGGATCGTATAAGTGTGCGTTGTTTCTTTTTCTGAGCTGCCTATTCGGCAGTGAAGCCCAGCACAAAAGCCTAAAGCCCATGCACCCATTTCTGAGCTGCCTATTCGGCAGTGAAGCTGACATCGGGCCGCAGTCTGACGGGACGGTAGTTTCTGAGCTGCCTATTCGGCAGTGAAGCTGCTCTCCGGCGTCGCCGGCCTGGCGCGGGTTTTCTGAGCTGCCTATTCGGCAGTGAAGGGGTACATGCTCAACAAGCATATGCGTCCTGCTTTCTGAGCTGCCTATTCGGCAGTGAAGTTTCAGATCTTGTGAATGGACGCGCATCCTTCTTTCTGAGCTGCCTATTCGGCAGTGAAGGCTGACCGAGCCGTCGGGGGCCACGTCTTTGATTTCTGAGCTGCCTATTCGGCAGTGAAGCGGTGGCGCGGCGGCAGCGTGGAATCGCGCCATTTCTGAGCTGCCTATTCGGCAGTGAAGGCAGTCAGCAGTTACGAGGATTGGCGTGTCATTTTCTGAGCTGCCTATTCGGCAGTGAAGGGTGATAGTGAGGACGGTTGATGCCGGCCGGTTTTCTGAGCTGCCTATTCGGCAGTGAAGCGGGCCTTGCGGCAGCTTTCGCGTTTTTTGAATTTCTGAGCTGCCTATTCGGCAGTGAAGATTTCGACCGCAAACACCCTGACGTGGTGTTCTTTCTGAGCTGCCTATTCGGCAGTGAAGTTTTTGCCGACAACGGTGTGTGTATCGTTGTCTTTCTGAGCTGCCTATTCGGCAGTGAAGGAGTACTACGACACCCTCGAAAAAATCCGTCATTTCTGAGCTGCCTATTCGGCAGTGAAGCGGCGCCAGCGCGGCCAGCGCCTCGCGCACCGTTTCTGAGCTGCCTATTCGGCAGTGAAGGCTGCCTGATCTGCTCAATATAAGCATCGAAATTTCTGAGCTGCCTATTCGGCAGTGAAGAATTTCTGCGCCGGCGATGTCCCACTGCTCGATTTCTGAGCTGCCTATTCGGCAGTGAAGAAGGCGTAGCTGTTGGCGTCCCTGGCGGGGTATTTCTGAGCTGCCTATTCGGCAGTGAAGTCGGTGACGGTGCGGCTTGGAAGCTGATCTGCTTTCTGAGCTGCCTATTCGGCAGTGAAGCCACTTCGCGGCGGCGGCGATGTTGAAGCCCTTTTCTGAGCTGCCTATTCGGCAGTGAAGGGCTTGTAAAACGCCCCGCGCGGAATGATCGCTTTCTGAGCTGCCTATTCGGCAGTGAAGTTTCCCTGCGACACGTCGATGGCCTTGCCGAATTTCTGAGCTGCCTATTCGGCAGTGAAGGGGCCAAAGTGGATCGGGAAGCTCCCCGACATTTTCTGAGCTGCCTATTCGGCAGTGAAGGCGGCGCCGAACTCGGCGTGAGTCACATAACTTTTCTGAGCTGCCTATTCGGCAGTGAAGGTCCCGAATGTAAAGCAGCTCCTTGACCATTCTTTCTGAGCTGCCTATTCGGCAGTGAAGACGACACCAGCTTGAACGTACCGTCCGGGTAATTTCTGAGCTGCCTATTCGGCAGTGAAGAGCTATCTGGGCAAGGGTGCGGAGCGCTGCCGTTTCTGAGCTGCCTATTCGGCAGTGAAGAAGTCGTGCCGCAAACGCGGCATCGCGGAAGCTTTCTGAGCTGCCTATTCGGCAGTGAAGAGTCCTGGTCCAGCAAAGTCAGTACCGAAATGTTTCTGAGCTGCCTATTCGGCAGTGAAGGCGATGGAGTCGAATCCGGCGATGGTGCGGAGTTTCTGAGCTGCCTATTCGGCAGTGAAGGTCGAAACCCAGCAAACCCATGTCACTCAGGATTTCTGAGCTGCCTATTCGGCAGTGAAGAGATTGTTCTGTGGCTTTGCTTCATCATCCCGTTTCTGAGCTGCCTATTCGGCAGTGAAGTTCGACGCCTTGGTGTCTCTCGCCTTCAACGCTTTCTGAGCTGCCTATTCGGCAGTGAAGGATACGGGATTTCGCACTATCGATTTCGCATCTTTCTGAGCTGCCTATTCGGCAGTGAAGGTGTTCCGGGATGGGGGTTGCAAACTGGATGATTTCTGAGCTGCCTATTCGGCAGTGAAGCAAAAAACGCCCAATTGGGCAGGTTATAAGTCTTTCTGAGCTGCCTATTCGGCAGTGAAGTGAAGGTTGTTCGAGAATTGCAAATTGGAATTTTTCTGAGCTGCCTATTCGGCAGTGAAGCCGGTGATGGCCGGAAAGCTGTGCATCCAGTGTTTCTGAGCTGCCTATTCGGCAGTGAAGGCCCGCGACGAGGCCGAGCACGCGGAATGGGTTTTCTGAGCTGCCTATTCGGCAGTGAAGGCGTGCTGTGGGGCTGCTTCCTGATGCTCTCGTTTCTGAGCTGCCTATTCGGCAGTGAAGTACTCCGCTTTCTGAGAGCGGTTGCGCCGTCATTTCTGAGCTGCCTATTCGGCAGTGAAGACCAGCGGCGCGGCCGTTCTCGAAATGCTCAATTTCTGAGCTGCCTATTCGGCAGTGAAGTGTCTCCGATCACTCTACTCGCCGGGTGGAATTTTCTGAGCTGCCTATTCGGCAGTGAAGAACTGTTCGACGAACGTCTCTGCAAGCATCTTTTTCTGAGCTGCCTATTCGGCAGTGAAGCTGCACCACGCGGCAACTGCCCGCGTTCAGCTTTTCTGAGCTGCCTATTCGGCAGTGAAGTAGATGCTACACACGCTTTCTTCCTGATTGTT
>APMI01030793.1_pt1 | contig 11146 bp, 8 predicted proteins | sample 667938 | NCBI WGS metagenome assembly APMI01 (sample SAMN01084076, study PRJNA167559) | wastewater metagenome | biome: Wastewater | place: Denmark: Ejby Moelle, Odense | collected 2011-11-28 | reverse complement strand
ATCCCCGCTGCGCTGCGCGTAGGTGGAGAGCAGGACGCCGCGCCCGCCGTTGATTGCGCCGAACGCGTCGGTGCGCAGCTCGAAGCCCTTGCCGCGGAAGCTGCCGCGGTAGTTGTCGCTGGTGTGGATCAGGTGACCCAGTGCGAGGCTGGTGGCCTGCTGCGTGGTGCTGACTTGGGTGCGCAGTTGGTTGTCGGAGTCGTCGAACACCAGCTCGCTCCAGCCGCCACCCCCCCAGGCACGACTGCGGATGCCGGAGAGCGCACCCGCGTTGCGGTGGTTCGCGTCCCCCGCCCCTGCGGCATGCCACAGCGGCGCATGACCGCCGGTGAGGTTGCCTTGTGCGCTCGCGGCGCGATCGTTGGCCAACGTGAAGACATTGGGATCGGGCGCACTGGCACGGCCGCCGGGGGAGGGTGCTACGCCACTCTCGCCGCGGCCGTTGAAGGCCGCACCGACGCACACTGGCCGATCGATGTCGCCGTTCATGAAACTGATCAGGACTTCCTGACCGATGCGCGGGATGAAGCGGGTGCCGGCATTCGATCCGGCATGGCGGGTCACCACGCGCACCCAGCACGATGCGGGGTCATCCGGCTGCTGCCACAGAAAGCGCACCCGGATGCGGCCCAGCGAATCGGTATGTACTTCCTGCGTACCGGAGGCGAGCTCTTCGCCATTGGCGCCGACAACCACGGCGTGCTGCAGGCCGGATGCGGTGGGGCGCGGGTTCAGACGGGCGCCGGTGTCGTCCGTGAGTTGGGGGCGCCACGGGATCAGCGCACGCTGTGCGCTGAAGTGACAAGCGAAACCGTGTTCTTCGCTCGCGGCGAGCAGGGCGGGCGAGAGCGCGATGGCGGCATCGTTGGTGTTGCGCAAGCGGCCGGCCGCTTCCGACAGCCCCACCGGCAGGTTGTTCTTGCCGGCGGCCTCAACCGAGCAGACGAGGAAGCGGCGCTCCTGGCTGCCACCCGCTGCCGAAGGCAACAAGGTCGCAAGATCGTCGATGAGGCTGGTCTTCAGGTCGAACCACGTACCTGGGCGCAGCGTGCGCACCGTTGCGTGGCCCAGCCAAGTTTCCTGGCGCGCCTCGATGGCCTCTCGAGCGAGTCGGGCATAGCGTTCAGCCAGGCTGGAGTTGGCGAACGCATAGGCGCCGGCGAAGTCGTAGTCCTCCAGCGCGGGGGCGTTTGGCCCGCCGACGGGGCGCGCGGCTGGCAGCGATGCGCTGATGCTGGTGTCCGCCTTGTAATCGGTCGACAGCAGTGTGGTGACTGACGCGGTGAAGCGCCGCTGTGCGCCGAAGGCGAGGATGCTGTCCTGGTCTTCGGGGGCGGCTGCGCGATGAAAGCGCAGGCCCGCGCCACCCGCGGCCGATGCTGCGCAGCGATCCTGCGGCAGCGCCGCGGCGTCAGCGAAGATCAGCCACTCATGCAAGGCCTGTTGCGATACGGAGTCGGCCGGTGCGCCATCTTCGGCTAGCTCGCGAAAACAGAAGCCAAGCCCTTCCTCGGCAAGCAGGCGGGAGAGAAAGGCGTAGTCGGTTTCCCGGTACTGCACGCACAGCGAACGTGGCGGCAACTCGGCCAGGAATGCGGTGACTTCGTCAGCCAGGCGCCATTGCGCCAGGTTGGCGTACGGCGCCAGGACGCTTTCGATAATTGCGGTGAGCGGCTGCTCAAGGAAAACGCGGCTGTTGGCGGTGTCGTTGGCAAACCATAGCCATGGCACTAGTGTGAGGCGATAGCGCGCAAGGCCACCATCCGCTGCCAGCAGCACAGCGTTGCTGACATAGCCGCTCCGCTGGATGCGGCTGCCATCGGCCAGCGTGATGCGCAGCGCTGCCTGTTTGCCATAGATCGCGCCGGTGTCGACGCTGGCATCGGTGCTCAGCAGGTCGATCTGCCAGGTCGGGAGGTCTGATAGCGCTTCGTGTGCGCGGAAACGCTCCACCAGCCAGGGCGTTTCGTCACCTTCGAGGCTAAAACCGAACAGGCGTGACTCGGAGGAGAACAGCGAGGCGGGGAGCATTGCGGACAGCAGGGACGCGACCGACATGGCGTTGCGGACTCAAACGGGGATGCCGGATGATGACATTGGCAAATCTACATGTCATGGCGGCGTGAGCGGCGGCGTGATCTTCTTGGCAGGCGCGTGTGGCGCTGCATCGGGTGCGGCGCTGGCGAAACGAGGTCGATCCCGCGGGGGCGATGAGGGCGGCTGGTCCGGAATGAAAAAGGCCCCGCATGACGGGGCCTTTTTGGTACAAGCGCGAGCGCCGATCAGTTAACGCGGTAGATCAGGCGCAGCCAGCCGATCGTGCCCTCGGGGCGGTTGCGTGCGCCGAATTCTTGCAGCACCTTGAACTCAAGGCCGAGCGAAGAATCTTCGGTCTGCCAGCCCACCTGCGGGCCCAGTGCGAACACGCGCGCCTTGTTGCCGTTGTCGGCCACTGCGCCGGCAATGTCCGACTTGTCCTTGGTGGTCTGCACGATCATGTAGCCCGCTGCGCCGATGCGCAGGCCATCGCGGATCTGGTACATCGCGGCGCCGTCCGAGTGCAGGTACTGGCCGGAGGTGTACTTGGTGTCGTCGTTCTTGGTGTTGAACGAGTAGGTGGTGCGCGCACCGAACTCCCAGCCGTTCTCGGTCACGTAAGCCAGCGTCAGTGCGGGGCGGAAAGTCCAGAAGTTGCCGGCGCCCGGGTTCACGGCGCGATCCTTGTCGTAGCTGCCCGTCGGCGCGACAAAGGCCGGTGCGAAAAGGATGCGGTAGGTGTCGGTTTGCCAATCGACGAAGGGAGCGATCTCCGTGTCGCCAATGCCGGACTCTTCGCCGGTGTTGGCGGCGGCGAGCTTCGCGATCTGCGCATCAACCAAGGCACCGATCGGGGCAGGCAGCGGCGTCGTGCGGTTGAGGTTGGTGGTCAGCGATGTCTTGATCAGCGGCACCGTGGCAGATACGCCAACGCGGCCGTCCCACAGCTGGTAGTCCGAGATCCAGCTTGCACGCAGCGCGAGCACGTCTGCACGAACCTGGCTGTCCTGTTCCGCGCTTACTTTGCCGATGCCCGGAATACTTGCGCTCTGGACCGGTGTGTTGCCTTCGTCGTCCTTGAACTCGCCGGCGTAGTAGTGCTGATAGTTCGCCTGCACATAGAAACCGGGCATCGCCGGCGAAGTCAGATCCTGCCCGGGCATGCCCAGCAGGGCGCGCAGCTGGCCGCGTTCGGTTGCGATCGCCGGGGCGCTCGCGGTGATCGTCAGCAACATTGCCGCGATCAGATGGTGACTGGAACGTGGTTTCATCATTTTCCTTTTGCCTAGTATTTTTTGGCGGCGTCTTCTGCGAGAATCCGCCCTCTCGCGCGTCCGGGTTGGCTCTTTTCCATACCCATTCGTATGGATTCAATCCCAACAACGGCGCGGATTGTTACACAAGACAGCACACAAAATTAGACGGGGGTGCCCATGCGGTTGCGTATTGAAGGAAAAATGTTGTGTCGGGGCATCGCTCTGGCGTTTTTGATGTTTGTCGGCCAGGCCTTCGCGGCGGTGGATGTGGACGGCGTCAGCTTTGAAGATGGCGATACCGTGGCCGGCCAGAAGCTGGTGCTCAACGGCGCTTCGTCGTCGCAGATTCTCTCTTCCAAGGCGACGGTGGTGGGCCTGTACATGGCGCAGAAGGCGAACACGCCGGAAGCGGCTTTTGCGGTGAAGGGCGCGAAGCGGATTCGCCTGGTCGCGCTGAAGGAAATCTCGGCGAAGGATCTCGCGACGGTGCTGCTGGACCGGATCAAGCAGAACGCGACGCGCGACGAGGTCGAGAACAACATCCTGCAACTGGCGGCGATGGGTGCTGCCTTCAACAGCCGCCCGAAGCTTGTGAAGGGAGACGTGGTGACGCTGGACTGGAATCCGGGCCCCAAGACAACCGAGATCCGCATCAACGGGGATCTGGCAACGCAGCCGATCCAGGGCGATGCGTTCTATCCGGTGGTGATGAAGGTCTGGATCGGTCCGAAGGTGCGCACCAATCTGCGCAACAACCTGCTCGGCGTGCCGAACTGACCGACGCCACGTTGCAATGAAAACGCCCCGCCGCTTGCGCGCCGGGGCGTTTTGTTTGGTGTGGCGGTTTCTCAGGACACCGCAAGCATGCGATCGAGTGCCAGCTTGGCGAGCTTGGCTTCGTGGTCCGGCACGCTGATGCGGTTGACGATGTTGCCGTCAGCCAGGTTTTCAAGGGTCCAGGCCAGGTGCTGCGGGTCGATGCGCTGCATCGTCGAACACATGCAGACCGTCGGCGACATGAATTCGACGATCTTGCCGTCGGCCTTCACTTCCTCGGCCAGGCGGCTGACGAGGTTCAGTTCGGTGCCTACCAGCCAGCGGGTGCCGGACGGTGCTGCCTTGATGGTCTTGATGATGTACTCGGTCGAGCCGACGTGCTCCGATTGGCGGCAGACTTCGAACGGGCTCTCCGGGTGCGAGATCACGATGCCGTCCGGGTACTTGTTGCGCCAGCGCAGGATGTGCGCCGGCTGGAACATCTGGTGCACCGAGCAGTGGCCCTTCCACAGCAGCATCTTCGCGTTGCGGATCTGCTCCGGTGTCAGGCCGCCGTATTCCTGATCCGGATCCCACACGACCATCTCTTCGAGCGGAATGCCCATCGTGTGGGCCGTCCAGCGGCCAAGGTGCTGGTCCGGGAAGAAGAGGATCTTCGGGCGCTGCGCAAAGCTCCAGTCGAGAATCGTGCGTGCGTTCGACGAGGTGCATACGATGCCGCCGTGATCCCCGCAGAATGCCTTCAGGTCAGCCGCCGAGTTGATGTAGGTGACCGGCGTGATCTGCGCATCGGGCGATTCGCCCTGCACTTCGGTCAGCTCGCGCCAGCAGCGCTCCACTTTCGCGAGGTTGGCCATGTCGGCCATCGAACAGCCTGCAGCGAGGTCCGGGAGGATCGAGATCTGGTGCGGGTTGGAGAGGATGTCCGCGACTTCGGCCATGAAGTGCACACCGCAGAACACGATGTAGTCCGCGTCAGACTGGCCGGCCAGGTGCGACAGGCGTAGCGAATCGCCGGTCAGGTCGGCATGCTGATACACGTCGGCGCGCTGGTAGTGGTGCACCAGCAGCACGGCCTTCTTGCCGAGGCGCGCGCGCGCGGCGCGAATGCGCTCCTGGGCCTCTTCGTTGCGCAGGGTGTTGAAGCGGTCAAAGCTGATGGGGGCAACTTGCATGGTTGAGCTCAAGAAAGTGGCGCCGGAGCGGCGCGCAATACTGCAGACCTGAAATGTGGCGCGGCGTTCCCGCCTCAGCCTTGGATCCATGGCAGGCCGGCGTGACGCCAGCCGCCGATGTGGCCACGCTGACCGTTCGCATCGCGGTCGCCTTCGAAGCCTTCCAGAATGTTGTAGCAGGCGGTATAGCCCTGCTGCTGGGCGAGGATCGCCGCGTTGTGCGATCGCGCGCCGCTGCGGCACAGGAATAGAACAAGGGCCTCGCGATCGACCTGGTGCATGAGCTGTGCCAGGAAGTGCGGATTGCGCTCGCCGCCTGGCCAGCTGTTCCACTCGATTTCCACCGCATTGGGCACTCGACCGACCCATTCCCATTCCGCACGGGTACGCACATCCACCAGCACTGCGCCGGGCGCGTTCTGCCAGACGGTGAAGGCTTCGGCGGGCGTAAGCGCGCCGGAATAGCTGAGGCCAAGCTTTTCACCGCGGTCGCGGGCGAGGCCGAGCAGGTCGCTAAGGTGTCCCATTCAGGAAGTGCCGGAGTAGAGGTGGGGCGAAAAAAACGCCGGGCGGCGAGTATGCGCGCGCGGGCGCGCACCCGCAAGGTTTCCGCGTGCGACGCAGGCCCGCGCCAACTTGGCGCAAACGCACCAAAGCAGTGCTGTTGGTGGTGCGATTGCACTGCTTTGGGGCGTCCGTGCGCCCGCGAGGCGAGCCTTGCTCTGTGGCACAATACCGCGCCTTTCAAATCGAGATTTGTCCGGTTCGGGCTCGCGGCGCAGGCTGTGTCGCAAGGGTCGGTCGGGCCGCTCTTTGGCACGCTACGTGCTTTTTGAATCCGGATCGCGGTATTTGGCACCGCAGAATGTCAGTTGGCTTCCATACCTTAGGAGTGAATATGTCCCCGCAAGACGTCTTGAAGATGGTCAAGGAGAACGAAGTCAAGTTCGTCGACTTCCGTTTCACCGACACCAAGGGCAAAGAGCAACACGTCGGCGTGCCGGTTTCGGCCTTCGACGAGGAGAAGTTCGAGCACGGCCACGCTTTCGATGGCTCCTCGATCGCCGGCTGGAAGGGTATCCAGGCCTCTGACATGCTGCTGATGCCGGATCCGGCGTCTGCCTTCATCGACCCCTTCATGGACGAGACCACGCTGGTCCTGTCTTGCGATGTGCTCGATCCGACCGACATGAAGCCGTACGATCGTTGCCCGCGCGGCATCGCCAAGCGCGCTGAAGCCTTCCTGAAGGCTTCGGGTCTGGGCGACACCGCCTTCTTCGGTCCGGAACCCGAGTTCTTCATCTTCGACAGCGTCGAGTGGAACGTCGACATGTCGGGCTGCTCGGTCAAGATCAACTCGGAAGAAGGTGCCTGGGCTTCGGGCGAGAAGTTCGAAGGCGGCAACACCGGCCACCGTCCGGGCGTCAAGGGTGGTTACTTCCCGGTTCCGCCGGTCGACAGCCACAACGACATCCGTGCCGCGATGGTGCTGGCGCTTGAGCAGATCGGCATCCCGGTCGAAGTGCATCACCACGAAGTGGCGACCGCCGGCCAGAACGAAATCGGCACCAAGTTCAGCACGCTGACCAAGCGCGCTGACTGGACGCAGATGCTCAAGTACGTGGTGCACAACGTTGCTCACCAGTACGGCAAGACCGCGACCTTCATGCCGAAGCCGATCGTTGGCGACAACGGTTCGGGCATGCACGTTCACCAGTCGATCTGGAAGGACGGCAAGAACCTGTTCGCGGGCAACGGCTACGCCGGCATGTCCGAGTTCGCGCTGTACTACATCGGCGGCATCATCAAGCACGCCCGTGCGCTGAACGCGATCACCAACCCGCTGACCAACTCGTACAAGCGCCTCGTGCCGCACTACGAAGCACCGGTCAAGCTGGCCTACTCGGCGAAGAACCGTTCGGCTTCGATCCGTATCCCGTTCGTCAACAGCGACAAGGCGCGTCGTATCGAGACCCGCTTCCCGGATCCGGGCGCGAACCCGTACCTGTGCTTCGCCGCGCTGATGATGGCCGGTCTGGATGGCGTGCAGAACAAGATCCACCCGGGCGATGCAGCCGACAAGAACCTGTACGATCTGCCGCCGGAAGAAGACGCGCTGATCCCGACCGTCTGCTCCTCGCTGGATCAGGCCCTGGAAGCGCTGGACAAGGATCGCGAGTTCCTGACCCGCGGTGGCGTGTTCTCGAACGACTTCATCGACGCTTACATCGCGCTGAAGATGGAAGACGTGACGAAGATCCGCATGACCACGCACCCGGTCGAATTCGACATGTACTACAGCCTCTGATCGATTCGTCGATCCGAAGCACAGAGAGGACGGGCTTGCCCGTCCTCTTTTTTTGTCCGTCGCCAGCCTGAAAGTGCATCGAATCGTGTCGGCGCTTGGCAGCCGGCGCGTCGGCGCCTACACTCGACGACCCGTCCACCCGCGTGACGTCTGCATGTCCACGATTCGCTGTCTGGCCGCTGTTGCGGCGCTTCTCTCTTCGCTGCCGGCCCATGCCGACATCTTCAAGTGTGTCGATCCGGTGTCGGGCAAGATCACCTACACGAACACCAAGATTGGCGAGAAGGGCTGCACGCTGTTGTCGCGCGATCAGAACGTGTCGTCCGTGCCCGGTCCGTCGGCCAAAAAGCCTGCCGCGTCGGCATCACCGGCGGAGTTCCCGAAGGTTGATGCGTCAACGCAGCGCAGTCGCGATGGCGACCGACGCAAGATCCTCGAAACGGAACTGGCTACGGAAGAGCGGGCGCTCGAGTCCGCGAAGAAGGAACTTGCCGAGCAGGAAGGCGCGCGCAGCGGCGCCGAGAAGAACTTCGCCAAGGTTCAGGAGCGTCTGAAGCCATTCCAGGATCAGGTCGAGTTGCATGAACGCAATATCGAAGCGATCCGGGCGGAAATCGCCAAGCTGCGTTGATGTAGTCGGTCGCGCGCTCATTGCTTGCGCCGCGTGGTGCTTTGGCGTGACGCGACAATGTTGTTTCGCAGGCGCGCTTCGCTGCAAGCCTTCGCTTCGGCAACGAAGAAATCCGGTTGGCGCGCTTCTTGCTCGCATTGCTCCGCATGACTCGCGCAACCCTGTCTTCTGACCCCACGCCGCCGGCGCATACCGACGCCCGGATCGCTGGGCTCGATCTGCTCGCATCGGCTGTTGTGCTGGTCGATGATGGGCGTGTCGTTCGTTACATCAACCCTGCGGCGGAAAACCTGTTTGAGGTCAGCGCACGCCAGTCGGTCGGCCGCCCGCTCACCGCGCTGCTGGGCGAGCCCCCGGGGCTGGACGCTGCACTCGACAACGCGCTGGCCAACAACTGGAGCTACACCGGGCAGAACCTCGTGCTGGCGCGCGCCGGGCACGACACCCTGCATGTGGATTGCACCGCGACGCCGGTCGACGTTTTCGGCGCGCGTCTGCTGATGGAATTCCGCCCGATCGATGCGCAACTGAAAGTCGCGCGCGAAGAGCGTTTGATCGAGCAGCAACAGGCAAACCGCGAACTCATTCGCAACCTCGCGCACGAGATCAAGAATCCGCTTGGCGGCATTCGCGGCTCGGCGCAATTGCTGGCACGCGAACTCAACGACGCGCAGCTCAAGGAATACACGGAAGTCATCATCGCCGAGGCGGATCGCCTGCAGGATCTGATGCAGCGCTTGCTCAACGCGCATCGTGCGATGCAGCCTGGCCCGGTGAACATTCACGACGTACTTGAGCGCGTGCTGCGCCTTGTGCGTGCGGAGTTTCCAGGTGTCGTCGTGCGGCGCGACTATGACACCAGCCTGCCGGAGCTGACCGGCGATCGCGAACAGTTGATTCAGGTTGTGCTGAACATTGCGCGCAACGCGGCGCAGGCGATGCAGGGTGAGGGCGAAGTGGTGCTGCGCACCCGTGCGCTGCGCCAGGTCACGCTCGCGAAGAAGCGCCACAAGCTCGCGCTGGAACTGCGGGTGATCGATAGCGGCCCCGGCATTCCCGAATCGATCCGCGACCGGATCTTCTACCCCCTGGTGTCAGGCCGCGACAGCGGCAGCGGCCTCGGCCTTTCGATCGCGCAGAGCTTCGTTGAGCAGCACCAGGGCATGATCGACGTCGAGAGCCAGCCCGGCCGGACCTGTTTCACCATCGTGCTGCCGATTCGCAGCGAAGAGTGAGTGCTAAGGCGTGCGGGTCCGAGGCGGGTCCGCAGTCCTTACCCCTTACAGAAGTGCACACCATGAATCCGATCTGGATTGTTGACGACGACCGCTCCATCCGCTGGGTCCTCGAAAAGGCACTCACCCGCGAGAACATTCCCCATCGCAGCTTTGGCTCGGCCAGCGAAGCGCTCACCGAGCTTGACGCCGGCGCCGCGCCGCCGCAGGTGATGATGAGCGACATCCGCATGCCGGGGGAGTCGGGCCTCGTGTTGCTGGAGAAGGTCAAGGCGCGTTATCCGAGCCTCCCGGTGATCATCATGACCGCCTACTCGGACCTCGATAGCGCAGTGTCCGCCTTCCAGGGCGGCGCCTTCGAATACCTGCCGAAGCCCTTCGACGTCGATCAGGCGGTCGAGCTGGTGCGCCGTGCGATCGAAGAGAGCCGTCACCGCGGTCCGGCCGCCGAGGAAAGCACGACCGTGCCGGAAATCCTTGGCCAGGCGCCCGCGATGCAAGAGGTCTTCCGTGCCATCGGCCGCCTCTCGCAGTCGCATGCCACGGTGATGATCAACGGTGAGTCGGGGTCCGGCAAGGAGCTCGTCGCCCGCGCATTGCATCGTCATAGCCCGCGCAAGGATCAACCCTTCATCGCCATCAACACGGCAGCGATCCCGAAGGATCTGCTCGAATCCGAACTGTTCGGCCACGAGCGGGGTGCCTTTACCGGCGCCACTGCGCAACGTCGTGGTCGCTTCGAGCAAGCCGAGGGCGGCACGCTGTTCCTCGACGAAATTGGCGACATGCCGCCGGAGTTGCAGACACGGCTGCTGCGTGTGCTCTCAGACAACCACTTCTACCGGGTCGGCGGTCACCAGCCGATTCGCGCCAACGTCCGCGTGATTGCGGCGACTCACCAGAACCTTGAGCAGCGGGTTCGCGACGGCTTGTTCCGCGAGGACTTGTTCCACCGCCTCAACGTGATCCGCCTGCGCCTGCCGCCGCTGCGCGAACGCAAGGAAGACGTGCCCCTGCTGGCGCGCCACTTCCTCTCGCGCTCGGCGCATGAATTGGGGGTTGAGACCAAGCGGCTTTCGGAGCAGGCGCTCAAGTATCTGCAGACGCTGGAATTCGCCGGCAACGTGCGCCAGCTGGAGAACCTGTGCCACTGGCTCACCGTGATGGCACCCGGCCAGACCGTTGACGTGGGCGACTTGCCGAGCGAGGTGCGCGAGCAGCCCGCGCGTGTGGCCTCGGAGTCCTGGCTCGACGCTTTGTCGGTGGAGGCTGACCGCCTGCTTGCGACCAAGCCAGGCGAAGTGTTCGACATGCTTACGCGCGAGTTCGAACGCAACCTGATCCGCCGCGCGCTCAACGCAACCGGCGGGCGCCGCGTCGAGGCTGCCCAGTTGTTGGGCATTGGCCGCAACACGATCACACGCAAGATCCAGGAACTCGGCATGGACGCCGAGTAACAACACCGGCACTTCGCGCCGCGCAAGCCATGGCGCGAAGTGCTGCAGTGTTGACGCAACACCGCCCCGCGCGGGCTGCTCTGGAACGGTGCAGCCGTTACACTGCGCGTTTTCCAAGCTGGATCACGCGCAGTGTCAGATCGCACCGATCAGGAGCTGGCCCGCCTCAAGGCGCAGCTCGGCCCCGTCGCCGCCCGTTTCGACGCCGATCTGCTCGAAACCTGCTCCTCCACCAGTAGCGTATTGCTCGACCGCGCAGCCGCCGGAGCG
>APMI01014426.1_pt1 | contig 11147 bp, 8 predicted proteins | sample 667938 | NCBI WGS metagenome assembly APMI01 (sample SAMN01084076, study PRJNA167559) | wastewater metagenome | biome: Wastewater | place: Denmark: Ejby Moelle, Odense | collected 2011-11-28 | reverse complement strand
CGCTCGACGGTGAAGATGCCGAACCGATCGAGCAATTGCTTCGCCACCGCGCGATTGTCGGCCATGCTGGTCACCCCGGCGAGCCGGAACGAGGTGAGCGCCGAGGTCATCCGTGGGTCGCGCGGCGTCAGCACCTCGATCCCCGCGATGTCGCGCGCCGGCTCGGCCCACAGATCGCGCAGGTGGCGCAGCCGCGCCTCCTTGGCGCGGATGCCGATGCTATGGTGGAAATCGAGCGCGTCGCTAACCGTCAGCAAGGCGGCAAGGTCGCTCGTCCCGGTGTGGACGCGCTGCTGGATCGTGTCGTGCGCGCCGGGGTCTTCGCCGAGGTTCAGGTCGATCGCATCGAGCCGGTTGCGCCGGATGTAGAGCAGCCCGACGCCGAGCGGCGCGCCGATCCATTTCTGGCAGGTAAAGCCGACGAAATCGGCGCCCAGATCGTCGACCCTGAAATCGAGCTGGCCGAAGGCATGCGCCGAATCGACGATGACATCGACCCCGTGCTGTCGCGCCATCGCGACGATCTCGCGCACCGGCAGCACCAGCCCGGTCCGGTGGCTGACATGGGTCAGCAGCATCAGCCGCACCTTGGGATGCGCCTTCAGCGCCGCCTCATAACTGTCGATAATGCCCTGATAGGTCGCAGGCTCGGGCAGTGCGATCGTCACCACCTCCAGCCCGCGCCGCCGCGCGACCGAGCGGAACCCGGCCTGCATGCTGTCATAATCGAGATCGGCATAGAGCAACTGATCGCCCGCGCGCAGCCGGTTATAGCCGCCGATCAGCCCGAGCAGTGCCTCGGTCGCGCCGCGGGTGAAGGCGATTTCCTCCGGCGCGGCGCCGATCTCCGCCGCAACACGATCGCGCACCGCGATCGCATCCGCACCGAAGCCGCGCCGCGAATAGAAGGAAGTCTCGGTATTCACCCGCAGAAGGTGGCGCTGATAGGCAGCGAGCACCGGGCGCGCCATCGCCCCCCAATTGCCGTTTTCGAGCTGCACCACGCCCTTGGGCAGATCATAATGCGCGGCGATCGTACGCCAATAAGCTTCGTCTCCCGGCATCGCTCCACTCACAGCTTTCTCCCCGGCCAGCGCCCGGACCGGTGCGGCGAGCGTAGCCGCCGCAACGGTCGCGCCCAATAGCTCGCGACGGGTGGAGCCGTTGGTCATGGTCGCCGCCTCTCTCAGTAACGGAATTCGAGGCGGAGGTAATAATTGCCGCCATTGGTGTCATAGGGCGAGTTGCGCGAATAGACGAGGCCGCGGCTGGCCTGGAACAGCGCCTTGTCGGGATAGGTGTTGAACAGATTTTCGGCGCCGATGCGGACATTGATCTGCCGCGTCGCCTGATAGCCGATCGACGCATCGAAGAAGGCGATGCCACCGAATTTCTGGAAGATGTCGCCCGTCGCATTGCCGCTCGAATCGGTCCACGCGCCATAATAGCGGCCGCGCGCCATCAGCGTGAAATCGGCGATTTCATAGGTGATCGTGCCGCTGGCATTGTGCTTGGGCAGCCCCTTCTCGAAAATCGTCCGCTGCATCAGGCTGTTCGCCGCGGTGAGCGAGCCCGAGGTGACTTTGGTGTCGGTGTAGGAATAAGCCGCGGTCGCATTGATCCGCCCGCCGCCGAGGGCATGATTATACGACACCACCAGATCGACGCCGCGCGTGCGGGTGTCGAAATCGTTGGTGAAGAAGTTGATGTTGGTGAAATCATTCGCCCCCGCGACACCCAGCGCGACAAGCTGCTGGCGGATCGCCGGGGTGACGACATAGGTCGGCGACAGGCTGAAGCGCTTGGTCACCTTGATCTGATAGAGGTCGACCGACCCGCTCAGCCCGTTTGCGGCGCGCCACACGAGGCCGGCGGTCGCGGTCTTCGATTCCTCCGGTTCGAGCGGTTTGGCGCCGAAGAACCCTGCCACCGGGTTGAGCGGTGAGAGCCGTCCGGTGGTGAAAAGCTGCAGCGTCTTGGTGTCGAGGCCCTGGCTGATGCTGGTCGAATTGAGCTGGCCGGGGCTCGGCGCCTTGAACCCGGTCGAATAAGCGCCGCGGATCGCGATGCCCGGGGCGAACTCATAACGGGTCGAGAACTTGTAATTGAAGGTGTTGCCGAACGTATTGTAATTTTCGTCGCGCAGCGCCGCTTCCACCGTCCAGGCATTGGTCAGCGGCACCTGCACGTCGAGATAGCCGGCATAATCGGTCTGGCTCCACGATCCCGCCTGCGTCGGGCCGAAGCCGGGGAAGCCGTTCGACTGCGCGGCCAGCCCGGCGGCGGCGCCCGGCCCGACCATATAGGATGCCGGATCGCCCGCGATGATCTTATAGGTTTCCACCCGGCGCTCGGCGCCGAACGCGATGTTCACCGGCTGCGGCAGCCCGGCGAGGTCGAGCCGATAGACCGCATCGGCATTGAGGTTGAATTCGCGCTGGACCTGATGCCCGAGGTTGAAATTGAACGGGCTCGCCGGCCCGAGCGAGGCGTTGATCGAATTGTTGAGGATGAACTGCGTGTCGTTGATCCCGTAAGACCCGCTGAGATCCCACGTGAAATTGGACGATCCCTTGCTGCGCAGCCCGGCCACGGCCTGCCCGTCATTGGCGCGGATGCCCTCGCGCGGGGCAAAGCCCGCCGGATAGATTTTGCGCAGATCGAAGCCGGGGAAGAAGGGCGCGCCCGGCTTGCCGAAGATATTGTCGTTCACCCCCGGGGTCGGGTTGCGCCAGTTGATGTCATTGGCGCCGCGCGTGCGGGCAAAGGTGCCGAAAGCGTAGAATTCGAGCGCCTCGCCGACCGGCGTCGCGGTATCGACCGCGAACTTCAGCGCCTTGAATTCCGGGTTGCCCCAATGCTGCACCGGATTGGGCACCGCGATCTGCGGATTGGCGGCCTGAAACGCGATCGCATCGGGGCGCTGCGCGGTGCGCGAGGTGGCATCGGAATCGCTATATTCGCCGGTCACGACGAGATGGCCGCCGCCCTGCAGCGCGAAGCCCGCACGTCCGCCGAGCTGCCATTGCCGGCCGTCGCCGCGATAATATTGCGAGCCCTGACCATAAGCCGAAAAGCCCGGCTTGGTATCGAGGATGATGTTGATCACCCCGGCGATCGCATCCGAGCCATATTGCGCCGAGGCACCGTCGCGCAGCACCTCGACATGGCTGATGTCGTAGGACGGGATCTGCGCGAGGTCCGCCGCCTGCGCGCCGCCCGCGCCGCCGTTGAGAAACGCCGAACGGTGGAAGCGTTTGCCGTTGACCATCACCAAGGTCATGTCCGGCGACAGCCCGTCGAGCGAGGCGGGGCGGACGAATTGCGGGCCGTCCGACGACGGCAGCCGCTTGACGGTGAAGGTCGGCACGAGCTGCGCGAGCTTGCTGTCGAGGCTGCTCGAAACGGTCGACTGGATCGTCTTGGCCGAAAAGACATCGACCGGCGACAGCGCGGTGAACTGGGTCTGCGCCTGCGACCGCGTGCCGGTCACGACGACCGTATCCTCGGTGTCGGCGGTGCTCGCCGCGGGGGCCGGTGCCCCGTCATCGGCCAGCGTGCCGGCATGCGCCACGGCTGGCACCGCCAGCAAAGGAAGCAGCGCAAGTGTGTTGAATCGCGCGTAAATCGACCGCTTCATAGCCCCATATCCCTCCCGGATGGTGAGCGCGGGGCTATGGCAGCGCTCAATGACGGTAAAACGACGCCATTGTTAAGGAAAAGAGAAAAGCCGAACTGCGCGCTCAGCCGCGGTGCGCCGCCGCGCAGCGCGCGTCGAAATCGCGCGCCAGCGCGGCAAGGCTGACCGCCCCGAGCCGCTCGATCAGCAACGCCTCGGCCTGATGCAAGGCATCCTCAAGCGCTTCGTTAACCACTTTCTCTACGGCACAGTCGGGATTGGAATTTTCGTTGCCGATGGCAAAGATGCGCGGGCCGCCGACCGCGCGGTGGACATCGAGCAACGACACGTTGGCGAGGTCCGTGGCCACCACCCAGCCGCCGCCATGGCCCTTTTCCGATCGCACATAGCCCGCCTCGCGCAACCCGGCCATCGTGCGGCGGACCACCACCGCATTGGTCCCCAGCATCCGCGCGATCGCGTCCGAGGTCAGCGGGGTCTCATGCCGCGCCATATGGAGCAGCACATGGAGCATACGGGAAAGGCGACTGTCGTTGCGCACCGCACGATCCTTTCCGCCACAACCGGGATTGGCAAGCGGCATGTATCACGATACTTTTAATGTTACGTGATTCGTGGAGTGCCGACAATGCAACAGTTCGAGAACCCCGCCCATTGGGACAGCGCGGCGCAGCATTATGAGAAAACCGCGCATCCCTTCACCGCGCTTTATGCGCAGGCGGCGCTGGCGCGCGTGCCGCTGAGCCCCGAGAGCCGGGTGCTCGATGTTGCTGCCGGCACCGGCGCGCTGGCACTGGCGGCGGCGCAGACCGGCGCGCAGGTGCTCGCGACCGACTTCTCGCCCGGGATGGTCGCGCGCATCGCCGTGGCCGGACTGCGCAATGTCGACGCGCGCGTGATGGACGGTCAGGCGCTGGCGCTGCCCGATGCGAGCTTCGACGCGGTCTTTTCGATTTTCGGCGTCATCATGTTTCCCGATTGGCGCAAGGGGCTCGCTGAAATGGCGCGCGTCACCCGGCCCGGCGGTACGGGCGTGGTCGCGACCTGGCAGGCGCGCGGCGCCGCGACCTTCCTGCTGCTTGGCCAGATCCGCCAGACTCTATTCCCCGAGCGCGCGGGGATGACGATGCCCGAAGCGGTGCAGGCGCTGAGCGCCCCGGAGGATTTTGCGCGCGCGCTGATCGCGGCGGGGTATCGCGATCCGCAGATCGAACGCGTGACCCACGACTATCAGCTCGATCTTGCCGCGCTGTCCGATCCCGACAGCCTGTTCGGCATGTCACCCGACTGGACGAGCCTCACCGACGCCGAAAAGGCCGAAGTCGTCGCCGAGGTGCGGCGGCTGGCGGGCGACCGCGCGATCCTTCCCATTCCCTCGACCGCGCTGATCGCGGTGGCGACGCGGTGACCCCGGCCGGTGGCGGTCAGGACGCCGCCACCGCCGCCTGTTGCGCGGCGAACCACGGCGTCAGGCGGCGCAGCGCCTCTTCGACGCGATCGGTCGACACCGCGAAGCTGAAGCGCATGAAGCGATGCCCCTCGACCGGATCGAAATCGACCCCCGGCGCGGTGGCGACCCCGGTATCGAGCAGCAGCCGCATGCAGAAATCCATGCTATCGTCGGTCAGATGGCCGATATCGGCATAGATATAGAAAGCGCCGTCGGGCGGCGCGATCCGCCGCAATCCCAGCGCGGGAAGCGCGGCGAGCATCAGTTCGCGGTTGCGCGCATAGGTGCGGATATGCCCTTCCAGCTCGTCGCGCTCGTCGAACGCGATCAGCCCGGCGTGCTGCGCCAGCGACGGCGGGGTGAGGAACAGATTGCCCATCCGCGCACGCGCCGCGTCGATCAGCTCGGGCGGCACCACCAGCCAGCCGAGCCGCCAGCCGGCCATGCTGAAATATTTGGAGAAGCTGTTGACGATCAGCGCGCCCGGATCGTCGCGGAGCATCGAGTGCGCCGGGCCGACATAGCTCAGCCCATGATAGATTTCGTCCGAGATGATGCGGATGCCGCGCCGGCGGCACACCGCGGCGATCGCCGCCATTTCCTCGGGCGCGATGATCGTGCCGGTCGGGTTGGCCGGGCTGGCGAGGATCAGCCCGTGCGGCGCGGGATCGAGCCGCTCGATCGCTTCGGCGGTGATCTGGAACCGCTCCGCTTCGCCGCAGGGGATTTCCACCGCCTCGAGATGCAGCGCGCGCACCGTGTTGCGATAGGCGACATAGCCGGGCCGCGCGAACGCCACCCGCTCGCCGGGCGCGAACACGCACGACAGAGCGAGCACCAGCGCGGGCGAGGCACCGCAGGTCAGGATGATCTGCTCGGGGTCGATCATCTGCCCCTGCGTTTCGGCATAATGCCGCGCGATCCGTGCCTTGAGCGCACCGCTTTCCCAATAGCCCATCGGATCATGATCGAGCACATGATGCGCCGCGGCGATCGCGGCGGCGGGCGCGCCGGTCGAGGGCTGGCCGAATTCCATATGGATCACCGAACGCCCCTCCGCGGTGAGGCGATGCGCGGTGCGGCTGATGGCGATGGCGTGGAACGGATCGATGAGAGCAGACATGCGAACCACTTAGCGCCCGTCGACGCGGAATGCGATACGATCAGTCGATCGCGCGAAGCGACACGACGAACAGGATGCTCGCACCGAGCGACGCCATTGTCCGCACATGGTTCCAGAAGGTCCAATCGCGCAGGTAGCGCGCCCAGATCTCCGCGCCGCCGCCACCCGACAACCGATGCGCGGCCAGCGCGTCGTTCAGCGGCACGTTGAACGCCATCGTCACCCCGAACATGCCGAAGACGTAGAGCGTCCCCCCGGCGAGCGCCGCCCAGCCCCACGGCGCCGACCAGTGAAACAGCGCGTAACCGGCCAGACCGACGGCGACCAGCGTTGTGGCGAGAAACAGCGGCATGAACGGCGAGCGGACGATCTGCAGGTTGATCGCATTCATCGCGGCGATGCCGGCATCGGGCGCGAGGCGCGCGAACGAGGCCATGATGAAGGTCGAAAAGGCGAAATAGACCCCACTCATCACGCCGCAGCCGATCGCGGAAAACCACAGCATTCCCGGCACAAAGGCTCCACGCATCGCGATTCTCCCGCCAGTGACACAAACACGAGAATATCTCGTATTTTCAAAAGCGATATATTCTCGCATTTTGCCGGTCAAGCGGATAATGATCGCGGGCGATGGCTCGAAAAGATGCGAAACGAAGCGCGACGACGGCGACCCCGGAGGATTGGCGCGCCGCCCGACTGGTCCCGACCCAGCAGCGCAGCCGCGAGCGTTATGAACGGATTCTCGCCTGCGCCACCGACGTGATGGCGGAAAAGGGCAGCGATGCCTTTCGGATGAGCGACATCATCGAGCGGACCGGGATGTCGTTCGGCTCGCTCTACCAATATTTCCCCGACAAGACGGCGATCATCGCGACGCTCGCCGAGCGCTGCAACGCGATCGGCCACCAATGCGTCGCGAAGGAATTGAGCGGGCTCACCAGCATCGCCCAATTGCATGCGGTGCTGGGCGCGATCACCGACAGTTATTATCGCTTCTTCATCGACGAGCCGGCGGCGCGCGACATCTGGCAAGCGACCCAGGCCGACAGGATGCTGCAGCAGCTGGACGAGGAGGACGGTCGGCTGCTCACCGGGATGCTGATCGATGCGTTGCGCCCGCTTGCCGCGCAGGTGCCCGAGGAAATGCTCGCCGCCTTCGCGCAGGTGGTGATGGTGACGATGGCCGCGGCGGTGCGCCACGCAATCGCGCTGCCGGACCCCGATGCACGCCAGTTCCTCCTCGTTTTCGAGGCCATGCTGCCGAGCGACCTGCCACCGCAGATCTAGCGACATGACCACCCCGCGCAAAAACCTGTGGCAACCGCGGGCGACTTTCGGCTAAGCGCCCGCGCAGCATGATGACGGCAACCGCCCTTCTGACGATCCTTGCGACGGAGCGACTTAGCCCCGGCGCTTCGGTCGTGCAGGATCGGAGCAGCCGCATTCGAATTACGAGCTGCCGGACTCACTGATCCGGCACGCCGTCCGCGCCGCTGCACCGGCGCATCGATCATTCGAATGATGAGTGCTTTCCCATGTCTTATGCCGTGTCGCGCGCCGCATCCGCGCGCCTGAATCCCGTTGCCTTTGAAACCAAAGTGCCGCGCGAGCGGATCGTCACGCTGTCGGTTGCGACCGATCCGTGCCCGCAGGCGCTGATCCGCGTGCTCGGGCTGATCGCACAACATGGCGTCCTCCCGCTGTCGATCGAGGCGGTGCGGGGCGAGACCGCGCAGCATCTTGCGGTGGACATGGATCATCTGCCCGAAGCGGCGCTGACGGTGCTGGTGGCCAAGATCGAGGCGATCGTCGCGGTGCAATCCGCCACGGTGCACCCGGTCGAAAGACACCGGCTGCTCGCCTGAGCCCGGCCCCCTCCACTCCCCCCTCGCCACCCGAGGCACGCGTCTACGCTCACCTGCTGCAATCCTGCCGCAAGGACCGCCCCCCACCCCTCGCAATCTAATTTGATCATTGACATGATCGAAAAAGATCGAGATTGAACGATTGTGGAAAGTCGCCGTGTGAGCGATTCCGCCCGCCGGATGACCTGCGGAAAAACAAGAGTTCGAAGGATTCAGACGGGGAGGATCTATGAACACCGAAGTTCAGCCGCAGCATATTTCCAGGCGCGCCAAGCTTGCCGGCCTTTCGACGCTGGCGCTCGCCGTGATGCTGGCCTCGGCCGGCACCGCACAGGCGCAGACCGCCGCCGCGCCGGCCGATGCACTCGAAGCGCGGCTCGATTCCCAACCGGCCGAAAATCAGGCCGATGTCGTCGTCACCGGCACATTGCTGCGCGGGGTCGCGCCCACCGGCACCAATGTGTTCGGGATCACGCAGGACACGATCGTCGCGCGCGGCGTCAATTCGTCGAACGACCTGCTCGCCAAGATCCCGCAGGTCGGCAATTTCGGCACTATCCCGGTCGGCCTCGCCAATTTCGGGCTGCCGATCGTGCGCCCCAATATCCGTAACCTCGGCGCGTCGGGCGGCAACACCACCCTGGTGCTGCTCAACGGCCAGCGCGGGGTCGGCGCGGGCATCCTGCAGACCACGATCGATCCCTCGATCCTGCCGCCCGACGTGCTCGAGCGCGTCGAGGTGGTGCCCGACGGCGGCTCCGCGGTCTATGGCTCGGATGCGATCGGCGGGGTGATCAACTTCATCACCCGCAAGCGCTTCGACGGCATTTCCGCCAATCTGCGCTACGGCTTCATTGGCGACTATCGCTCGGTCGACGGCAATCTTACGGTCGGCAAGGATTGGGGCAGCGGCTCGCTCTACCTCTCTTATGCCTATGTTTGGCATAATGAGATCTATAATAAGGACCGCGACTATACCTCGCCCGATCTCCGCGCGAAGGGCGGCAGCGATTTCCGCGTCATCACCTGTGCCCCGGGCAATATTCAGATCGACCCGACGACCAACACCTTCTACCCGTTGCCGGGGCCCGTCGCGGGCCAACCCAACAGGGTTGCCGGCGCGCCCAACAAATGTGACCCGAATGCCAATGCCACTTTGTTCCCCCGCGAGCGGCGCAACTCGGTGTTCGGCTCGTTCACCCAGCGGCTCAACGACAGCGTCAGTTTCTCGGCAACCGCTTATTGGTCGCGGCGCGATACGATTGTGAGCGAGGCGCCGGGAATGATGTCGGGTACGATCTCGGTGCTCAACCCGTTCTTCCGCCCAATCGGCAGCGAATTCCAGCAAACTGCGTCATTTTCGTTCGCCGACGTGTTCGGCAATAGCTTGAAGAGCCGCCAGCGCTTCGAATCCTATGGCGTGACGCCGGGCTTCTCGTTCAAGCTCAGCGACAAATGGCAGCTTCGCGCCGAGAGCAATTTCGGCCGCAGCTACAATCAGGTACGCGAGGGTGGGATCGACACGACGACCGCCACGCTGGCGCTCGCCGGGCTGATCCCGGGTATGGCGCTCAACCCGTATACGCTTTCCGCCAGCAGCCCGGCCGCGCTCGCTGCGATCCGCAATTATGAGAATTACGGCGATGCGACACAGGAAATGGCCGATGGCCGGCTGATCCTCGATGGCTCGCTCGCGCAGCTTCCGGGCGGCGACGTGCGCCTCGCGGTCGGCGCCGAATATTATTACGCCGGGCTCGCCTCGCGGATCGCGCAAGGCGCGATCGGGTCTTATGCCAATGTTAAAACCTCGCGCACCTCGCGCGACGTGCGTTCGGCCTTCGGCGAACTGATGATCCCGCTGATCGGCCCCGAGAACGGCAGCCCTGGCTTGCGCGGGCTGCAACTTTCGGGCGCGATCCGCTACGACGATTACAGCGATCACGGCGGCACGACCAATCCGAAGATCGGGATCAACTACAAGCCGATCAACGATCTGACGATCCGCGGCAATTTCGGCACGTCGTTCAATGCGCCGAGCCTTGCCGATACCAGCAGCACCTCGGATTCGCGCGCGACCGCGCTGCCGTTCAGCCCGTTCCTCGCGCCGGGTACGAACCCGCTCAACCAGTTGCGCTCGACGGTCGTGCTGGCCGGGGGCAACCCCAAGCTGCGGCCCGAACGCGCGCACACCTGGTCCGCCGGGTTCGACTGGACGCCGAGCCAGATTCCCGGCCTCGCGCTCAACCTCACTTACTATAATGTGCGGTTCAAGGACGCGATCGGCCTCGTGCCGTTCACGCAGCCGACGATGTTCACCCAGCCCAATTTCGCCAGCTATTACATCATCAACCCCACGCTGGCGCAGGCCAAGGCGCTGGTCGGCAATCTGAACGTGGTCGGCGCGCCGAGCATCGACGCGCTCTATGCCGGGGGCAAGAGCCCGTACATCGTGATCGATGCGCGGCGGAACAATCTCGGCGCGGTCAATACTGACGGGCTTGATTTCAACCTCGCTTATGTCCGCAAGACCGGCTTCGGCGCGGTCAATGCGAGCATCGCGGGCACCTATACGCTCAACCGCAAATCGCAGGCGGTGGAGGGCGGCCCGTTCGCCGACGATCTCGCCAATGGCGTCGGTCGCCTGTCGTTCGTCGCCACGCTCGGCGGCAAGGCGGGCGGGTTCGTCGGGTCGACCTCGTTCAACTATAAGGGCGGTTTCCCGATCCTGCTCGTGCCGCAACAGACGCGGGTCGATGCATTCAAGACGGTCGATCTGTTCCTCGGTTACGACCTTGGCGAACATGGCTTCGTCAAGAATGCGATGCTGACGGTCAACATCGACAATGTGTTCGATCAGGCACCGCCGTGGCTCAACACCGCCGCCGCCTATACCAATGGCAGCACACTGGGTAGGCTCGTAACGTTCGGTATCCGAACCAAATTTTAAGGGGGTAGGTAAGCCGGTGTCATTTCCGTGGTCGGCCCTGACGATCGGCGCGGCGGCTTTGCTCGCCGTGGCCGCGGCCGCCGAGGGGGCCGATCCCGCCCCTTCGCGGCTGAGGGTCGACT
>APMI01029462.1_pt1 | contig 11148 bp, 10 predicted proteins | sample 667938 | NCBI WGS metagenome assembly APMI01 (sample SAMN01084076, study PRJNA167559) | wastewater metagenome | biome: Wastewater | place: Denmark: Ejby Moelle, Odense | collected 2011-11-28 | reverse complement strand
AATCTGAGCATGTTCGAGTCAGTAAAATCAGGCCTAAGCGATTCTCAGTCAGTAAAAGGTCAGAGCCAGATTCAAAATCAAAATCAAAATCAAAATGTCAATGTTAACGTTAACAAGCCAATAAGCTTTGAGTAGTTTGATATGAAGAAGTCTAATGATCTCAAAAAAGTTACATCTTCGCAAGCAAAAGAAGGCGATGTGAATTTTAGTGTTTTTGACTCTTATCATAGTAAGTCGAATTCTAACCCTATCTAATCGCAAGTCTTTCCGTACCAAGGTCCTGTTAATCAACAAGTTTTTGGAATTACGACTAACACTGTCCCTCAGTCTAATTTATTGAAACCGTAGCAGAATAATAATCTGGCTTTCAATTTTGATGATTTTGGTAGTGTCCAAGAGAATTCTATGTCAAAGTCATAAGTTTTCTCTTAAAATCCCTTCGATACTAATTCTGTGTAAAAATCATCTCCGCAGATTCCTGTACACAACCTTCCAAAATTGAGTATTAAAATATAACATGATACTTCAAATAATGGTCCGAACTTTGTTACAGATGAGTCGCCAATTTTAAAGAAGTCACCCCTTCATCGATAACAACAAAAATAATTTGTAGATCTTCAACCAAAACCTGTGCGTTAATAGCAATAAAACCTATTAAAACCTTATGAAAATTAGGAAATAATATTTTCTCAATCTGTCTAGAAGAAAAAAGCTGTAATAGTCCCATAACCTGTCAAAAATGTGCATCCTTCAGCATAATAAAAATTAAACCCTCAAGCAATAATGCGTTTGAATCAGATATACAACAATATAATGACAGAAGATCAATAGCTGAAAAAGATATCGTAAACTACTTATAAATTTGTTCAGATTTAGCAGAAAACATTGAAGACTTTTCTTACGCAACTTGTAGACATTCGTGAAAATCTATATGAAATCTCTAGAATTTAATCTAGTTCTTCTGAAAACTCTTTTATAAACGAAGAAGATATTACTCCCATTATGTAGGGACTAATGGGAATTAAGGATTAAGAGAAAGAAAAGATTAATAGTCTTCTTGGCAGACTGAATGAGCTAGAAACAATTATTAATGTATTTATTGAGAAAATCGAACAGAAAAAGATGAGTATCCGAAACGATTAATTTTATGGAGTAAAATCACCATTTCAAATGGCTTCTGCATTCAACAAATCAGCAAACCGTAAGTTACTTACAGCTAAAGCTGAAAAATTAAAAATGAACCCAGAAGACAAAAAATACAAAAAATTTTATATGGATGAAAAATTTGAGGATAACGCATCTTATAAAAAACTATTTGCTCCAAAATCTCTAATAACTCATCGCTCTTCATTGATATAACTAAATTTCGAATACATCATTGAAAACAGTCTCAATAGAAAAATGCTTCGGATTACTGTTTCAGTTACAAATATTTCATCATTCAATATAAGTGATTTGAAAATGCGAGTGATAAACAAGACATCTAAGTTAGTGGCTGTTAGTCCTAGTACAATTTTTATGAGAGATTTGAGACCGAACTAGATGGTGCATATGATGATGTACTTGACAGAATTCAATCATGAATAGCCTTTCATTCCATTATAAGTGTCTTACACTACATAATCAACAACTCAAAAATTACTAAAAGTACCGGTCTCAATCGACATATCAAAATTCTTGCTTAGAGACAAACCCTCAATGCTTCAAAACAAGCCGGATTTCAAAAATCACCAGCATTTCACTTTGAACAATAAATCATAGTTAATATTTTCCAATGAAGGCGACCGCAAAATAGCAAGATTCAGCATTTTGAATTAGATATAAAAAATAGAAATACGTTAGGATTTATGTTAAATTGGGTATAATATGCAAGTATTGTCCACACTTCAGGATAGCTCTGTGTCAAGGATGCAGCATGTTGTTGACTATCTCAAGTTTATGTATGATTGATATATATAATACTAATATTATTAATAATATCTAGTTGAATAATTATCATTATGGTTCTGGTATTTGATATCATTTACGCTTGCTCTTCTATCTTAAACTTGATTTACCAATGAATGATTTTTATTACTCTTTATTTACTGTAATTGCTTTCTTTGGAGTGGTATATTTTGTTTTGTTCGACTTTTTTGTTGTATTGCTAGAAACACTCCTTCTTTTGCATGTTTTTTATTGAGGTTATAATTAGCTATTATCTTCTGAACAAATAGATTAATAATTATTTGTATTTGATTGAAAATTGTTTTGTAATGTTGAACACGAAATTGAAGTCTAACTTTTGTTTAAGTTTTTCATAGCACTCCGAGTTAACACTGTTCTTATACTTTATTAAATATTTTAATCTATCTTTGAAAATTTAGTTTTTGAAATCGACAAGCCTAACTCTTTCTCTATTTTCTTACAATATTTTTTATTGACCTTTCCTTCAGACTCAACACTTTTGCTACTCTAAATGATCGTTATTTAAGGCATTGGACACTTTGACAATTTTGCAGGTTTCAATGGAGATTGAATACTTACTTGGGTTTACTCTTCTTGTCGTATGGTAGGCAACATAGTATCTTTAAAAACCCAGCTATTGTAATTCTTAGGCCAACCAAGCCACGACACGAAAATTTGTTGTCTTCCATCTTTTAATGTTCGCTCTTTGATGATCTCATCAACATAGTAAAAATTATCGGCGAATCCTTGGTGGCATTTCTAATCTTCGAGATGTGCTGACAAACTTGGTGCTTTTCTGACCTTAGAGCCTCTCTTAGGCATTGGCTTACCAAATGTGTAAAATTTAGGGCTTTAATAATTATTAATGTACATCATATATACTTTTTCTATATAATATCATAATCATTTATTACTAACAGTATTATTACAAATTTTTATTTAAGAGACTCATTAAGATTTATTCTTTTTCATAAGTTTCTTTATTAAAAAGAGTAACCCAAACACAAAGCATAAGGCTCCTACAACTAGATAAGTGATAGACAGAAACTAATTTCTAGAGCCAAAGAAGTTAGACTGAGTGATCACAAAATATTTCTCACCATTGAATTTCGAGATATCAAATTCTAAATTATTATAAAATTACGGTTGATGATCTTCAAATTATAGCTGCCTTTAGCCAGGTTACTGTCAATGCGACCCCACAATTTCCTGAAATTAGGTGTGGATGCAATTCTGACCCAATTCATAAATCTCTAATCGGTGATATCATACCACATTTATGAAGGATTAGTAATCTTAAACCGAGCTAAATCACTAGGCCAAGCTATTCCTGTGTTTGATATATTGACAGTACTGCTCCCCAATTATAAAGTGAACGAATCATTGAATATTGTATACGCTATAATTCCGCAAGGATTTGCTATAGCTGTAGGATTAAGAGTTGTCACATTATCGATTGCCATGGTTTTATATAAGTCTGAGTTATAGACTATTGGATCGCAGTCTGTCTGCGCATCTGATAGGGTTATTGTTTTGCCTTTTAGCTGGTTATCGCTTATTGATTTAGCATATAATCTATGATTTTGGTAATACCCATGCAACTCATAATATACGAATACTGGGCCTGTCATATCGGCTGGTACTTGGAAATTCAGTGTACAGTTAGTCGCTGAAGATATCGGACATAATTTATCATATCGTATCGAATATTACTGCAAAGTTGATGATAAGATGATCATGGGAATACCTAATCCTAAAAATATGACTGAAAGAATGAAGAACATTATTATTGTTTTGGTTAGTGAAGGCACGGGTTGCCAAGCTTTAAGCATTTGTTGCTTGAATTGCTATAATAGAGTCATCTGCTATTATTCGTCATTTTGATTGTTATTCGCTTGCTGCTATATCATACTGTTATAAATTATCGAATTAGTCTAATTTTTGAGTATATTCTATAGTCAAATCAAACCAAAGTACGTAATTTTAGTATGTTACTTTGTTAAGACTGGTAATATTATTTATAAGATTTTTAAAAAGTATTTATTTTTTAGTGATCAATAATTCACCTTATGCTATTTTATATATTTCGATAATTTTATGTGTTATTAAGCAGGAGAGATATATTTTTCGATTGTTTAGTAAAAAATGTGCTAAAATGTGAATTTAAAATTCCCTCGTTTGATAGCAGAAAGTAATAAAATATTAATTTCATTTGAGCTCGAATTATAAAATATTATACATATAATCGCCAACCAACAGGCAGAGCAATGTCTGACTTCTTATTCAACATCGAGAATATAAAACTGCTGTTCATTGCTGCCTCGGGACTGTATAGTTTCTATTTTCTCAATAAGCTACGTAGAAATCGATCGGAAGAGGCAGTGCGGATGACGAAAACAACGAGTATGCAGAAAAATTATAAGGAAATATTGAACCAGATTGAAAGTAATGGGCTTGATACTGCTGCCGTTTATAAACTGCTTAGCCAATAGAACGAGCAAAATTAACAGATGGGAAGCAAGGAGAAGGATGAAGAAGGCGCGAATTCAATAAAGAAATAGACTTAGAATTCTAAGGACTAACAATAACAAGAGAAAGAACAAGAACAAAGCGATGTCAGTTAGATGAATTAAGCTATGAGTAAATTTCTGTTAGATAAAATAAGAAAATCCAAAACTATAACTCAAATCAAGAAATAAATTTGTCAAAAGAGAGGAGAAAAATTCGATATCAATTAATACTATCAAAGTGATCCCTGTGATGAAACTTAAGAGTTATAATTGCTCAGAATAAAATCGTGCAAATAGAATGTTGTTCGATTATAAGATGCAATCGGGTTTGCTTAAACTTCAACTAAAGATGAGAGTTTTTAATTTTTTTCACCATTGAAAATTGTTGAGAACTAAATGGCAAATGAAGATGACTTTCTCGATTAACTGCTGAAAAATAAAAGATTTATGAGAAGCAATCTTGAAATGATAAAAATGAGTAAAATTGAAGTCCACACTATCAATGCTCATCAGAAAAAGCATAAACCTATAGTAAAATAGCGATTAAAAAAGAACAATATTTTTAAGAAGCTAAAATTTAGATAAAAGAATGAGAAACTCAATAGATCAATGACAACTCCCAAAAGACAACCTTGGCAACAAACAGCTGAATATTTTTCTCCAAATACCAAAACTGAGAAGAAATATAATCCCCAATATACGCAACAAACGCATAAAACTTGTAATTGTCATTCTCCACCGAAAAGCTCCAATCTAAACAGGAGCATTGTAATTTTGGATGGAAATCTTAAAGGCTTAGATTTTCATTTAACTGAGTTATTCAAATAGCACAAACCACTTAAAGTTATCCGAATGGAGACAAGTTACGAATTTTGATCATTTTGTACAAATTTTAATTTTCATTAGTCATGTCGTTAAGCAATAATAAACTATGCTCTTAATATAACTAATAATAATATTATAATGTAAAAAGATAACGCGTAGAGATCTGCAGTGAAAGTATTCATCCGAGTGCGACCATTAGTAGGCCACGAATCAGGCAGCAAATAAGTAGTCTCAGTTGAATAAGATGTAAGCAAACTCGTAAGCATAGAGTCGAACTGTCGATATAACATCAGATGCACTTTCCGTCCTACAAACTAAGTTCGATTACGCATTTAATAAATAGAGAACGCAGCTGTAAGTGTTCTAGCAATTTGTACCAGCAATATGTAAAATACCTGAAGGATTTAACATGACCGTATTTGCATATGGGCAGACTGGCTCAGGAAAGACTTATACGATGTTCGGCAGTGATTGGGAGACTATGATATCTAAGAATCTGAATTCAAAGAGGCAGAATACTTTCTTTGAAGATTTGTCTGCAGACTAGAATTTTGCAGGACTGATCCCAAGAACTATATTCAAGCTATTCGACTAGATAAAAGCTCATGAATAGACCGAACCAAAGTTTAGAATATACTGCTCATTTCTTCAAATATACAATAAAAAGATCTATGATTTGTTGCAAGATTTTCCAAAACCGAAAGCTCTTAATTTACACGAATCGAAATTAGATGGTATATTTGTGGAGGGTCTAGCCGAATACGCGATCACTCATTACGCAGATTGTCTCTAGCTCATGAAAAGAGGATAGAAAAATAGATTCATTAGGCAGACCTCTATGAACACAAAATCAAGTCGATCGCATACAATTTTTCAGATTTTGTTATAATCTATTCATCCTGACAGTCGAGGAATGTTCAAAAAGGCAAGATTAAATTTATGTGATCTGGCAGGTTCATAGAAAGTAAATAAAACATAAGCAATGGGCGATGATCATTTCAAAGAATTAAAAAACATTAATCAGTCGCTTACAACATTAGGAAAAGTTATTTATAGTCTTTCAAGCGGGGGTAAAAGCATTCCATCATTCCGATAATCAAAACTGACCCGCTTATTACAAGACTCTTTAACTGCAAATACTTTGACTTTTATCGTGGGGAACATTTCACCATCATCGAACAATATGGATTAAACAATGAACACATTGAAGTTTGTATAGCGAGCCAGACACGTAATACTTTATCTAATGCTAGATTGTTATGAAAGTTAAGCCTATGGAATTTAACGGGCAAAACATGGAAATTGTCAACAAGTTACAAAAATAAGTATATTTTGTCATTATATTAGATCCAATATTTAAGAGAGTTGTTAAATTTGAAACGAAAAGGAATGAGCCCTGATGATATTCATACTAAACTTATGAGCCTTCAGGAAGAAAACGATAAGTTAAAGAAAACTTCAGTTTCGATTCAAGATGTTGAAAGACTAATCGAGTAAAACAGACTAATGAAATAAGAAATTCATAAACTACAGATGACCCAATACGCCCAAAGCGATTTCGATAACCGCAGTGAAGCTAGTTTGCATTCCTCAAATCGCTTCAGTCATTCATAATCAGTTTCTAATAAAATTCACAATAAAAATGTATCAGGTTTTGAGCTTCCAGTTGCATCTTAGACTAGTTCACCAAGAAATAGATCATCAGGTAATACGACTGTTAATAGTTCAAAGTACACTCCAACTAGTTAAACATAGGCGAGTAATTCTTTGGCTAGGGCTGGCAAGTTGATTATGCAAAGTGATTCAAGTGGTATTGATTCTCCTAACAAGACTTAAAGAAAGAAGGAAAAACAGAAAATTTTAGATAAACTAGAATAGCTTGAGAGAATACAGAAATTTAATGAATAAAAATTATTGAAAGATCTAGAGCAGTTATAGAAAAAGAATAAATAGGCTCGGTCGAATACTGTAACATCTACAATCAAAAAAAAGCCAGTAATAGCTCCACCACAGTCTTCAGGTGAACGGAGATCAAGCGTGAACTATGAAGACAAGATCAAAGAACTCGAAGCAAAGCTCTTTGGTCGATGAGAGCCTTAATAAATATATAGTAGATCGATTTTCGTTTCAAAGTACTTTTTGTTATTGAATAATTAATATTAATTAGTCAGCAAAAGAGACATATTTTACAATGTCAATAAAATAATTCTCCATCTTGGCTAAACTAGGTAATACAACTAACTATTGCAGGCGAGGGTGCATACTCCTCAGTCTACAAGGTGCAGAGATTAGCGGATCATAAATAGTACGCATTGAAAAAAGTAAAACTGGGCAACCTCTCCGATAAATAACTAGAAAATGCGGTTAATGAAGTACGTATCTTGGCATCCATCACCAGTCCGAATATTGTCACGTACAAGTAAGCTTTTTTGTAAGGCAAAAATCTATGGTAATTTATAGCTTATGCAGCATCGTCATGGAGTTTGCTGACGGAGGCGATCTCTATCAGAAAATTGTTGAAAACAAGAAGAAAAAGAAGTATTTCTAAGAAAATTAAATATGGAATGTACTCATTCAGATCTCAAGAGGATTGAAAACATTGCACGATCTCCATATTTTTCATCGAGACTTGAAGGTAATTCTTAATTGACGTAGAGTGCAAACGTTTTCTTGTCTAAATCAGGCATCGCAAAGCTGGGTGACATGAATGTATCAAAGATAGCAAAAAATGGCTTGCTTTATACTCAAACAGGCACTCCTTATTATGCAAGCCCAGAAGTATGGAAAGATAATCCATACGACTCGAAATCGGATATTTGGTCATTTGGATGTGTGATTTACGAAATGACAACGCTTTAACCTCCTTTCAAAGCTGATGATATGGAAGGACTTTTTTAGTCGGTCACAAAAGGTGTATATCCGCCCATACCGTCGTTTTACTCAAAATAATTGGCGAGTGTCATAAAATTAATGCTACAACAAAATCCAGCAAATCGGCCAAGCTGTGACAAACTATTGAAATCAGCTTTGCTTATTAAAAAATCTAAATAACTTGACATATAATTCACAGGTGAGATAAATAGTTAATTATTAAAAACTATCCGTATTCCAAAAAAACTTCACTATTTGACTGACTGCTTGCCCAAACCAAACTATGAATCAATAAAAAGCTCAGAAGGAGTGTTTAGAGACCGACGAGCCAGCTAGAAAGTGGGTTAAACTCGCTAAAGACAAAGTATAATTTGTTGAAATTTTAGATACGCTACCGAAACTGTAAGGCATCGTCAGGTATCATGAAGACATAATAAAACGCAAGTAAAATTAAAGAAATGGTCGCAGATCTAAGAACAATAGTCCAGATAATCATATTAAAAGTATTAATTTGAGCTATGATTTGCAATCGTAGAAATCAAAGTAAAAGCATGATATTCGATAATACTTAAAACGAATTCATGCTGGCACTAAAGATAAAAGCAGTATAATAAAAGGACTGCCTCCTTTACGAAAATGAAGTAGTTGTGTAGATATTGATTTTTTATTTTCAAAAATTACTACTACATACTCATTGATCATATAATAATAATTATGGATGAGCTCCACATACATTCATACGGACTTGAACTGGCTCCAAAATTCAAGTCCTCTTACAAGCAATTTCAGCTATTCATAATGCTGGTATAGAACAAACAAATTCTGATAATTTTGACATCATACATGAGCGTATCTGAGATTCTAGCTTTGGCTATCACATGCCGAGATGTTAAGTAGCTTATAGACGGCAATACCAGTCTACAGAATCGAATACTGAAGGCACAAGTCAAGTTTCTAAGTGCTCTTGATTAACGAAGGATGGAGAATTCAAAACTGAATAGCCCGTTTACTTTTTCAGCTTACTCTGTTTTCTAATCATACTGGGAAAATACTGCATTTAGTTTGTAAAACAAAGTATCGAAAATGCAACCTGGCAAAATGAATTTGGCAGCATCACCTATTGCAATAATGCTCAAAATTAGAGCCGAAATCCAAAAAAAGAGAAGTATCAAAGCAAACAATCCTACGGAAAAGAACAATAACAAACAATAGAGTCCAAATTTTTCACAAAAATTTGAATAGAAAGCTGCATTTCATGAGTATAAATAGAGTATTGAGAATGACCATGAGCTACACTTACTAGCCAAATGGTAGCATATGGCAAGACAAAGGGAAATCAAAGAGAGATAAGCAAAATTATAACATAGATAAAGAATACCCGCGAATATTAGAAATAGTCAGCCTGAATATGTTGAAGTACAAGGTTTCGATGAATCTCTAGTGGTCGGCAAATAAACATTCTGGGATCGAATTAAACAAAAGTTCAACAATTTTTGATCCAATGATCGGAAAGCTACTCATATTGTTTAATTATTACCAGGATACTGCAATATTAAAAGCTCATGCGATGCATGTTATTATAAAAGAGTTGTGCATATACATAATATTTATCAAATCTTACAAGACTAATGTCTATACTCTCATCATTCCTGTCACGTTAACGAGAATAAGAGCCTCAGAGACTAAAGATGATGTATCTTGAGCAATTTTCTTCAAGTCCTGCCAATTTTCTATACTTCGCTAACAACTGTGATATTGAGTACGGAGCACCCCCGCATTAGATCATTTAAAAATTTATCAAACTTAATAAAGTGCAATGGGTGATACCGCTTCGTACTTTATGTATGAGGTATATTAAAGAGCTTAAAATTATTAACAGACTACACGTACAATTTTTGAAGGCTGCAATTGAAGAGTACTGTCTCACATAAGCATTGTCTGTTGCTGATGCAAAAGCTATTCCATTTAAACTTGATCCTGAGATAGCTCAAGAGTACTAATTCTACAAATTTGAGCTATACTTCAAACTAGGCGCATACAAGAAGTCATATGCGATCATAGAAGATCTAGCTCTTAAAACTGGCAGAAATGTTATTAGATCTCCAATATACACAATATTTTACTTAATCATGTCTAGACTGTCATACAAGCCGTATATTAACAGATAAATAATTATGGAAACGACTGTATCGAAGAATATGCGTGGTGTGGTTGAAGTAGATCCTACTGAATAGTCTATCTACGATCAGCTGATAGCTTTCGCTTTAAGAAAGTAGCACAATTAAGAAGTGGTTAAACAAATTGTAAAATCTTGTAAATCACAAACCCTCGATGAAGTTTACGCCTTAAGCAAGAACTGTAAATGTGAACTTCAGTGGTATGTGAAATAGCTCAAAGCTGATCGTCTGGAAAGAGTGAGACTTTCAGAAATTATGGATGCGCCGATGACTGAGCCAGCAACAATGCGAACAGTAAATAAGTTACAGCAGCAAGGGAGATACGACTGCAAGGATAAAATTCTGTACCTAAACCATGAGAAGGCAACTCCTCTTGAAATAAACGAACTAATCTCTAAAAGCTATGATATTAGTGTGGCATTGAAAGAATTTTCAAATGTGAAAGATCACATGACAAGCAGATTTGGCTTAATGGGAGCAATGGGATTGGGTGGACTAGGCGGTTTGGGAGGATTAGGCGGAATGAGAATGATATGAATGATTGAATTTGATTTATGATAGCCAGTGTGTGTTATTCATTATTTATTATAAGGTCATTATTATTACTGAATATTACCAGCATTATTTAAGACACATATTTTAGAATAAAAATTATAATCATAAAACATACTGAAAATGTGCTTTAGATGATTAAAATAACGATTATTTCACTATTTAGATGAAATTTTATAATCCAAATGATCATTGGAAAATATTTTTTAATTTATAAAAATTATAAATTATAAACTGAAACTGTTCCATCATCCGAAAACAAAAAA
>APMI01064829.1_pt1 | contig 11149 bp, 6 predicted proteins | sample 667938 | NCBI WGS metagenome assembly APMI01 (sample SAMN01084076, study PRJNA167559) | wastewater metagenome | biome: Wastewater | place: Denmark: Ejby Moelle, Odense | collected 2011-11-28 | reverse complement strand
CGGATGCCCTCCGCCTCGCGCATCAGAAACAGCGCGTCGAGGCGCAGGCGCGCCGCCAGGTCCCCGCCTGCCTGGAGAACATGGTATGCGAGAGGCTCTGCCCTCGTACCTCGACGCGGTGACGGTAGTCGCCGGAAGTCGCGACGGCACAATCCTCGAGCGCGAGGATCGAATGCGCCGTGCGTCGTTCATGGTCTCCTCGTCCTTGGAGGCCAGCAGATGTCAGATCATAGCTTTCGCCACTGTCCGATTTTCGGGGGGTAGCTCAATCTGGGAGTACAAATTGCAGATCGGCGGAGCTGGGAATCGGGACGGGAAGGGGCAATTAGGAGCATTGCAGGAACACGCAAGCCCAGGGAAGAGCTGTTCGGAAGTTACATGATCACAGGCACTGAAATCACGTGGTGCCGCTCGTCAGTGCAAAGGTGTGGCGCGCGATCATCCGTTCTTCGTCGGTAGGGATGACCAGGATCGGGAGGCGACTCGCAGGGGTGGAAATGCAGGTTGCGCCAGCGGCATTGGCAGCGGGGTCGATCTCGGCGCCAAGCCAGGCAAGGCGCGCGGCGATGCGGGCGCGGATCTCGGGCGAATGTTCGCCAATTCCGGCGGTGAACACGAAGGCGTCCAGCCCGCCGAGGGCCGCGGCCAACTGGCCGGCGTGGAGGCCGCAGCGATAGGCGAAATGCTCGATGGCAAGGGCGGCGCGCGGGTCGGGGCTGGTCAGAAGGTCGCGCATGTCGCTGGAGATGCCCGAAAGGCCCTTCAGCCCCGCCTCGCGATAGAGGAGGCGGGTGATCTCGGCCGGGGTCATGCCTTTTTCCTTGATCAGATGCAGCACCACGCCGGGGTCGAGCTGGCCGGGGCGGGTGCCCATCGGCAGGCCGTCAAGCGCGGTGAACCCCATCGTCGTCTCGACGCTGCGACCACCCTGCAAGGCGCACATCGAGGCGCCGCTGCCCAGATGGGCGACGATGACGCGGCCCTCGGCGATCTCGGGCGCGGTTTCGGACAGGGCCTGCGCGATGTATTCGTAGCTGAGGCCGTGAAAGCCGTAGCGGCGGATGCCTTCGTCGTAGAAGGCGCGCGGCAGGGCATAGCAGTTGACATGTTCGGCATGGTGGCGGTGGAATGCCGTGTCGAAACAGGCGACCTGCGGGGCGTCGGGCGCGATCGCCATGGCCAGGCGGATCGGCGCCAGATTGTTCGGCTGATGCAGGGGCGCCAGAGTCTGATAGCGGGAGAGCCGGTTCAGGATATCCTCGTCGATCAGCACGGCGCGGTCGAAATCCGGCCCTCCATGCACGACCCGGTGGCCGATGGCGCGCAGGGTGATGCCCTTGCGGGTCTTCAACCAGTCCCGCAGGACGCCAATTGCGGCTGGCAGGTCGGGGATTTCGGCGGCCTCATGGCTGCGGTCGATCAGCACGGCGCCTGCAGAATCGACGATCCTGAGCCGGGGCCTGACTCCGATCCCGTCGACCTGGCCGCGCACACGTCGCTGCAATCCGCCATCGACAAGACCGAAGGACTGGAACTTCAGGCTGGACGACCCCGCGTTGACGACCAGGATCACGTCCATCAGACGCCGGCCTTCCTGCGGAGCGCATTGGCATAGATCGCCGCCACTGCGCAGGAGGCCATGCGGGTGCGGACGCTGTCGGCCCGCGAGGTCAGGATGATCGGCACGCGCGCGCCCAGCACGATCCCGGCGGCATCGGCGCGGGACAGGAAGATCAGGTTCTTCGCCAGCATGTTTCCGGCCTCGAGGTCGGGAACGACGAGGATCTGGCCGTGGCCGGCAACCGGGCCGCCGATGCCCTTGATGCGCGCCGCTTCGGGATCGATGGCATTGTCAAAGGCCAGCGGGCCATCCAGCAGGCCGCCGGTGATCTGTCCCCGTTCGGCCATCTTGCACAGCGCAGCCGCCTCGATCGTTGAGGGGATCTTCGTCGTCACCGTCTCGACCGCCGACAGGATCGCCACCTTGGGTGTGCCAAGCCCGATGCCCGCCCACAGGTCGATGGCGTTCTGTACGATGTCGCGCTTGCTGTCGAGATCGGGAAAGATGTTGATCGCTGCATCGGTGATGAACAGCGTCTCGGGGTGGCCCGGCACATCCATGATGAAGACATGGCTGATCCGGCGTTCGGTGCGCAGGCCGGTGGTCGCGTCGGTGACTTCCTTCATCAGCTCATCGGTGTGCAGGCTGCCTTTCATCAAAAGCTCGCCCTTGCCGGCGCGGATCAGGGCCACCGCCTGCGCGGCGGCGGCGTGGCTGTGCGGCGCATCGACGAACTGCCGCCCGGCAAGGTCGATGCCGTGTTCGGCGGCGATGGCGCGGATGCGGGCTTCCGGCCCCACCAGAACCGGCTCGATCAGATGTGCCGCCGCCGCCTCCATCGCGCCGCGCAGCGAGGTCTCGTCGCAAGGATGTGCGACGACGGTCAAGGCGGGCGAGCCGTCGCGGGCGGCGGCAATCAGGCGCTGGTGCTTGTCGTGAAGCTCGTCCATGGGGTGTCCGTTCAGGATGCCTTGCGTTTGTCGATCGCTGCGGGTCCGATGCCAAGAAGGCTGGCGATCCGGTTCAGCCGCTGCCGCGCCTTGTGGTCCAGCGCGCCGCTGGCCTCGACCACCTCGCGGATGGTGTCAAGCGCCATGCGGCGCTGGTCGCCGGATTCGGGCATGAGACCGGGAATGGCCCCAAGCGCCGCCTCTTCGTCGAGAAGCAGCATCTGAAGCTGTTCACGCACCATCTGCTTGAAATCGGCCAGCGTCAAAGCGCCGCTTTCGGGATTGGTCCGGCGCAATCGGGCGATCTCGGCGAACTGGCGTTCGTCGACGACCCTGCCCGACATGCCGACCCAGATCAGCGCCCGCACCACTGCCGCGACAGGACCGCCCTCCGTCATGTTTCGGCGCAGCCCCTCGTCGCGGCGCCTGACCAGTTCGTCATGCAGCCCGGTATGTGCGGGCTTGCGCGGGCGCTCTGTCGAGGATGTGTCGACGCCTAGCGCCGCCTGCAAGGCCCTATTGCCATAAATGGCGTGGAAACTGGCCTCGGATGTCCAGTTGATCACGTCGCGCATCGCGTCAAGACCCTGAACGATGGCGGTTGATGTCATCTCCTGCATGTTGAGCCAGGGGTTGTCCGGGCTGGCAGGTTCGCGTTTTTCGCGCACACTTTCTGCCAGTCCCTTGACCTGCCGCATCCAGGGGTTGCCGGCGCAGAACATCTCGTAGGACAGTCGCAGCGGGTGGAACCTGCGCGTCGCCTCGGCGAAGGATGGCGTCGTGAAAGCCTGCACGAAGGGCTGGGCGAAGGTGCGGTAAAGTGCCAGGTTGATCTCGGAGAGCCGTGCCACCGTCTCGAACTTGCGCTCGTCCTCAAGGTCGTTGCCGCCAAGCGCGCGGATGTCATCCAGCGTGCGCGCCTCGCAACGCATCACCCAGTCGCCCTTGACCAGATCGGCATTGACTCCGGCCGCCTCCTTCGGGGTCAGCACCGCCTCGTAAAGACCGGGGGGCAGCACGTCGATCAGGTCGATGTTGTGGGCGAACTCGTCATGTTCCTTGCGTGCGACCTGGCCCGAGACGAAAATGCCCAGATGGCCGATATGGTCGTGCACCGTGTAGACAATGGTTTGCCCCCAGGCGCGGATGTCGTCCTCGCTGTCATAAAGGTCAAGGATCCAGTCCAACGCCTGCTGCGGCGGAGTGATGTTGTCGCCCTTCGAGCAGAAGACGACGATGGGCGAGTTGATCGCGCGCAGGTCGATGGCAGTGCCATCCGCAGTTCGGATATCGCCGGCCGCAAGATGGTTGCCGACGAAAAGCTCGTCCACGATCCACTGCATTTCCCCGGCATTCAGCGTGACCAGGGCATTCCACCACTTCTCGAACCCAAGGTAACGCTCGGGCTCGGTGTCGATCTTCGACCAGAGATTGTATTGCTTGGTCCAGAAGGTGTTCGCCGGATCCTGCGCCTCGAAGTTCTGGACCAGCGCGGCGCCATCGAAGATGCCGCCCCCCAGATCGCCCGCCAGTGCCGTCAGCCAGGTTCCGCCCATGAGGCCGCCGGCATAGCGCATCGGATATTTGCCATGCACGCCCGCCCAGTAGGACAGAGGCGTTCCGGGAACGATGATCGGGCCGAAAAGCTCGGGCCGCAGGGCGGCAAGGATCATCACCGCCCAACCGGCCTGGCAATTGCCGATGACGCAGGGCTTGCCCTCGGCCTCGGGGTGGCGCGCGACTACCGTTTCCAGAAAGGTCGCCTGGGCATTGGTGACATCAAGGATGGTCTGGCCGGGAACCGGTTCGGGCAGAAAGCCGATGAACCAGACCGGATGGCCCGCCTTCAGCGCGACGCCCACCTCGCTGTCGGCCTTGAAGCCGCCGATGCCCGAAACCTGACCCGCGCGCGGATCGACGATCACGAAGGGACGTTTCAGGGGGTCGATGGTTACGTCTTCAGGGGGGACGATCCGATAGAGAAGATAGTTCACCGGCGGGTCGAAACTGCGGGCATCGAGGACCAGTTCGGCATCATAGCTCAGGACATTGGGCGCCGGATCTTTGGTATGGGCGTCGTACTGGGCGGCACGTTCGCGCATCACGTCAAGGAAAAGCACCGAACGCTGCCAGGCATCTGTCATGTATTCCGCAGTCTGCGCCATCGCGGGAAATGTCATGTCACGCTGAGCCATGTTTCCACCTTTCGATTGCCGGAAGGCCGGCGGGTTCGCCAACCGTCCCATGGGTTCGATATGTCTATCTGCGCGCTGGGCGGCGAAAGGCAAACCATGCGCCCCCGCCCCCGGCGCAACTTTTCGTTATCTGGGCGCGCCCCTTAGCGCAGGAAGGCCCGGAACTGCCGGAGTGCCAGCCAGAACAGCACCGCCCCGATCACCGCCAGCGCAAGAAGCTGCGGCCAGACCACCTCCAGCCCGGCCCCCCGGAACAGGATCGACTGCGACAGGATGATGAAGTGGGTATTCGGTGCCGCCAGCATGATGGTCTGGATGAACTCCGGCATCGACTCGCGCGGGGTCATGCCGCCGGACAGGATCTGCAGCGGGATGAGAATCATCATCATCAGAAGCGCAAACTGCGGCATTGTGCCGGCGACCGTGGCCATGAATATCCCCATCGAGGTCATGGCGACCATCATCAGAACCGCCCCGGCAAGGAAAAGCGGCACCGATCCCGCGACGGGCACATTCATCAGCCCCTGAACCACCACCGTCAGCGAGAAGGTCGAGCCAAGCAGAACCACCAGCCCCATCGACCAGATCTTGGACAGCATGATCTCGGTCGCCGTGACCGGCATCACCAGAAGATGTTCGACCGTGCCATGTTCCTTTTCCCGGATCAGGGCTGATCCGGTCAGGATCAGCGACAGCATGGTGATCGACTGGATAACGCTGTTGATGGCCCCGAACCAGCCGGGATCAAGCGACGGGTTATAGCGGGCGCGAAGGGCCAGTTCGACGGGCAGCGTGCTTTGCGCCCGATACCCCGAGACAAATTCCGAGACCTCGCTGGACACGATCTGACTGACATAGCCGCCGCCGGTGAAAGCCTGGCTCATCCGTGTCGCGTCAATGTTCAGCTGGATCGCCGGTGCCTTGCCCGCCAGCACATCGCGCTGGAAATCCGGTGGAATGTTCAGCGCGAAAGTATCCAGGCCCGCATCCATCCTGGTGTCGATTTCGGCGGCGGTAATCAGGTTCGGCGGCACGAAATAGGGCTGATAGAAGGCCGAGACGATCCGCGACGATAGCTGCGACTGGTCCTCGTCGACGATCGAGATCGCGGCATTGCTCAGCGTCTCCGGGCTGGAATTGGCCGAAGTCCAGACCGACAGGCTGAAGGAATAGACGATCAGCGCCAGCATGATCCAGTCGCGCCACAGCCCGCGCAGCTCCTTCACCCCGAGGTTTCGGACGTTCTTCAGGTTCATGGCGCTACCTCTCCTGCTTCTTCAGGAAGGACACGCTCAACCCCAGGATGATCGGAACCGAGGCCGCCATCGCCAGCGTCGGCTGGATCAGTTCAACAAAGCCGAACGATTTCGAGAAGGCACCGCGGGCCGCCGTGATGAACCATGTGGCCGGATAGACCTCGCCGATGGTACGCCCGAACCCTTCCAGCGAAGATACCGGGTCGATCAGACCGGAATAGGACACCGCGGGAATCATCGTCAGCAGCGTCGTCGCGAACAAGGCCGCAACCTGGCTGGAGATGAATACCGACACCAGAAAGCCAAGCGCGGTGCTGGCCGTCACGAACACCAGCGCGGACATGGAAAAGCCGATGAAACTGCCGGTGAACGGCACCCTGAAGACGAAAACCGCCATCACCATCATCAGCACGAAGTTCACCATGGCCAGCGCCATATATGGCAGCTGCTTGCCCAGAAGGAATTCCAGCCGCGTCACCGGGGTCACGTAGAAATTGATGATCGAACCAAGCTCTTTCTCCCGGGCCACCGACAAGGTGGTCAGGATGGCCGGGATCATCAATAGCAGCATGGGCAGGACCGCCGGCACCATGGCGACGATGCTTTTCACATCCGGGTTGTAGCGGTAGCGGGTGACAAGCTCGAAATCGCCGGCCAGAGCGGCCGAGCCAAGCGCCTCGCGCATCTTGCGCGTGATCCAGTCGCCGTGCATTCCCTGGATATAGCCCTGCACCGTGCCGGATTGGGTCGGGTTGGCACCGTCGAACCAGGCGCCGATCTCGACCGTGCGGCCGCGCGCCACATCCGCGGCAAAGCCGGCAGGAATCTCGATCGCCAGGCTGATCTCGCCCGCCCGCATCCTTGCGTCCATGTCGTCATAGCCCTGAAGCGCGGGCCGTTCGGTGAAATAGCGCGATCCGGCAATGTCGGCGACATAGTCCCGGCTGGCAGTGGTCTGGTCACGGTCCAGAACCGCAAAGGTAAGATCCTCGACATCCATGTTGATGCCAAGGCCGATCACCACCATCAAAAGCAGGCTGCCGACAAGCGCCATCGCCAGACGGATCGGGTCACGCTGAAGTTGCAGGCTTTCCAGCCGCGAATAGCTGAGAAGGCGGCGCAGGCTGAATCTCCGCTGCGGGTGCGGTGGGGCAGGTGCGGCGGCGGGCGCGGCCTGATTGGCTGCTTCGGGCGCAGGGGCGGGTGGCGGTGCGGTCTTGTCGATCGCCTCTTGCAGATAGGCGACAAAGGCATCTTCCAGTGTCTCGCAGCCTTTCGAGGCCTTGATCGCCTCGGCCGTGTCGCTGATCAGCACCTCTCCGGCATGCATCAGCGAGATGCGGTCGCACCATTCAGCCTCGTTCATGAAATGGGTCGAGACGAAGATCGTCACGCCATCCTTGCGCGACAGGTCCGCCAGAATGCGCCAGAAGCCGTTGCGCGCGACCGGGTCCACACCCGAAGTCGGCTCGTCAAGGATCAGGATCTCTGGTCCGTGGATCAGGGCCACGGCCAGCGAAAGCCGCTGCCGGATCCCCAGGGGCAGCGCTTCGGGCAGCGCGTCCGCCACGTCACCAAGGTCGAACCTCTCCGCCATCTCGGCCACCCGCGCGGGGATCTTCGCCTCCTCAAGGGCGAAAAGCCGGGCGTGCAGTTCCAGGTTCTGTCGCACCGTCAGTTCCGAATAAAGCGAGAAGGCCTGGCTCATGAATCCGACCCTGCGGCGCACCGCCAGGTCGCGGGCATCGACCTCGTGGCCAAACAGCCGGGCGATGCCCTCGGTCGGCTCCAGAAGGCCGGTCAGCATCTTCATCGTCGTGGTCTTGCCGCAGCCGTTGGAGCCGAGAAAGCCGAAGATCTCGCCCTTGGCGATGCGAAAGCTGACGTCGTTGACGGCGGTGAAATCGCCGAACCTTTGGGTCAGGTGTTCGGCCTCGATGGCAATCTCGCCATCGGTTGCATCGCGCGGTGGGATCACCACCTCCTGATCGTCACCGCGATCGGCCGCCGGCAAAAGCGCGATGAAGGCGCGGTCAAGATCGGCCGCGCCGGTGCGCGCCAGAAGCTCTGCCGTCGTGCCCGTCGCCAGCACCTTGCCGGCGTTCATCGCCACCAGCCAGTCGAAACGCGCGGCCTCCTCCATATAGGCGGTGGCCGTGATCACGCTCATGTCGGGGCGCGTGGCGCGGATGCTGTCGATCAGATCCCAGAACTGGCGGCGCGACAGGGGATCGACGCCGGTCGTCGGTTCATCAAGGATCAACAGGTCCGGGTCATGGATCAGCGCGCAACAAAGGCCCAGCTTCTGCTTCATGCCACCGGAAAGCTTTGCCGCCGGACGGTCGCGGAACGGCGACATGCCGGTCGCTGTCAGCAGGTCAAGGATGCGGCGATCTCTTTCGGCCTTGTCATGGCCAAAGAGCCTGCCGAAGAACTCCAGATTCTCCTCGACCGAAAGCGTCGGGTACAGGTTCTTGCCCAGCCCCTGCGGCATATAGGCGATGCGCGGGCAGACCCGGCTCCGGTGTCCGGCGTCGCGCATGTCGCCCCCCAGCACATGCACGCCGCCGTCCTGGATCACGCGCGCCCCGGCAAGCAGCGACAGAAGGCTGGACTTTCCAACGCCGTCGGGACCGATCAGCCCCACCATCATGCCGGCGGGGATGTCCAGCGTCACCCTGTCCAGCGCAGTAACCTTGCCGTAACGCAGGATCAGGTCACTGACCGATGCGACCGGCGGCTGGTCTGCCCCGGTCATTTCACGACATTGGCAAGCGAGGCCGGCCATTCGGCATCGGGAAGCGTCTTCAGATAGGCCATGCCCGGGAGGCCGGTCTTCACATAGGCGACATAGCGGGAAAGCAGCTCTGGATCGACTTTTGCCCGAACTCTGAACATCAGCTTCTCACGCTCTTCCGCCGTCTCGACCGTCTTGGGGGTGAATTGCGCCACATCCGCCACATAGGAAACCGTCGCCGGGATCACGATACCGGGGGCTGCATCCAGGGTCAGGCGCACCTCGGACCCGATCTGAACCCGCCCCGCCTGCGATGTGGGCAGGAACACCGTCATGTAGACATCGCCCAGATCGACAAGACTCAGGATCCGGCCCCCCGAGCCGACGACCTCGCCTTCCTGTGCGACAAGATACTGGATACGACCGCTACGGGGGGCGACCAGCGTCGCATCGTCGATCGAGGCCGTGATGGAATCGATCGAGGCCTTTGCCGCATCAATCGCGGCCTCGGCGTCCACCACCTGCGCTTGGGCCGAAGTGATCCCGGCGAGAGCTGCCGCATGCGAAGCCTCGGCCGCGGCGACGCCCGCCTTTGCCTCGCGGTCCTTCGCGCGGTCGTCGTCAAGAACCTGCTGCGAGACCGCGTTCGTTTTCACCAGCTGTTCCGAACGGGCCAGCTTCTGGGCGGCGGCATCGGCCATGGCCTGCGCCTGATCCACCGCAGCCTCTGCCGCGCGCTCCTGTGCCTCGGCCTGGGCGACCATGGCCTTTGCAGTCTCGATAGCGATACTGGCCCGGCGCAGCTGTGCCTCGGCCTGGCGTTTCTGGGCGTTGAGCTGGACGACATCCATCTGCACAAGCACATCGCCCGCATTGACGACCTGACCTTCGGCCGCCGCAATGTCGGCGATACGGCCGCCGGTCAGCGCGGCGATGTCGATCTCGGTCGCCTCGATCCGGCCATTCGCGCCCACGATGCCCTCAGGCAGCGCCGGCGTGTCCAGCTTGGTCCAGGCAAAATAGGCCGCAACCGCCGCGACCACCAGAATGGTCGGAACAAGGTATTTCGGTTTCTGTTTCACGCCTGCCCTCACTTGCTGCGCCGCGGCATCCTTGAATGCCGATGTTATTTGTGGGGAATCGTCAATACAAGCGCAGCCCCACGCTTCACCCTCCGGGCATCGCTTTTTCGGGGTGACGCGGTGGCGCCGCGAAGTGTAGGCACCAGATACGGCACGGAAATGACAATCCGTCCGGCCTCTCCGCAGTCCTTGGCCTGCGGCCCGATCATCGCGTTAACCCCAGCCTGATCTGCTTCTCGATCTCGATCAGGGCAAAGAACGCAGCGCCGATTCCGACGATCAGCAGGCCGTCGGCCAGCGGTACGGGTTCAGTCCCGAGCACGGCCTGCAAGGGCGGCAAGTAGGTGACGGCGAATTGCGCGGCGGTGATGATGATGACGACAGCCCAGACCACGCGCGTGCCCTTGACCGCATCCCATGTCAGCGAGGTGCCGTGGATGTTGCGGATGAAGAACAGGTGGAAGATCTCCAGCACCACCAGCGTGTTCATCGCAATTGTCTGCGCCAGCGCCAAGGAATAGCCTTGGTCCAGCGCGTAGGTGAACATCCCGAAGACCGCCGCCAGGAACAGTGCCGCCACCAGCACCACATGCCACACCAGCCCCCCCGACAGGATCGGTGTGGCGCGCGGGCGCGGGGGGCGCGACATGGTGACCGCCTCGGTCGGCTCGAACGCCAGGGCAAAGCCCAGGGTGATGCTGGTAATCAGGTTGATCCACAGGATCTGCACCGGTGTCAGCGGCAGCGCCATGCCGGCGACAAGCGCCACGATAACCACCAGCGCCTCGCCCGCGTTGGTGGGCAGGGTCCAGCTGATGACCTTCTTGAGGTTGTCATAGACCGTGCGCCCCTCGCGCACCGCCGCCGCGATCGAGGCGAAATTGTCATCCGCCAGCACCATGTCGGCGGCCTCTTTCGCCGCTTCCGAGCCCTTCAGCCCCATGGCGATGCCCGCATCGGCGCGCTTGAGCGCGGGCGCGTCGTTGACGCCGTCGCCGGTCATGGCGACGGTCAGGCCGTTGGCCTGCAACGCGGTGACAAGGCGGAGCTTGTCCTCGGGGCTGGTGCGGGCAAAGACATCGACGCCCGCGACCTCCAGCGCCAGTTGCGCATCGTCCAGTTTGTCCAGGTCGGCGCCGGTCAGCACACGGGCGTGGTTCACCAGCCCGATCTGGGCCGCGATGGCGGCAGCGGTGCCGGCGTGGTCGCCGGTGATCATCTTGACCCGGATCCCGGCGGCCCGGCATTCCGCTACGGCGGCGATCGCCTCGGGGCGGGGCGGGTCGATCAGGCCGACCAGCCCCAGAAAGCTCAGGCCGCCCTCCAGCGCGGGGGCGTCGATCCGGCCGGTGGTCTCGGCGCGTTCAG
>APMI01053180.1_pt1 | contig 11149 bp, 10 predicted proteins | sample 667938 | NCBI WGS metagenome assembly APMI01 (sample SAMN01084076, study PRJNA167559) | wastewater metagenome | biome: Wastewater | place: Denmark: Ejby Moelle, Odense | collected 2011-11-28 | reverse complement strand
AGCACTGATTACTTAAAAAGCAAAAATTTGCATATATAAATTGTAACTGATGATTCTGCTCATGTGATTACAACAAAGCCAAACTCGACAAGCTAATCAGGAATTGCAAAATGGAGAGATATCGATGCAGTGCCAATTGATAGTATTCGAAGCAAGTTGATGTTCAAAGTATATAGCACAGGAGCACTGGGTACTTCCTTGTTGTCCTAGATCATATTTGACCCGTATAAGAAACAATTGTTTCAAGAGGGTAATTCACGCGAAGTGTATGAATTAATTATGGAAATTACGGAAAAGAAGAGATTTAGACTATTGGTTAAGGGTAAATTCAATTAGTCTAAAGAAATTGAATTTTTTTAATGAAAAAGTTCTAATGATGTATCATTTACACATAATTTTTGTTAATATTCATAATCACTGCATTCTGATGAGCTATTCCTATTAGTAGGCATCCAGCGAAGGCACAATATTGCAAGATGAGCTTGATCTCGATATGGAAAACGAAAGAATGATAGAGGGATTGCTCACATACAGTGTTACTGATGTCTAATTATCAGATTCTTCAATCAATATAAAAGACTATCAACTGTATTATATGGGCAATATCTAAGAAGACAAAGTTGACGGAGAGTCTATTCAAGAGTAGAATCAAACAGAAGCTAACAAATTACACATTATTTGGAACAGTCCATAATACTACCAGCAAGTAGACATTGGAAAGGTCTATAACAAACTGTGCACCACTGATTCTAAGTTCACTCTATCCTTGGTGCGTAAGCCAAACAAGGAAGGTTAAATTATTCAACCAAATAAATTTTACTAAACTATTTTTGCATTTTCTTAATTTTCTATGACAAAATTCGTCAATATTCCAAACACTCTACATAATGTTAAACTGGATCTGATTAGCAGATAAGAATTCAAAAAAAATCCTACAGTCGTCAAGCGACTTGCGAAAATTTCTCTTCGTCTTTTCTACTTGAAGGAAAATATTGGGATGATTAGATTTAGCAAGTTCGTTATGACACCCAAGAAGATTGGATTTACGGATATTGATCAAATTGACCCGCAGATCATTCTCAAAGTAGACACTAACACTTATGAATCAGTAAACTGTCAACTGTTAGGCTCTGACAAAATATTATGGAACGTAAAATTCAAAGTATTTCTTGAGAGAGTTCCAAAACTCATAAAAGTGGTAGTGCACGACTGCAAAAGAGATATAGATATAGGCGAAGGTATTGTAAATATCATGCATTTTCTTACACCCTCTATAGGATAAAAGTAAATTAGAATTGAATTACACCGAAATTATGATCAGTCTATGTCACCTGTGGGCGACATGCGATTAACAGGTAGATTCATCACTCGTAAGTAGTCAAAGTGAGTTTTTACTTTAATGATTAAATAAACTATATATATTGAAATTATTAGCAATAAATCAACAAAATGGTTAAATTTGTTGTTCTAAGCTGAATACAGCCATAATCATAGCTTCGACTCCAGCTTCTATTGCTTTTACATGTAAATTTTCATTTCTCTTTAAAAGATTACATTAGACGCTTGTAAACTTGATTCGAAAACTTAAACGAATTTATCTAATTGATCTTTGGTATGTTGAGGCATCAAATTTACTCTTAGTCTAGCTTGGCCTGCTTTAACGACTGGAAATTCTATTCCGTTAACATGCACTCCGTTGTCCATCATAATTCTGGAGACCAGCCTGCATACAACTTCATTCCCGACATAAAGAGGTAAGATTGGGCAAGGATTGCCATATATTTTATACCCTTTTGACTCTAATTTTTGTCGAAGATAGTTATAATTTTTAAGAACCTGCTTTCTGAGCTGGTTGCCATGCTCCGAACGCAATATTCTAAGGTTGGCTAATGAAGTAGCTGCTTGCACTGGGTTAATCGCATTAGTGAACATGTAAGCAGTTGAGTAGTACTTCAAGTATTCAATAACTTTAGGGTCGTTGCATCCGACGAATCCGATATTTGTGCTGAGACACTTGCTGCCAGTCCCAATTAGCAAGACGTTGGAAAGGTCGGTCAACTTTTGAATTTCCCAACAACCTTTGCCTCCTTATCCCATGCATCCAAAGTCATGGGCACAATCGATCAGCAAGTATGCGTTGTAGTGTTTGCATATCCTTTGCGTTTCTATCAGGTTGGGTGTGTCTGAATCCATCGAGAACAATCCTTAAGTTACCACTAAAATTCCATTTTCAGGATCACTTTCGCGGGTTTTCTTAATTGCTTACACCATGGCATTATGGTCAAGGTGAGCAAACTTTATAACATTTTTAGTTGATGCGTTAACTCCTTCTTGAAGACAATTATGTGAAAGCTGATCCATAATAACATGATCATATTATTTGACCAAAGCTTTAATGACTCCGAATCCTGCAAGCCACCCAGCTGAGTAGATGAGTAGAGACTTGACTCCCCAAAAATCAGCTAGCTATTACTTGAGCTGCATGTAATACCTTGATAATATTTGAATTACTTCGTGGCTCCGAATGCAAGAGGACTGCCTGCAGAGTTAACTCCAAAATTCTAAGCAGCTTCGATGGCTGCCTCCTTGGCAAAGCTGCTTTGAGCTAATCCAAGATAGTCAGCTGATGCGAAGTTGATACCATAGAACATATTATTGTTTTCGTCCATAGCCAGTACCTCGGTGGCTGGTCCTGTTAGCATCCTTCTGTTGTACAGCCACATCTCTTGCTCTCTCTGCCTTGCAGCATATTAAACCATGGGATGCGCTCTCGTGAACATATTCGTTCCCTTAGGTTTGCCCCATGACCCGATATTCTTGGTCTCCAAGATATCTTCAATTTTAATGGTCCTCTCCTTGAGACCAGTCTGCGGATCTTGTTTGGGCTTCATACTTTTGTACGTAATTGGATGAAATTAAATAATGAGCTTTTATTTAATTCAAAACAATTTTAATGACCATTTACTTAAATATTTGCACTCCTTATCTTCAATTATTTTACATTGTGCATTATATAATATTTATCTGGGAAACTGTCGTACGCTTATTAGTATGAATTAACCTTAATAAAATAAATATTAGATAACAGATAAAATTTAAAAAGTAGATTGATTGACTATATGTAATTATAATTTTACATAAGAAGTTAATGTTTTTTATTTGATTAGGCATGATGGCTCTGATAGTTGCCTAACATATATATAACTAAAAAGATAATTAAATAGTAAAATGCAATTATTAAGTTGGGTGCTGGCTTGCGCTGCCATCCTTCATATCACAAATACTCAATCAGTGGGGGGGACTTTGTCTATAACACTAACAAATTCGATAGTTCAATCTCAATCAGACTATATTTTCAATGTAGTCTTCGTATATAATGACCCATTCGTGATAGGCACCTTTTTTGAAATCACTTTCCCTTCTGAATATGTTTCTAGTCCAACTGTTAGTTATCTATGTGATATAACGACATGGCCCTTCGCTGTCTCGACCACTCCAACCTGTCAGATCACAAATCGGGTGCTCACACTTAATGGTGCATTTCCTCAGTAGTACATCATCACACAGGACACAGTATTTGAGTTTGTTGTACATGGAGTGACTAATCCTCAGTTTGCAGGCCAGACATCCTCTTTTATTGGACGTGCAGCTGGACCAGATTTAAGCACAATTACGACAATAAATAGCCAAATGGTAATCATCGTGACAGGTAGCCTAGCTGTTCAGTTGGTTTCCTCACCTGCAATAGTTTCCACATCTGCGGATTTAACTGTGCTGGTCAATACATCACACCCTTTGCCAGCTAATTCAATCCTACGATTCTATTCTGCAGCAAATACTTGGGATCGAGCGAACTCAGTCAACCCCGAACCAATATTCAGATCATCACCATCCTGCAATCATTTAAATGTACTTGGCTGTATATACAGAACACTCCCAGTAATCTGTACTGCACGACTGCAACATTGATAAACCAGCGCATTATTACAGTTTACAACGTTAATATACTCGGTAGTAGTGCTTCAGTAGGACCAGTCAGCTTCTCATTTCTGATCAGTTCTATACAAACTCCACCCAGTACTGAACCACAAGGCGCCTTTACAGTAACTGTTATGGACTCCAGCAGCCGGCCCATTGACTCATCGCAGAATAATAAACTTGGAGGACTGTCTCCTAAACAAATTATGAGTCCTGGAGTAGTATTAGATAATTATGTTGCAGGTGAACTTAGCAATATGAGTATCAGTTTGTCCATAAGTTCCTTTATTGAGACATCCGATACGCTAAGTATTCAGATACCTAATTGCATTTCGCTATCAAGTCTTAGTTACGTTCAGGTTGGCAGCACTCAAATCGCTTCTTTTTCAATTAACAGCAACATTATCAGCTTTACGGGGATTCAAATAGTTAATCCGATCCCTATCACAGTCTGGCTCTCAGAGATCAGAAATCCTGAGTACGTTGTAGACGTAAGTAGTTTAGGTTCAACATTTAATATTTGGACATCTCGTAATATGTATAAGATTGACAGCGCGCCTAACCCATTTACCTATGTGACATTACCAGGCTGGATCCAATGCTCTAATCTAAATGCAGGATCTTTTCAAGCAGGTGTGCTTACATCATATACATTCACACTTCAATTTCAACACAATATATCGAAAGACAGTCAATTACAGATAGCATTCGCCTCCTCATATTTCAGTATATCTGTGAATAACTCGCTCAGTTGTAGTACAACACTTTCTACAAGTTGTAGCATTACTATACTATCAGCTAATCTTCTTAGATTTAGTAATCTGATTTAAGCTAGTAATGCTAATAAGTATGGTCAAATTTCATTAACTATAACAGGAGTACGCAATCCTAGTATCGTTGGGTAGTTTTCAGGACTGCAAGCCAGCACATACACTCAAAGTGGTTATTTAGTTGACAAAATTGATAATATCACTGGTTTCTCAGTTATTGGAAGACAACTGGAGAGCTCAAGAGTCCGCATATCAAGCACGAGTGCAACTGTATACTCAATAACAGATGTCACTCTATCAATATCAACTAACAATCCACTGACTCCTTCATGCAGTTTAAATTTACTTATCCCTGATCTGTTTGATACAACTAGTTTATTATGCACACCTTACTGCAATATAGTATCAACTAGTTTAGGTTACGTTTTATTAAACATTGATATCTCTTCGTTCTACAACTATTCATCGCCTGCAACCATTGTAATAATATTGTCAAGTCTTCGTAATCCGAAATCTACTCGACCTACTCCCTCATTTCAGTTGCACATTTTGGATGGCAACAATCAATAACTTGAATATGTGACATCTGGATTATAGTACAGACTGTGTACTACTCCTGCTGTCTTATCTGTTACACTTAACAGAAATAGCACAATCAATAGTGATCAGTATGTAAATTACTAGTTCAAAATTGGCCTCAGTTTTACAATAACAAGTGCAGTAGCAGTCAGGTTATAGATTCCCAATTCACTGACATGCACTTCCTGTATAAGTTCATCTTCTAATTCAGCTGCTGCATATTACACATATTTAACAGTGACAAGCAGCTTAACTCCAATTATATTAACAGCATTCATGCAATCTACAGTCAGTATTTCTGTCACTAATCATTATTCATTAGAGCCTATTAATATTATGGTTAGTGTTACAACTGCAGATCTAGCCTATATTATTAGTATAGGTACTGTTACTGTGACTAATACATTATCAAATACTATAACTTTAGCATACAGTTTCACACCAAGTAGTCAACAAATATTATCTTCCACTACTACACTCAGTCTCAGTAATATAACTGTCATATATGGAGGATTTACCTATGCTAATATTATACTGGGATCTGAGTTCGATGCTACTTGGGCATATCTATCATCAGGTAGTAATTACTATAATCTGACAGTTATATCCAGCACATTATTAAGTATTACCAAAACTACAGCCAGTTCTGCATTATTGGCTGAAAATATGGCTATTGCGAATATTAGTACTCCTGCTTTCACACCTAGCACTAGTATTGTAATATAGACATTTACCAGCTCAGGTTATAAAGCTGATCGTAGTGTAACTAGTATTATATGGCAAACATCATGTAACTTGCCTTGTAAATCATGCTTATCTACTGTTGATAACTGTCAATCTTGTTACAGTAATCCATTACTAGTTCAGTCTCGTATATTACATTTCTCTAATGGTAGTAGTAGCACATGTTTAGCATCATGCCCTGATACATTTTATCTGCAATCTAGTTCATCTTCGTGTCAGCCCTGTTCTTCTTCTTGTTATACTTGCACAAATGACCCTCAATTATGTACAGCTTGCCCTACATCACTACCCTATTTATTAACTTTTGCTATTAATGGTACTACTACTTCAAGTTGCAATCGGATATGCCCTTCCGGTTACTATGCTTCTAATAGCACTTCACCCAGTAGATGTTTAGCTTGTTCAACCGACAGACACTGCTTAAGTTGTTCTGACTATTTCAGTTGTAGTGGATGCCAGCCAACTTACTACTTATATTTATAGAACTGTTTGGTATCGTGTCCTAATTTTACTACTGTTGGTAATTAATATACTTGGACTTGTGATACCTGTCCTAATAACTGCTCAACGTGTGCTCGTGATACTTCCAGTAACAGTAGTTTCGTCGTGAAATGTCTAACTTGTAATCAGGGGTTTCTATTAGATAGGAATAGGTGCTATACTAGCTGTATCAGCTATGGGTTAGTGCCTGATATAGTCACAGGGCAATGTACAGGATGTCATGTATCATGTTTAACATGTGCTCAGACTGCAACCAACTGTATCACATGTAATACCAGCTCAACATCTTCTTATTTCCTACTTAACAGATGCCTATCTTAATGTCCTAACGGATACTACCCCTCAACTACATTATTTTTGTGTTTGCCATGCACTTACCCATGTTAATACTGTAACTCATCATCTGTATCATCTTGCTTATCTTGTGTGACTGGGTTCTCGCTATTTGGTTCAGGATGTCAGGGAGTATGTCCATCTGGATATTTTCAAAATGCATCCAGCTGTATACGATGTCCATCACAATGTCTTAGCTGTACTTCTGCTACTATCTGTGGAGCATGTGCTGCTAATTATTCACTATTCGCGGGGTAGTGCTTACCAGTATGTTCTAATGGATATGTGTAGGTTAATAGAGTATGTATACAATGCAGCACTAACTGTAAAACTTGTTCACTAGTCAACTACTGTACAACATGCATGCCCTCATTATATTTACACCAAGGTCAATGCGTAAACCCTTGCCCTTCTCAATACTATGCTTTAATATCTTCTTTATCACAAGCAACCTGTAGCCAATGCCCATATTAATGTTCATAATGCACATCACCTACATTATGTCTATCATGCACATCTGGTTATCAGCTGGTTACTACTAATAGTTCATATGTTAGTTGTAATAGTGTGTGTAGTACTGGATATGTGCCTATCAATGCTATATGTCAGCCTTGTATTACTGGATGTTTGGGATGCACATATACTCAGAGTAATTGTAGTGCATGTGCTATTAATTACTATATATATGCTAATACTGCACTATCTACTACATTATGCTATAGTACATGTCCTGTATATCTATTTGTGTATGCTGCTGCTTATAAATGTATTGATACTTGTTCTAGTACAATGTATGCTAATATAACATACTCAACTATTAATACTTCTCTCATTATACATAAATAATGCATAGAGTGCCCAATATTATGCGTATCATGCACATCCCAATCCTCCTGCCTACAATGCATAGGTGGTTCATCAATATTGAATGGCACATGTTATACAACTTGTCCTGTATCTGCTCCGTACTCTGTCAATAATGTATGTGTGTCTTGTAATATTGATCAGTGTTATTAATGTGCAGCGAATATATGTGTACAATGTAATAGTAACTATTTACTTATATTGACAAATACTAATAATTTGTGTATTAGTGGCTGTAGTAGTAATATGATATATAATGTTACTGCAAGGGACTGTATCTACATTAACAATAACACCAACACTAACACTAATACTAACAATAGCAGTAATGGCACTACTACTAATAGTACTAGTAATACTACTATTAATTATATACCACTGCCATATGCACTTATAGGCATAGTTGCAGTAGTAGTAGTATTTGTGTTGAAAATGGCTATACATGTACAGGTATTTAGTAATTTATTTGGTATATTCTTCATGTTATTGCAATTGGCTACTATCACCACAACTGTAACAATAATAGCATAATTTGTATATACTTACAACAGTGCATCATCATCATCATATAGTAGTAGTAGTAGTAGATTACTAGCATCAGTATTAGCACAATCTCAGTCTGTCAGTATTGCTAGTATATTGGCATCATCTGTCTCATACAAAATTATGCTAGTACTATGTGCTGTAATTGCTATACTATTACTCATCAATATTATAGTGTTCATCATTTATTGCTGTATTATAAGGACATCTGTATACAGGTACAGAGTGGTGTCTATATTGTCGTTAGTGCTTGGATGCAAACTTATTGGTGGGCTGCTTACTGCTGGTTATTATGGTATCAATATGAAAGCACTCAAAAAGATACGAAACTATCAGATCAACTAACCTATTAGTGGAGATAATAACCAGATTGATAAATAACAATAATAAAGTATATAATTAGATGCTGATAAAAACAGAGGCAGGTCTAGATATGCTAGAACAGCAACGAAGAATTTCTCTAATGCTAATTCAGATGCCACATTCTTACAACAATTAATAAACAGGAAGAATAAAGACGATAGTAGAAGTATAAACTAAAGTAAAATGAGTAAGAAAAATAGTAAGGGAGTCGCATCTATTAAATAGAGCAAAAATTCGATGTATTCACAAAAGAAGAGTTCTAAAGTTAATAATAAATCGAAATAGAAATAGTCTATCAAAAGCGTACATATGGTAATAGATGACAATCATTTAAATAACGATGGAGGGAATGAAATTAAAGCAAGTTAAAACAGTCAGAAAAGGTTCTTAGATGATTAGTAAGTTCAACAATAACTTAGTATTAACAACAGTCAGCGGTAACAACAATAGCGAAAGTAAGTGTCAACGAAAAGAAACAAACAAATTATTGGGAGTAATGCTGGTAAAGCAAGCCAGTCGATAAATTCGTCGTCATATAAGCCATCACAGCTGCACTCTTTACCTAATAAATTGAGTAAACGTTCAAGTTTCTCGATAAATAAAGCTGTAAATATGTCTAAGTTATCAGTATATGATGATAGTAATAGTAAGATAGAATAGTAGTAATCAAAACAATAGCTTAACATAAATAATAACAATGATGAGCAAATTAATAATAATTTAGCCTCTTACTAACTGTAATAAGCAATATAGCAATATTGTAAATTCTGGTACATATACGACCGCATAATATTACTGCACATTATAACCGACATCACACTAATTGCATGTGGTATTGTATTATGTTTTAATAGTACGTATTGGCAGTATCAGTTCTATGGTGGCATCTAACTTATAATATTTGCTATTTTGGATATTGTGTGTACTGCACTATGGAGATTATGGACACATGATACACCTAATAAGCAGTAACAGGAGGATATCACTAGTAAATATACAGTTAATCAATTTGTGCAACAGTACAGTTAGATGAGTAAATAGAAACTATACCCATAACATAATGATGACTAAATACTAACACATAACAGCAAATAAGACAAATAACAACATGAAGTATAGTGGCAATAACATGATGTGTAATAGTAATAGTATACTGAGTTAGGCAAGAAAGAGACCAAAACTTAAATTGATGTTGAACCTAATAAACATATCGGCTCTATTAATGATAATGGTAATAAGGCGGATGACATGAGTCGAGTGTATCAATCAGAATTTGCGAGACCTATCGACGTAATCAGATTAAAAAATTAACAAATAGAGTAAGCACTTAACAGAGGAGTATATCGCCAAAATAAGAGAGTACTCGCATAATAGCAATTAAGAGAAGATGAATAATCTAAATTAGACAACGCATAGAAGTTCAATCGTGTCAGCAATCAGTAGAGTGACGACCACATAGCTGAAGTCTATATGCAGAAACAACAAAAAAGTAATGGGACCTTAAAGTCAAAGAAGTAAAATTAAAATAAATAAAGCGCAAAAGATAATGATAACGAAGATTAAAAGTAGATCAATGAAATCATTTTTGAAAACAATGATGAGGAGAGCTTAGACACACAAGGCGATTAATAGATAGTAGAAAATAATTTAAAACACAGCTAGGAGAGAAAAAGAAAAGGGTCTCTAGGTTCATAAAAACAAAAGAATGATAGTAAACTGGTTGACCCAATCCCAGCTGTTCATTAAAAAGTAGATACACATGCTAAACCAAGACAATCACCTCAAAAGAAACAGACTATATAAATAGAGGATATGGAGGACATCCAATTAAGAAAATAGCCAACTAAGGATAAGGTGGCCTAACTTGCCCAGCAACAATCGCGAGAATATACAAATATATTTGAGGGCGAATTATAATAAGAAGATATGAGTGAAGATTTTATTAATAGTAAAAATAATAACAAAAAGTAAGAGTAATAAATGGAAATTGTCAACTTAAATAATGTTTATAAAAATCGAAAGTAAGTCAAAACAGTAATGAATAATTACGAAATGGCAGTACAAGACCAGCTTAAAGTTGTCCCTTCAAGCAAAAAACCAGTCGGATAAGTAATATATGCAGATCTAGACTCAGTCGGAACCGTTTCTGAGTTTGATGCGATAAACTAAGACATGCCATCATTAAATGAAGATAGGTTTTAACGAACGGGTACTATTGACAACCGATTTAAATCGCTGGATTACAAAGACGAACACGAGCTTTATAATGATTTGGATCGTCCTAGCAATTTTATTAACACAAATTTCAGATACCATAACAAGAATGACCGAAACTAAGGTGCTTTGCCTCACACTCTAACCATAAGCAGACCGAAGAAGTCATCTAAGAAGAGTACTACAAGCAAAATAATAAAATGATTTTTATTAAATTTTGAGTCCTATTTGTTTTTTATCAAACATTATCAATATTTAAA
>APMI01041192.1_pt1 | contig 11149 bp, 6 predicted proteins | sample 667938 | NCBI WGS metagenome assembly APMI01 (sample SAMN01084076, study PRJNA167559) | wastewater metagenome | biome: Wastewater | place: Denmark: Ejby Moelle, Odense | collected 2011-11-28 | reverse complement strand
TCAAGCATAATTTACGGATAAGTTCTTAGGGTCCCAAGCGACCACGTAGCCGACGTTGGGCAGGTCTCCCACCGCCTTGATGATGCGAACCATCTCGAATACTTCGAGGGGGAATAGTCGGTCAACGTCGTCGACAAAGACGATGATTCGACGCTTGAAGCCACTGAGTCGCCTTGCGACGTCCCGTTTACGAGCCTCAATGCCCGGTGCCTTGTAGTCAGCAATGCTTCCGACAGCATCACCCACCGTGTTCACAACAGATTTGACGATGGACGCCCACGGCTCCGCACCTGGTATCAGCTTCAGGACATCAAAGGCCTTGGCATAGGTCTTCAACTCCTTCGCGACCCGCTTTCCATCCTTCGATGGGTCCCCGAGTTTGACCTCTGATGCCAACCTGCCGAGGAACTGCTGAAGCAAAGCCTCTCGGTCCCCCACAAGCCAGGGGTTGAAGTGAACAATGACCGGACGCGTCTCCTCGGGTTCGCACCGAAGCAACTCCTCGATGATGGATAGGGTAGTGGTCTTTCCGCTCCCCCAAGCGCCCTCAATCGATACGACAAGCCCGCTCGAGCCCGACACTCGCTCCAGCACTTTGGCAACGGTCCGCGCAAACGGCGCGCGGCCCAGCTTGTCGTCTGCAAGGACTTCATTCCCGGACAAGGGCTTGTCCAGGAGCATCGGCGGAAAGTCAGAGTGAGAATTCATGTCTTTAGTCTGTCTACTCATCAACGCTTGCTGCGCGGGGTACGTAGCGGTCTCCACCCGAGTACCTTTTCAACCTCGGCCCACAGCTCGTTCAGCAACGTTCGCTCGACCTTTGCCTGCACACCGCGGCGAAGGTCATCCAGTGGATACCAGCCGCCATCCCTATCCTGATAGAACACCCGGGTGTATACGTTGCCGGTATTAGAGATGCGGTGAGTCTCATACTGGCGTGACAGCAAGGTAAAGGCGTGATTCAGGCTGGTTGCATTCGGTTCTGGAAAGCCGTTCGGCATCAGGATGGTGCTGCTCACCAACTCGCACTTTTCCAGCCCTTTGAGTTTCAACCACAGGCGCCTGTTTCTGGAAACAGAGCCTGCTGCGAGCCCCCGCCCTGAGCCTCTTCCTCACCCTTTTTCTTTTTAGGAGGGCCGAGACGCACACGCACCCAGCGAGAAGTGCCCGCAGGAATCCCTTGGGGGAAGCGCTGCGGGCCAAACTCGGCGTATGGGTTAGCGTGAAGCCGGTCACTCAGCGCAACCAACAGAATGGTGTTCTCTTCAAGAATCTTGAAGCAGACTTCCGCGGTTACTCGCTGCCGAAAACGCTCATCGGCGATGGCATGTACGCAGAAGCGAAGCTCCCCCAGGGTGCCGTCTTCAACAGGCACATCTCCACCGTAAAAGAACTCCCAGCGGTCACCCGCCCGTTTTACGGGTATGGTCACCTTCTCGGTCCAGAGGGGGTCGAAGAAGTTGTCGCTCATGGCCCCATCAGCCCTCGCCACCCAATACGCCAGTGGGTACCCGCCAAACCACCGGCGTCATCTGCTCTTCAGCAATCTTGTCCATCGGGTTATTCAGCTTCGCGACAATCTTGCCGCCACGATTGCCGTCAGCTTCCACCCGGTAAATCCAGGCCCGCTCGCCGAGTTCTCCAAGCACGGTCCGCTCATTCGCGGTCAGGAAGAAATCGCTGCCTGCACGAGTCGTGGTCTTGACCTCGATGCAGCGCTCCTCACCGGGCCAGGTCGACTCAATGTCGTAGCCACGACCCACGTCGGTTTCTGCAACACGCCGGACGTAGTCTTCGGGCTTCGGGCAGCCGCAATTCCTGAGCCGCTCTTGTTCATCAAGGATGACCAATCCCTCACCAGCCCTGCCTATCTCGCTGCGGCGCTCAAGAAGCGCAGCGAAATCCTCCTCCGTCAGCCCGGAACGACCACCCTTCACCGAAGTTATTGGCGCCGAGGCAGTGACCGGCAGGCCAGGGGCTGTGGCGACTCCTTTGCCACCATCTCCGAAGAAGGCCTTCAGCACCGACTCGACATCGTCCGGCTCAAGCTCCAGCATCAGGACTTCGTTCGACGCGGACGGGCCAAGATAGGCCGAGTTGAGAACGCTGTTCGCAGGCTTTCCGTCGCGGGGATAGACCTTGGCAACCTTGCTTACGGGAATGAGGTCATGCAGCTGTTTGCCGTCACACGTACGGTCACGCATGTACAGCGTCGTGTCGCGCTTGTTCATGCGTACCCCGACTTCTGCATTGCCGTAGCGCGGAAACTTGAAAATCCAGGTCGGCGCCGTCCGGGTGTGGCCGGAATCGTGGTAATCGCTGGCGCCGTAGCGTTCCTCCAGAAGTCGAATCGCGCGCAGCACGCCTGTGGCGACCGGATAGCCGAGGTCGGCGAGAGTGCGTTTGTCCAAGCTCGTGGTTCTCATGCGTTGCTCTCAAAAAACGCCCACGCAACCCGGTAATCCTCTTCCCGGTTGGCGCGGGCGAAGGGAGCGGTGTATGTTCGCTCCACGGCACGGGGGCCGCCTGGGAGGGTGTCGTCGGTGACCCATTGGGTGATGACGGTGCCGTCGGGCAGCTTGGGGGTGCCGCCCTGCTTCACCGTGGCTTCATCGGCGCCCTCGGGGGGGTAGGCCCACAGGTCTTCCCAGCCGAAGTTGCCTTCGCGCACCTTACCGTCGGGGGTGGTGATGCGGGTTTTGGGGGTGCTGCGGCTGCCCTTGCGCGGCAGGCCGACGCCGACCAGGCCCTTGCTGTTGGTGAAGACGATGCGGCCCTTGATGTCGTACCAGGTGTCGCGCTCGTAGCCCTGCATCACCGGGAACTGCACGCGGTAGATGAGCAGCAGTTCTTCCAGCGTCAGGCCGAGGGCCTGGGCCACCAGCACGTCGATTTCCACCAGCGCCATGCGGCGAGCGTAGTCGCTGCGCAGCGCGCAGTCGCGGGTCCAGTCGCGGGTGAGGCTGGGCCAGAAGTCCTGCGGAAGGCGCGGGTTGGCGGGCTGGCTCCAGCGCTGGTCGGCGAAGTCGGGGTCGAAGACTTCTTCCCACAGGGGAGCGTAGTGGGTGGTGAGGCAGTTGAGCGCCATCGCACGGCTCAGGACACTTGGCAATGGCCCAATATCCGGAAGATAGGTCCAAAGCTGATAAAGCGCTGAGCGGCCAGTTGATTTTATGTAAAAGTCGGCGGGCAACGACACCGCCGCTGCGAGCGCAGTTGCGCACAGGTGCGGCGAACGAAATGCATTTGCCCATACAGCATGCACGCTTGCAGAACCTTGAGGAACAATCGACGCAATTAGGGTGCGCTCTGTACTCACGGCCAGCATGTTTCGAAAGAGCAGGCGGGGAAAATTCGTCGCCGGTAGCCTTGTTCCAGTTGCTGCGTCAGTCCAAGAAACTTTTGGTGTTCTAGTGCGGTACTCCGCCCCGTCCCGCATTGGTACGAAGTTCGTCCGGGAAATGTACTCATCTGGCAAGTCCCCCAGATTGCAGCAATCGTAGTGCCCGTTCGCAGTACACACCCGCCGCGGCGTCTTGTTATGCGGATTGGCTAAGTGAAAATGTGGGCCAGAAACTATCCAATCATCGGTCCGAGCCGGAAACCATCCATCCCCGGCCGCGCGCCGACTAATGGTTCCGTCGGCCTGCTGCCGAGTTTCATGCCACATTTCGTTTGCGCTGAACTGGTCACTCTTGTCAAAGAAGTGACTCGGATAATCTGCAAACTTCTTGAGCACGCTATTTAGCGCCTGCGCATGCAATGCAGGCAGACGCGCGCGGCGGGCCGGGGTGCCGGGTTCGTCGTACAGGCGGGCAAAGGTGGCGAGCGCGGCTTCATCCACACGCACGATGCGGTCGCGGTGACCAGCTGTGTTCCATTTTCCGGCCTCGTTCTTGTATCCGCCCACCACGCCGCTGCCGTCGTGCTGGTAACAGACATCAACCGTGGACGGTGCAAACAGGTTGGCGAGTTGGTCAAATGCCAGCGTTGCCCGAATTGGGCCATAGATGTTCACGCTGTACTTGGTGTGGTGGTCCACCTCGGCAAACAACTGCAACTCGTTGACGAAGCCAAAATGCCGCCGTAGCCGCGGATACACCGCCTCGCGCAAGGTTCCACCATTGGGGTCGTCATACGGCCCTTCCGGATGCAGCAGCGCAGTCACCCCCTGCGCACTGTTCAGCCCCCAGGCCAGCGGCATGAAGCACTTGTAGAGATTGGTCTGCACACCCTTGAGCAGCGGATAGTTCTGCACCGCGTTAAGGAAGCTCTGCGTGCCTTCCGCTTCCTGCAGTTCTTCGGTCCACGCCGCCTGCAGCCCCGGAAAGTCCTCGAAGGTCTGCGCGCGTAGCTTGGCCAGGTCGCTGGCGCTGACCTTGCGCACCGCGAACACCGGGTTCTTCTCGCCCAGAATGCCGGCCTCGTTCCACTCCACCTTGAGCCAGGGTGGGTTCCCCAGAATCAGGTCGAAACCGCCGCGCTGCAGCAATACATCCGCAAAACACAGCTCCCAATGCAGGAAGCGCTGCGCGGCGGCCACCGCCTCCACCTGCTCGATGCGCGGGAAGTGCTGGCGCAGCTTGCTGATGCGCAGTTCGCCAAAGCGGTCGTGCAGGTTGGCGCCGGTCGGCCGGGCTTCGAGCGTGGGCTGCACCGCGCCGAACATGTCGCCCTGGATGTCGGGCAGGAGCTGCTGGGGCACCGCGGGCTCGGTGAAATCCAGCCCGCGCTGGGGGGCGAGTTGCGCTGGGGGGCGAGTTCTACTACGTTGCCTTCGAGGATGGCGCCCACTTCCAGCCACCATTCCTCGCGGCTGGGCAGCTTGGCGCTCTCGGCGATGGGCCAGAACCACAGGGCACACCAGTAATCCATCACCAGCTTGAGGCGGCGGAAAGGGGTGGCGTAGTCGCCGTCTTCGTTGAACAGCCCGGCGCGGCGGATGGCTTCCTTCTGGGCGCGGCTGATGGCCTCTCCCGATGCCTCCACCGGGGAGCCGGCGTCGTGCGGCCAGACATCGAGCGCGTCTTCGGTGCGCTCGCGGTCGCGGGCCAGGGCCTGGGTGTGCTCCTGCCACAGGGCCTGCACGCGCTCGCTGAGTTGCTGCAGCCGGGCGACCTCGTGGTGCTCCAGGGGCCGGGTGAAGTCCTTGCGCCACTTCTTGAGGCGCTCGAAGTCGCTCTTGTACAGCTCCTTGGCGGCCTTGTCGGTGTAGTGGGCCATGCCCGGGTCGGGCAGCAGGAAGTGCCAGATTTCGTCCGGCTTGCGCGGGGCCTGCCGGGTGACTCGGCGCGGGGGCTCATCAAACCACGCGGGCTTGGCGCCCTTCTTGAGCGCGGCGGCGTTGTACACCTGATGGCGGGCGCCGATGAGGCTGTTGCCGGTAAAAAGCTGGTAGCCGAACCAGGGCACGCGGGCGGGCAGCGGCCGGCCCTGGGCGTCGGTGACAGGGTTGCCCTGCTCGTCGAGTTCGCCGTGGATGGCGTTGAGCCACAGGGAGACCTCGGCCAGCTCCACCGCCACCGGGTTGAGGTCCACGCCGAAGACGTTGCGGTCGGCGAGGTACATGCGCACCTTCTGCAGTTCCTGCGGGTAGCGGTCATGGGGGATGCGGCGGCTCAGCTCCTGTTGCTTGCGTTCCAGATAGGCCTCGGCGAGCTGGTTGACCGCCTCGTTCAAGAACGCCGCGCTGCCCATCGCGGGCTCGCAGACGGTGAGGGTGAGGATGTCGTCGGCCCGCTTGACCCGGCCGTTGTCGGGGTCAAGCAGTTCCTTCAGGGCGTATTTGACCAGGCACTGGGTGAGCACCTGGGGCGTGTAGTAACTGGCGCTCTTCTGGCGGTCGCGCCCGGCCAGGCGGTAGATGAAGCTGCCCTTGGGATACATGCGCAGCTTGCGGTGGCCGGACTCGGTGAGGTCATACACGCGCTCGTCTTCGGTGTATTCATTCAGGCGGCTGGCGGGCACGAACCAGGCGGTGTCGAGCTTGTCGGCTTCCGAAGAGGCGCCGCTGCCCTTGCGGCGGCCGCGACCGGTGTTGTCGTCGGCAGCCTCGTCGTCTTCGTTACCTTCGTCGTCGCTGTCGGCGTTTTCGTCTTCCGCGGCAGCTTTGCCCTTCTTGGGCGCAGGCTTGACCTCGTAGAGGTCGTCGGATGCGAAGAAGCCGCGGTAGCTCAGCAGCGCCTCATACACCGCGCCGAGTTGGTTGATGGACAGCAGCTGGTAGCTGACTCGGCCGCTGCGGCGCCCCCGGCCCTGGCCACGGGTGAGCGACATCAGACGGATGATGGTCTGCCAGATGTGGTTGGGGAAGCGCACTTTGCCGAGGAGCAGCAGCGTGCTGTCGTCGAAGAGGCGGCTGTCCAGCGGCGCGAGGGCGAAGGTTTCGCGGGCGCCGGCGACCGTGCTGCTACCTTTGCTGCCAACTGAGCCCAGCGCCTGCTGGGTGGGACCGCCCAGGCCGGTGCCTTCGGCCACCAACTTGAAGAGGCGGCGTAGGGTGGCGTCGAAGAAAAAGCCTTCGCGGGCGTGGGGCGTGGAGAGCGGCTGCATCTCCAGGTCGCGCAGGCTCTCGAGGCTGTAGCCCTTGAGGTAGATGTCGCTCTTGCCGATGGGCACGTAGCCGAGTTCTGGCCGGGCCTCGATGTAGAACATGAAGAGCAGGCGATACACCAGGCGCAAGCATTCCAGGCTGAGGTCGCCGGCATCAAGCTGGTCCTTGCCGCTGAAAAAACCCTTCTTGGCGTCGGCGGCCTGCTCGCGCAGCTGGCGGGCGGCCTCGTTCCCGAGCAACTCGATGGCTTCGCGTAGCGCGAACTTGAGGTCTTCGCTGACACCGAAGGCGTGCTTGTGGGCGTTCTCGTCCAGGCTCTCCAGCAGGCTGTTACCCTCGCCGGGGGCGAGGCAGTCCTTGTGCAGCAGCGCGGCGCAGGCCTTGAGGGTGTCGGCGTCCTTGCGGTCGAGGATGTCGGCCCAGTTTAAGCGCAACGCCCGGTTGTTGGGCCACTTGTAGCGGTCGAGCAGCAGCCATTCGTCCAGCCCGCAGAGCAGCACGTAGCGCGGCGGGGTGTCGGCGCCGAAGACGGCGTCGGAGAGCAGGTCGGCCCAGGTCTCGTCACGCAGGGCTTGGGGCACCGGCTCGCCACCGTAGTGCAGGCTCAGCAGCTTGTGGTCGAGCAGGTCTTCGTTTTCCGCGCCAGGCTGGTAGGCGGGGACGATGGCGAGTTGTGGCAGTTGCAGGTGCCAGAAGGGCAACGGCTGGCCGGCAGCGAGTTCGTGCGCAGTGAGCTGCTTGCCCGGGGCGGTGTGACCCAGGGCTTGCAGCAAACCGGCCTGGAGCTGGGTGAAGAGGCGCCAACGCTCGGCGGGGTCGCCGGCCCGTTGCATCTGGCTGCGCAGAGCGAACCACTTTTGCGCCCAGGCTTGCAGGCGTTTGTGGGGAGCGCGGTGGCGGTCGCGAGCGGTCTCATCTGCCGCGTTGGCTTGAGCCGATGTTTCGGCGGCCTCCCAGGCGTCGAGCCGGGCCTTGATGTCGCCCTTGAAGACCTCGGCCAGGTAATGGTGGCTGTAGAACTCGTTTTCGTTGGTGATGCCGGCGAAGGTTTGAACGGCGTCCAGTACGGGCATGGTCAGGCTCCGGCAGGGCTGGGGTTGCAGACGGCGGCGAGCACCTGAATCCAGGGCTGGGGCTCCGTGGTCAGGGTGTCTTCCACCCAGCGCCGGTAATCGTCGAAGACGCGGTGGATGTCACGGCTGCGCTGCTCGAAGCGGCCGCGCTTGACAGTTTCGAGTTGGTTTTCGAGGTCGAGGCTAAGCTGTTCAAGTTGGCGGCCTTGCAGGCGTTCCAGGTCGGCCAGCGTGCCCTCCAGCCGCTTGGCCAGTTCTGCGGAGAAGGCAGCCTGTTGCTTCAGCATGTAGGCGTGCATGGCACGCACCGCACCAGGCAAGGCGCTCTGCATGACCTCGGTGGTAGTGGCGAGTTCCGGGGTGTGCCCGCGATTGGGCAGACCGCCCGCCTTGAGGCCGGCGCGGGCGATGAAGGCGTCGAAGGATTCCAGCGTAAAGGGTGACGAGGCGCCCTGCCCTACCCGGCTGGCCACCTGCCACTCGACCAGCATGGGCTGGCCCTTGCGGTTGGGGATGAGGCTCATGAGGATGAAGGCCTGCTCGCCCGGAGCGAGCTTGTGGCTTTGCAGGAGCGGCGCCCGGTGGCGACCGAAGTGAGTCAGCACGCGGTCGCCCAGCCATTCGACAATGGGGTGCTGCGGCCAGAGGTAGTGCAGCTGGGGCCAGGTGTCCTGCTCGGCGCGGGCCTGGCGGGCAGTTTCAATCGCATCGGTCATGCGCTTGGGGTCAGCGCATAAGGCGTAGTGGTCGTTGTCGGCTTGGGCCTCGCGCGGCAACTGGCGCAGACGGTCTTGCAGGTCGAGCGGCGCGGTGAGCGCGATGACGCGCTCGGCATCCTCAGCGGTCCACTGGCACAGGGTCTGGCCCTGGTTGAGCAGGGTCAGCGCAGTCTTGGCATAGTGGAAGTCGCTGTCGAAGAGCGAGGCGGGCTCGGCGATGTGGTCGAGGCTGCTGCCGGGGGCGGGCGTCGCCTCTGCGTCTTCGGTGGCGCTGTTGCCACTGAAGAGGGTCATCAGCCAGTCACCGCCGTTGTCCGAGTCAGAGGCGACCGCCGCGTCCATGGTGGCTTCGACCTGTTCGGGGCTGAGGCCTTCGGCCATGAAGTCGGCGACCTTTTCCGCTTCCTTTTCCGGGTCGAAGACGTTGAGGAAGGCCGAGGGGTCGCCCAGGTTCAAGGTGGCCTGCTCGTCCTTGCGTTCGAGGATTTCCAGGATGCGCAGGTCGCCCTTGATTTTCTCGTTCGCGGCGTCGGTGAACAGATAGACGATGTGCGGCTGATGCTTCTGGCCATAGCGGTCGACGCGGCCGTTGCGCTGCTGAAAGACCATCAGCGACCAGGGCAGGTCGAAGTGCACCAGACGGTGGCAGAAGTAGTGCAGGTTGAGGCCTTCGCTGGCGACGTCCGAACACAGCAGGATACGCAGTGGGTCGTCCAGGCGACCGAAGCGGTCGACCAGTTCCTGCTGTTCCGTGTCGGCCATCTGGCCGTGCAGCACCTCAATCTGGTTGGGCTTGAGCTTAAGGTCGGCGGTGAGGTGCTCACGCAGCCAGCGCAGGGTCTCAATGCGCTCGGAAAAGATGACCAGGCGGTCTTCGGCGTGCTTGACCTGCCAGCCGAACTCGGCTGACTGCAGGTGCTGCTTGAGGCGCTGGTACTTGCTGAACTGGGTTGCCGCCGGGTCGGTGGCGAGCGGGGTTAGCGTCTCTTCAAAGTAGCGCAGGGATTCGACCTCGGCCGTCTCCTCCGGCGTCGGGCTGCTCTTGCCCTGCAGCAGGGCGATTCGCTTGCGAGTGGATTCCAGCGCGGCGGCCGGGCTGGAGAACAGCGCCTTTTGCATCGCGATACGTTGCAGCTCCTGCTGTTTGCCAGCCTTGTGCTGGCCGCCCTGGGTGAAGGGAATCTCCAGCAGCGCGCGATAGGCGGCTTCCTCCTGCGCCGTGGCGGGCGTGCGCAGGCAGTTGGTGACGCGCTCCTGGAAGTCGGCGCTGACCTGGTCGCGGATGTCCTTCTTGAAGCGGCGGATGACCAGACCCTTGCTGCGGAAGTCGTCGGGCGTGTAGTCGTCGGGGTCGGAGATGGCCGTGGGGTCAAGCAGGCTCATCAGCGAAGCGAAGCTGCGCGCCGAGCCATCGTGCGGCGTGGCTGACAGCAGCATCAGCGTATCCGAACGGGTGGCGAGCAGCTTGGCAAGCCGCGCGCGACGCGAGAGCCCCGACTCGCCTGCTCGGGCGGCGACGTTGTGGCATTCGTCGATGACGATGATGTCCCACCAGGCGTTCTCGAGATAGTTGCGGTACTCGAGATTGCTCTTGAGGGTGTCAATGGAAATGATGCTGCGGTCGAAGTAGTTGAAGGGGTTGTGGTTGGCGGGGATACGGTTGCGCACCCGGCCCAGGCCCACCGAGTCCAGCCGCACCAGCGGGATGGAGAAGCGGCTCCACCACTCCTTCTGGAACTGCGTAAGCATCGCCTTCTGCGTGACCACCAGGATGCGCTTGCCCCTGCCCCGCTGAATCAGCTCGGTGGCGAGCACGCCAGCTTCCAGCGTCTTGCCCAGACCGACCGCATCGGCAATCAGGATGCGCGAGCGCGGCTGACGCAAGGCCTGCAGCGCCGGGTCGAGCTGATAGGGCACCAGGTTCATCACTCCGCGGTGGCCCAAACGGACTTTGGCATCGTTGGGGACGTTGCGCCGGCGCAGGCTTTCCAGATACAGGATGCTGGCGTTGTAGGCAGGCGTAGCATCCGGGACGAGCTCGGTCTTCTCCGGGTCGAGGACGTGAATCTCGTCCTCTAGGGCGGTGAGGAACAGTGCCGACTTGCTGCGGACCAGCTCTGAGATGCCGTCGCAGATAAGAAGCCAGCCACCGTCGGTAGCAGGGTCGATGCGGCGGACGAGCCATTCTTCGTCGCGGATGACGACGCGGGAGCCGGGGGCAAAGGGGAGCATCAGAGGGATTCTTGGATTTATTGAAGTCGCTTACTCGGATTCATCTAAATTATCGCAGATGACCCCGCTTTAGCGATGTCAGCCGTCGAAGGCATGATGGTCTGGGATGATCCTGGAAACGGCGGTTGGATGTGCCAGCGGGTGCGTAGTGCTCCCACCTGTCAGGTGACGGCAACAGGAATGGGGAGACCCTGTGCTCAGGCGTCACTCAAGACTGCACGAAGCGTCCAACTGCCGTCTCTAGGATGATTCGCTTGGGCCGGAGAGGCAATGGGCGCGTGCGATGGAATCGAGCACGGTCTGTAGCGGGTTGCGGGCATGTTCGAGTGCCAGGAGGCTGCTGGCGAGGATCGGCTTGTGAACGTAGAGACGAGGTCGGAGGTCGTCTTGACCACCAGCTCCCGATCCAGCGCGTCGGCCAATACGTAGGCGAACTCGGTCTTGCCGGTGGCCGGCGGGCCGTAGAAGCACAGCCGGCCGTGCCCGTTGCGCCGCAGCGCCTCGGCCAGGCACTGGGGGGCGATGCCGCCGGCGAGGTTGAGGAAGGCCGGGTCGAAGGGCGTGGCGGACGG
>APMI01005141.1_pt1 | contig 11149 bp, 10 predicted proteins | sample 667938 | NCBI WGS metagenome assembly APMI01 (sample SAMN01084076, study PRJNA167559) | wastewater metagenome | biome: Wastewater | place: Denmark: Ejby Moelle, Odense | collected 2011-11-28 | reverse complement strand
GCCTCGCTCGACACGTCGCCGCCAAATCCCTCAGCGTCGCCCGGTCCGCCCAGCTTGTTGATCTCGGCGGCGACGCGTTCGCAGTCGGCAGCCTTGCGCGAGGCGATGAAGACGCGCGCGCCGGCCATCGCCAGCGCGGTGGCGGCCATCGGGCCGATGCCGGTGGCGGCGCCGGTGACCAGCGCGGTCTTGCCCCGAACCGAAAACAGATCCTCATAGATCGACACGTTCCAAACCCTCCGGTCGCCGCCATCGGCGATGGCGCGTTGACAACATACCCGGTAGTATGTTCATCATTTGCATGTCCGTAAAGCCCCGCCGGCGACAAGAACCGGCGGGCGAAGGAGGAACCACTGTCGCAGACCGGCGCAAGCGAACTGGTTGTGGATGGGTCGCGAGCCGACATCCTCAGCGCGGCCGCGCACTGCTTTTCGGAGCGCGGCTACGCAGCGTCGTCGATCGACGACGTGGCGCGCAGGCTGGGCGCGACGAAGGGCCGGGTCTACCATCATTTCTCGTCGAAGGGCGATCTGTTCGCGCAGGTGTTCCGGACCGGCATGGACATGAATTTCGAGGCGATCCGCCCCTTTGCGAACAAGCCGGGCCGGGCGATCGACGTGTGGCGCGCCATGGCCGAGGTGCATGTGCGCCAGATGGTGACGACGCGGCATTTCCAGCGGGTGGTGTGGGAAGGCGTCGAGATGCATCTGCGCGGCTCGACGACGCCGGAACAGCGCAGCGTCTACAATGAGCTGGTCGAATACCGCACCGCCTACAGCAAGATGTTCCGCACCGTCATCGAACGCGCCCGCCGCGAAGGCGACATGCTTTTCGACAATGCCAGCATTGCCACGCAGGTGATGTTCATCGCGATGAACTCGCCGATTTTCTGGTACTCGCCGCGTTCGGGCGAGACCGCTGACGATATTGAACGGATAGTCCGCCAGGTGGTCGATTTCGCCCAGGGCGGTCTTGGAAGCAGGACTGGATAGAAGATGACCGAGATGAATCTGGGGATGACCGAACGGCTGAAGCCGATCCACGCTCAGGTGGCGCGGATGGTGCGCGACGAGATCATTCCGCTCGACGAGGAATTTCTGGCCGAGGTCGGCAAGGCCGGCGACCGTTTTGCCTACACCAGGCGCCAGACCGAGATTCTGGAAGGGCTGAAGGCGAAGGCAAAAGAACGCGGCCTGTGGAATTTCTGGCTCACCGATTCGGACCGCGGCTACGGCCTGACCACCGTCGAATACGCCTATCTGGCCGAGGAAATGGGCAAGGCGCATCTCGGCGCCGAAACTTTTAACTGCTCGGCCCCTGACACCGGCAATATGGAAGTGCTCGAACGCTACGGTACGCGGGCGCACAAGGACAGATGGCTCAAGCCGCTGCTCGACGGCGAGATCCGCTCCGCCTTCCTGATGACCGAGCCGGACGTGGCGTCATCTGACGCCACAAATATTGCGATGCGCTGCGAGCGCGACGGCGACGACTATGTGCTCAACGGCGAAAAATGGTGGTCGTCGGGGGCAGGCGATCCGCGCTGCAAGATCTACATCACCATGGTCAAGACCTCCGATACCGCGCCGAGGCACCAGCGGCATTCGATGATCCTGGTGCCGTCCGACGCCAAGGGCGTGGAGAAGGTGCGCGCCATGCAGGTCTATGGCGAGGACGACGCGCCGCACGGTCATCTGCACATGCGCTTCACCGACGTCAGGGTTCCCGCCTCCAACCTGCTGCTCGGCGAGGGCAGGGGGTTCGAGATATCGCAGGGGCGGCTCGGTCCCGGCCGCATCCATCACTGCATGCGCGCCATCGGCCAGGCCGAGCGGGCGCTTGAGCTGATGTGCAAGCGGTCGCTGCGCCGCGAGGCGTTCGGCCAGCCGCTGGCCAAGCTCGGCGGCAATTACGACATCATCGCCGACGCCCGCATGGACATCGAGATGGCGCGGCTGCTCTGCCTCAAGGCGGCGTGGATGATGGACCAGGGCGACCCCGTGGCCGCCGCCCCGTGGATCAGCCAGATCAAGGTCGCCGCGCCGAAGATCGCGTTGCGCATCGCCGACGAGGCCGTGCAGATGCACGGCGCCGCCGGCATCAGCCAGGATACGCCGCTCGCGCGTTCGTGGACGCATCTGCGCACCCTGCGGCTGGCCGACGGACCCGACGCGGTGCACCGCCGCCAGATCGCCCGCACCGAACTGCGCAAGCACACGCAGGAGAAGGTGTGATGAAGGCCGTCATCGTCCGCGACTACGGTCCGGTCGACGCGCTCGACTACGCCGACTGGCCCGAACCCGTCGCCAGGGGACGCCAGCTCGTCATCCGGTCCGAGGCCATCGGCGTCAATTTTCCCGACGGCCTGCTGGTGCAGGGGCTCTACCAGATGAAGCCGCCGACGCCGTTCGTGCCGGGCATGGAGGTGGCCGGCCGGGTGCTGTCGGTCGGCGACAAGGTGTCGGGTTTTGCGCCCGGCGACCGCGTCGTGGCGCTCACCACCATCGGCGGTTACGCCGAACAGGTGGCGACCGACGCGGCGACGGCGATGAAACTGCCGGACGGCATTTCCAACGAAGACGCCTGCGCGCTGATCTGCGGCTATTCGACCTCGCACTATGCGCTGAAGCAGCGCGGCCAGCTGAAAGCCGGCGAGACGCTGTGCGTGCTCGGCGCCGCCGGCCTGACCGGGTTGGCCGCGGTGCAGATCGGCAAGGCGATGGGCGCGCGCGTCATCTCGGTGGCCTCGACGCCGCAAAAGCGCCAGATCGCGCAGGACAACGGCGCCGATATCGTCATCGGCTACGACAATCTCAAGGACCGTCTCAAGGAACTCACCGACGGCAGGGGCGTCGATGTCGCCTACGACCCGGTCGGCGGCGAGGCGTTCGACGCGCTGTCGCGGTCGATGGCGTGGAACGGCCGCCTGCTGGTGATCGGCTTCGCGTCGGGAACCATTCCCAAGCTTCCGGTCAACCTGGCCCTGGTCAAGGGCTACAGCGTCGTCGGCGTGTTCTGGGGCGCATTCACCCAGAGGGAGCCGGAGGCCTATGCCGACAATATGCGCGAACTGATCGGCTGGCACGTCGCCGGCAAGGTCAAGCCGCTGATCGAGGGCGTCTATCCGCTGTCCGACGCCGCCAGCGTGCTGAGCCGGGTGATCGGCCGCGGCGCGACCGGAAAACTCATTCTCAAACCGGAGTAGGCACGATGTCAGTCCCGCACGACATGCAGGCGCTTCTTCTCAACGATGACGGCTATACGACGAAGCCTTCGGGTTCGGTGCTCGAGGCGATGGAGCCCTATGTGTCGCCGGGGCGCATCGAGGTGCCGCAGCCGACCGGGTCCCAGGTGCTGATCAAGGTGTCGCTGGCCTCGATCAATCCGTCCGACGTGATGTTCGTCAAGGGCATGTACGGCCAGCCGCGCAAGCAGGGCCGCCCCGCCGGCTTCGAGGGCGTCGGCGTGGTCGCGGCGGCGGGGGGGGCGACGACCGGGTGGCGAAGGGGCTGATCGGCCAGCGCGTCGCCTTCGCTACCGGCACGTCGAACTGGGGGTCGTGGGCGCAATACTGCATCGCCGACGCCTCGGTGTGCATTCCGCTGATGGACGGCGTCAAGGATGTCGATGCGGCGGCGATGATCGTCAATCCGCTCACCGCGCTCGCCATGTTCGACATCGTCAAGGCCGAGGGCGAAAAAGCCTTCATCATGACCGCCGCGGCCAGCCAGCTGTGCAAGCTGATCATGAACGTGGCGCGCGACGAGGGTTTTCGTCCGATCGCCGTGGTGCGTCGCGACGACCAGATCCCGATCCTCGAAAAGGCCGGCGCGGCGGTCGTGGTCAATGCCGCGAAGGAGAGTTTCGCCCGCGACATCGCCGAAGTCTGCAAGGCCGAAAAGCCGCGTATCCTGCTCGACGCCGTCACCGGGCCGCAGGCGTCGACCATCTTCAACGCCATGCCGCGCCGCGCCCGCTGGATCGTCTACGGTCGGCTCGACCAGTCGCCGACCGTCATCCCCGAGCCGGGGCAACTGATCTTCATGCACAAGACGATCGAGGGGTTCTGGCTGTCGGAATGGATGCGCTCGGCGGATGCGAGCAAAAAACTCGGCGCGATCGTCGAGGCGCAGAAACGTTTCGTCGACGGCCGCTGGTCGACCGACGTCACCGCGATCGTGCCGCTGGCCGAGGCGATGAGCAGCGTTCCGCGGGAACTTTCCAGGCCCAATGGAAAGGTCTTCATCGCACCGCAATAACAACAATTCGTGGCGCTTGCCCTTCGGCACGGGCCGCCTGTAATGTTAGAAGAATGTCGGGACAATATGACAAAGATCATACCCGGCGGAAAATGGGAGGAAGGCGTCGTTGGACGTATTGCAGCTCTTTGTGAGCGGCCTGGCGAATGGCTGCGTGTATGGTCTGATCGCGCTCGGCTTCGTGCTCATCTACAAGGCGACCGAACAGGTCAATTTCGCCCAGGGCGACATGATGATGCTCGGCGCATACATCACCGTCGGCCTGACCAACGCCCAGTTCATGGGCTGGCCGTTCTGGATCGCCGCGCCGGTGGCCATCTTCCTCATGGGCGTGTTCGGCTACCTGCTCGACATGCTGGTGCTGCGGCGCATGTTCGGACAATCGCAGATCGCCGTCGTGATCCTGACCATCGCGCTCGGTTTCGTGCTGCGCTTCCTTGCCGGCCTGATCTGGGGCCATGAACCGGTGTCGCTGGAATCGCCGATCGTCGGCAAGGACGTGCGCTTCGGCGGCCTGGTGCTGGGGCTCGACGAACTGGTCATCATCCTGGTGACGCTGCTGCTGACGGTGCTGCTCTATTTCTACTTCAACCGCACCCGGCTCGGCGTCGCCATGCAGGCCTCGTCGCAAAACCAGCTCGCCGCCTACTATATGGGCATCCCGGTCAAGCGGGTGAACTCGCTGATCTGGGCGCTGGCGGGGGCGGTCGCGGCGATCGCCGGCATCCTGTTCGCCTCCAAGGGGTCGATCGATCCGTCGACCGGTCTGCTCGGCATCAAGGCGTTCGCCGCATCGGTCATCGGCGGCTTCGGCTCGCTGCCCGGCGCGCTGCTTGGCGGCCTCATCATCGGCCTGATCGAGCCGTTCGCGTCACGCTACATCACGCCCGAATACGCGCGGGTGCTGCCCTACCTGCTGCTGTTCCTGATCCTCATCTTCCGTCCGCACGGCATTCTTGCCCAAGTGCACAGCAAGAAGGTCTGACGCCAGATGAGGACATTGTTCAAGACCAGCTACGACACCGACATCAACCTGTTCGAGGACGGCCGCCAGGCGTTCTGGTACCTGTCGCTGCTGGCGCTGGCGGTGGCGCTGCCGCTTCTGATCGACGACTTTGCGCTGGGCGAGATGACCAGCCTGCTGATCTGGGCGATCGCCGGCATGGGACTGATGATCCTGGTCGGGCAGACCGGGCAGGCGAGCCTCGGCCACGCCGCTTTCATGGCTGTCGGCTGCTACGCCAATGTTCTCTTGCAGCAGCAGGGCCTGCCGTTTCTCGCCGCCTTCGCGCTGGCGGGGCTGATCTCGGGCGTCGCCGGCTTCCTGCTGGCGCTGCCGATGACCAAGCTGCACGGCATCTATCTCGGCATCGCGACGCTGGCGATCTCGATCCTGGCCGACGACCTGATCGTCATCCTCGACCCGCTGACCCAGGGCGTGCGCGGGCTCGAGGCGCCGACGATCAACATTTTCGGCCTGGAAGTCGACCGCTACGGCAATCCCGACCGGTTCTATTTTCTGGTGCTGGCGGTGGCGCTGCTGGTCATCGTCGCCTACCGAAACCTGCTGCGCTCGCCGCTCGGGCGGTCGTTTGCGGCGGTGCGCGATTCGGAAGTGTCGGCGCGCGCCATGGGCGTCAACGTCGCCCGCGCCAAGGCGGTGTCGTTCGGCATCTCCACCGCGATCGTCGGGCTGGCAGGCGCGCTGATCGGCCACAATGCCGGCATCTTCAACAATGAGACGTTCAACCTGATCCTGTCGATCCAGCTGCTGCTGATGATCGTCATCGGCGGCCTCGGTTCGATCCACGGCGCGTTCCTGGGCGCCGCCGTCATCACTTTCCTGCCGCAGTTCATCAGCCATGTCCGCGACTGGATCGGCGGCTATTTCGGCGCCACCTCGGCGACCTTGCCGGGCGTCGAGACCGCGGTGTTCGCCGCCATCCTGATCGGCTTCATTCTGTTCGAGCCGCGCGGCATCTACGGCCGCTGGCTCAAGATCAGGACCTATTTCCAGCTGTTCCCGTTCTATCGCCGCGACATGTTCAGACGGCAGAAGAGCTACCTCAAGACGGAGCGGATGCGATGAGCGCGCTCTTGGAAGTGCGCAATGTGACGCTGAGGTTCGGCGGCGTCACCGCTGTCGACGACGTCTCCTTCGACGTCGAGGAAGGCGAGGTGTTCGCGCTGGTCGGCCCCAACGGGGCGGGCAAGTCGACGCTGTTCAACCTGATCTCGCGGTTCTACGATCCGGTCGCCGGCGACATCCGCTTCGCCGGCGAGAGCATCCTGAAGAAACAGGCGCACGAGATCCCCGGGCTCGGCATCGCCCGCACCTTCCAGAACATCGAACTGTTCGACCAGGCGACGGTGCTGCAGAACCTGCTGGTGGGCCGCCACCGCCACCGCAGGAGCCATATGTGGAACGAACTCCTGTTTACCCCCTTCGTGCGGCGCGAGGAGCGCCGCCACCGCGAGGCGGTCGAGAAGGTGATCGATTTCCTCGACCTGCAGGCCTACCGCGAAAAATACATCGCCGGGCTGCCCTACGGCGTGCGCAAGGTGGTCGAAATGGGCCGCGCGCTGGCGATCGAGCCGCGGCTGCTGCTGCTCGACGAGCCGGCGTCCGGCCTGTCGGTGGAGGAAACCCAGGACGTCGCCTTCTGGGTCGAGGACATCAAGACGCAGATGGGCGTCACCGTCATCATGGTCGAGCACGACATGCATCTCGTCTCCGCCGTCTCCGACCGCGTCATGGCGCTGGCCGACGGCAAGACGCTGGCCATCGGCTCGGCGTTCGAGGTGCAGAACAATCCCAGGGTCATCGAGGCCTATATCGGCGTTTCCAACGACGCCCGGCAGGTGGTCGCGTGATGCTGAAACAGGAGATCAAACTGTCGTCCAGCGCCGCCGACGTGGTGCTCTCGGTCAAGAACCTCGAAAGCTTCTACGGCCCGATCATGGCGATCCGCGGCGTGTCGCTGGAGGTGCGGCAGGGACAGATCGTCACCGTGCTGGGCGCCAACGGCGCCGGCAAGACGACGCTGCTCAAGACCATTTCCGGGGTGATGAACCCCGAAAAGGGCGAGATCTGGTACGGCGGCCGCAACATCGCCGGCGCGGAGCCGGACGTGGTAGTGCGGGCCGGCATCAGCCATGTGCCCGAGGGGCGCGAGGTGTTTCCGCTGCTGACCGTCGAGGACAATCTCAGGATGGGTTCCTTCGTGCGCCGCGACACGGCCGGCATCAGGGCGGACGAGGAGATGGTCTACGGCTATTTCCCGATCCTGGCCGAGCGCCGCCGCCAGGCCGCCGGCACGCTGTCGGGCGGCCAGCAGCAGATGCTGGCGATCGGGCGGGGACTGATGGCGCGGCCGAAGCTGATGCTGCTCGACGAGCCGTCGCTGGGGCTGTCGCCGTTGCTGGTGAAGGAGATCTTCACCATCGTGCGCCGCCTCAACAAGGAGCAGGGCGTCACCATGATGCTGGTCGAGCAGAACGCCAAGGTGGCGCTCGAAGTCTCCGATTTCGGCTACGTCATGGAATTGGGGCGGATCGTGATGGCCGACAGGTCGAAGGCGCTGCTGCAGTCGAAGGACGTGCAGGAGTTCTATCTCGGCGTCCAGGGCGAGACACAGCGCGGCCAGAAGCGGTGGAAACAGAAGAAGACATGGCGTTGAGCGCAGCAGGGAGGCCAGCATGACCGTCGTGGAAAAATTGCCGCCGCAGCGCAGCCTGGGCGGCCACACCTTCAACGAGGACCTGTCCAGGGGGCCGTTCTATTTCGACGGCTGCGACACGCTGCCGAAACTGTTCCGGCAAAACTGCGAAAAATACGGCCAGCGCATCGCGCATCGCGAAAAGGACTACGGCATCTGGCTGTCGTTCTCCTGGTCGGAGTTCTACGACAGCGCCCGCCTGATCGGCCTCGGCCTGGTGGCGCTCGGCCTCAAGCGCGGCGAAGTCGTGTCGATCCTGTCGGAAGACAACAAGGAATGGCTCTATACCGATCTCGGCGTCCAGTCGGTCGGCGGCATCGCGTCCGGCGTCTACACAACCGATTCCGCCTCGCAGCTCAAATATCTGGTCAATGACAGCGACAGCCGCTTCCTGTTCGTCGAGAATGACGAGCAGCTCGACAAGTTCCTGTCGGTGCGCGACGACATGCCGGGCCTGTCCTACGTCATCGTCTTCGACCGCGAGGGACTGCACGGGTTCGCCGACGACCGGGTGATCTTCCTCGACGACCTCTACCGGCTGGGCCGGGATTTCCTCAAGCAGCATCCTGGCCGCTTCGAGGAGGAAATCGCCCGCTCGACGCCGAAGGAGACCGCCATCCTGGTCTACACGTCGGGCACCACCGGCCCGCCCAAGGGGGCGATGATCAGCCATGAGAACATCATCGTCTCGATCAGCGGCGCGGCGGTCAGCCTGCCGGTGACGGAGGCCGACGAACAGGTCTGCTTCCTGCCGCTGTGCCACATCCTCGAACGCCTGATCACGGTGTTCATCCCGGTCGGCTACGGCTCGACCGTCAATTTCGCAGAAAGTCCCGAAACCGTGTTCGACAATGTGCGCGAAGTGTCGCCGCACATCTTCACCGCCGTGCCGCGGGTGTGGGAGAAGATCTATTCGCGCATCACGCTGATGTCGGCGGAATCGACCTGGTTCGGCAAATGGGCCTATCGCCAGGCGGTCGCCGCCGGCATGAAGCGTATGGGCTATCTGGAGGAGGGCAAACCGGTGCCGGCCGGCGCGGCGCTGGTCTACCGGTTCTGGGACATTGTCGTGCTCGCCAATCTGCGCCGGATGATCGGCGTCGACCGGCTGCGGCGCGGCACCACCGGCGCGGCGCCGATCTCGCCCGACCTGCTGCGCTGGTTCGGGGCCATCGGCGTGACGCTGCTCGAGGGTTACGGCATGACCGAAAGCTCCGGCGTCATCTCGGTCAACACGATGGGCGACAACAGAATCGGCTCGATCGGCAAGGTGATCGAGGGCGGAACGGTGAAGATCGCGCCGGACGGGGAAATCCTCTATCGCGGCGCCAACGTCTTCAAGGGCTACTGGAACAAGCCGGACAAGACCGCAGAGACGATTTCGCCCGACGGCTGGCTGCACACCGGCGACATCGGCCGCATCGACAATGAGGGCTACCTCACCATCACCGGCCGCGCCAAGGACATCATCATCACCGCCGGCGGCAAGAATATCACGCCCGCCGAGATCGAGAACCGGCTGAAATTCTCGCCCTACATCTCCGATGCCGTCATCATCGGCGACAAGCGCAAATTCCTCTCGGCGCTGGTGATGATCGACCAGGAGAATGTCGAGAAATTCGCGCAGGACCGCCGCGTTCCGTTCTCGGACTTCCGCTCGCTGTGCGCGGCGCCGGAGGTCAGGCAGCTGATCGCGGGAATTGTGGAGGACACGAACCGGGAATTCGCACGGGTGGAACAGATCAAGGATTTTCGCCTGATCGACGTGCTGCTGACCGCCGAAGACGACGAACTGACGGCGACGATGAAACTCAAACGCAGCTTCGTGGAGACCAAACACAAGAAGCTGATCGACGAAATGTACGGCTGAGTTCCAGCCGCACTGGCCGAACCAATCAACGCAATGTGGAGGACTGACATGAAAAAACTACTCGCAAGCGCCATCCTCGGCGCCGGCCTGACCGCCGGCCTTTCTGGAACCGCCCTGTCGCAGACCCAGGGCGTCTCCGACGCCGAAATCGTCATCGGGTCAAACGGCGACATGTCGGGCGTGTTCGCATCGTTCAATGTGCAGGCGATCGAAGCCGCGCAGATGATGTTCGACGAGGTTAACGCCGCCGGCGGCATTCACGGCCGCAAGATCAGGTTCGTGGTCGAGGATCACGGCTACCAGATGCCCAAGGCGCAGCAGAACTTCAACAAGCTGGTGAACTCCGACAAGGTGTTCGCGATGATCCTCAATCTCGGCACGCCGATGAACATCGCCGGCTTCAAGCTGATGGAACCGAAGAAGATCGCCAATGTGTCGCCGCTCACCGCCGCGCGCCAGATGATCGAGGGCGACATCACCTACAAATACACCGGCACGTCGTCCTACTACGACCAGCTCAGGTCGGGCGTCGAATATCTCGCCAAGGAAAAGGGCGCCAAGGAGGTCTGCGCGATGTATTTCCCGACCGATTTCGGCCTGGAAGTATACGAGGGCGCCAAGGAAAAGGCTGCTGAACTGGGCCTGACCTTCGCCGCCGAGACGCAGCACAAGCCCGACGAGCAGGACTTTGTCGGCTCGGTGACCAAGCTCAAGGACGCCGGCTGCGACATCGTCGCCACGGCTGTCGGCATCCGCCAGACGATCACCATCCTCGGCACCGCCAAGAAGCTCGGCTGGACCGACGTCTCGTTCATCGGCGGATCGGCCGGCTTCAACACCGCCGTCGCCAAGGTGCCGGAAGGCATCACCGAGGGCTATTACGCCGCCGCCGGCTGGGCCGACCTTGAGGACAATATCGCCAAGGTGCCGGAACTGAAGACCTGGGCCGAAGCCTTCCAGGCAAAATATGGCAAGCCCGCCGGCACCGCCGCGCAGCTTGGCTACGGTGCGGCCAACACGCTGGTCAAGGCGCTGGAGGCGGCCGGCAAGGATCTGACGCCGGAGAGCTTCCAGAAGGGCATGGAGTCGCTCGAATTCGACGACAAGATCAACAGCGCCCACATCAAATACGGCCCTGGCGACCATCAGGGCGCGGACGTGATCGTGATTTCGCAGATCAAGGGCGGCAAGTGGGTCGAAGTCGGCCGCATGGACCAGGCGCCGGCGAAGTAGGCTCTTCGCATCCCGACAATCAGCCGCGCGGGCGACCGCGCGGCTTTTTTTGAGGCCCGCCGCCGCCC
>APMI01003056.1_pt1 | contig 11150 bp, 11 predicted proteins | sample 667938 | NCBI WGS metagenome assembly APMI01 (sample SAMN01084076, study PRJNA167559) | wastewater metagenome | biome: Wastewater | place: Denmark: Ejby Moelle, Odense | collected 2011-11-28 | reverse complement strand
GAAGCTGGGCAGGGCGTGGGCGGCAGGCGCCGCGGCGAGCAGGCCGAGGGCGGCCAGCAAGGCGGCGGCCGTGCCGCGGAGGGCTCGCCGTCCGGCAGTGATGAGCGGATTCATGATCGTCCTTTTATTGAGAGTGCAAGAAAGCGGGAGAAGCGTGTTCAGCGCTGGCGCGCCGGCAACATGGCGCGCAGCACGTTGTCGCGCTTCACGAAGTGGTGGAACAGCGCGGCGGCAGCATGCACGCCGACCAGGGCGAGGAGCAGCCAGGCGCCGGCTTCGTGGTATTCGGCGAGGTCGTCGCCAAGGTCTTCGTCCTGCCCGACCAGCGGCGGCAGGGTGACCAGACCGAAGAAGGACACCGGTTTGCCGTTGGCGCTCGACAGGGCCCAGCCGATCAGCGGCAGGGCAAACAGCAGTGCGTAGAGGAGAAGATGGGCGGCTTCGGCAGCCAGGTGGGCCGGCAGCGACATGTCGGCGCTCGGCGGCAGCGGGCTGTTCCGGATGCGCACGACGATGCGTGCCAGGGCCAGCAGGGCGACGCTGAGGCCGATGCTGCGGTGGAGGTTGATCAGGACGGTGCGCAGCGCCTTGTCGTCGATGCCTTCACGCACAAAGATCAGGCCCACCACCAGGGCGATGAGGACCAGCGTGGCCCAGTGGAAGAAGATCATGGCCCGCGGCCGGCGCACGCTGGCCGAAATCAGAGGGGAAGTGCTGCCGGGGTCTTGCGTTTGTCCGTTCATGGCCTTGTTCGTCCGCGTTGCTGGAAACGCGACGGACATTAGCGAACGCTAACCTTCAATTGCCTGACAGTCGGAAAGAAAGCGGCGGGAACACCCGCGGTTCTTAGCCGCGCGGTGGCACCAGAGAGCGCGGAAAGCACACCCGGATACGGGTCCCGACAGCGTGCTCGCCGGTTTCCACCACAATATCGGCGGCATGACGGTCGGCCACCTCCTTGACGATGGCCAGGCCCAGCCCGGTGCCGGCGCCGCGGCTTCCGCCCACCCGGTAGAAGCGCTCGAAGACCCGGCCGCGCTCGCTCTCGGGAATCCCCGGGCCATCGTCCTCGACCTCGAAAAAGGGACCGTCGTCGGCGCTATTGCCGCAGCGGACCGTCACCTTGCCGCCATCCGGCGTGTAGTGGATGGCGTTCTCGACGAGATTGACGAGCATTTCGCGCAGCATCCAGCGGGAACCCTCCACCGTCACCGGACTGGTTTCACAACCCAGGTCAATGCCTTTGGCCAGCGCGGCGTCGAACAGGTCGGAAACAGCGGCTTCGAGCAGATCGCTCAGACTGACGGGGTGGTGGTCGCTGATCAGCGCACCTTCTGACGACGAGCGGGCCAGCGCCAGCATCTGGTGGGTAAAGTGCGACAACCGGCGGGTGGACTCCTGCATCCGCTCGATGCGCGGACGCGCCTCGTCCGGCACGGCCTCGACGGCCAGCTCGAGCTGGGTCTGCAGCCCGGCAAGCGGCGTGCGCAACTGGTGTGCCGCGTTGGACAGGAAGGTCTGCTGGGCCTGGCTGGCGCGCCCGAGGTGCTTCATCAGCCGGTTGATGGCTCGCACCAGCGGGCCGGCTTCACCCGGCACCTCAAGCTCGGCGAGCGGGCTGAAATCACAGGAAGATCGTTCGGCAATGCGCTGACCAAGCACATCCAGTGGCTTGAGGGCGAAGCGCACGCCGAAATACACCAGCAACAGGGCCGTACCGATGAGGAGCAGATTGGGCCAGAAGATCGCCGCCAGAATGCGGTTGGCCGCACGCTGGCGCTTGAGCGTTGTTTCAGCCACGATCACCGTGGCCGTCAGGTTTGCGCTCTCGTAGCGATAGCTCGCCGTGCGCAACGCCCGCTCGCCCAGCTGCGCATCCTGCAGGACCATCCGGTTGGCCTCGGCCGGACGTGCCAGAGCGAGCAGCACCGCGTCGCCCGCGACGACCTTGCCATGCTCGTCGAAGACGACGTAGAGAACATCGTCGGCGGAGTCCGAGCGCAGGATTTCGTCCGCTGCGGGAGGGATATCGACTTCGATGTTCCTGTCGTCGTCATCCCGTTCGAGACGGGTGACCAGCGCCACTGCGGTGGTGCTCAAGGCGTTGTCGTAGGCTTCGCTGGCAATGCTGAGTGCGGACCGGTAATCGACCACCATGCTGACGCCCAGCACAATCAGCAGCGGCCAGAAAATGAATGTCAGCAAGCGATGCCGAAGGGTTCTTGCTTGGGCGTGCTCAGGCATCTTCGAGCTCGATGCGATAGCCGACGCCGCGCACGGTGCGAATGCTCACGCCGCTGTCGGCGAGTTTGCCGCGCAGGCGCGATACGTAGATCTCGACCGCGTTGGGGGTGATTTCCTTGTCCCACTGGCTGAGGCTGTCAGCCAGCTTCTGCTTGCCGACCACGCGCGGCACGGCAATGGCCAGCTGCTCCAGCACGTTCCATTCGCGCCCGGTCAGCTCCAGCGCCGCGCCACCCAGGCTGGCCGTGTGGCATTGCACGTCGAGCGCCAGCGGGCCGATGCTCAGCACCAGGCTGGCCGCCGCCCGGCTGCGCCGGATCAGGGCCCGCACACGGGCCAGCAGCTCGGGCAGCAGGAAGGGTTTGACGAGGTAATCGTCGCCCCCCACGTCCAGCCCGACAACCCGGTCATCCAGCCCGTCGCGGGCGGTGAGGATAAGGATCGGCGTCAGTACACCACGCCGCCGCACCCGCCGGATCAGCTCCAGCCCGTCCATGCCGGGCAGGCCGATGTCGACGATGGCGAGGTCGTAGTCGGTATGCCCGAAGACGTTCTCCGCCGGTTCCGCCGCCCCGAGGTGATCGACCTTGAAACTCTCCCGCTCCAGCCCTTCGACAAGGCCGGCTGCGAGTGTCACATCGTCTTCCACGACCAGTACACGCATGGGATTGACTCAGGACGCTTCGGACCCGCTGCTCCAGAAGCGTTCCATGGCGATGTAGGTGTAGGACGCCGACCAGCCGATCAGGAGCAGACCATTGAGCGCCTCCGCCCCGGCCAGCAAACGCACAGCCCCGCCAGGCACCACGTCGCCATAGCCGAGGGACGTGTAGGTTTCAGCCGAAAAGTACAGGGATACGTCGAGAGAGAAGCGGCTGGAATCATCCAGCGTGCCAAGCCCCACAAAGCGCACCAGCACATAGATGGCCAGCGCATAGAGGCAGATCTCCAGCAGGTGCGCCAGGAACGCGGCGATGATGACGACGATGAGTTTGGCCCGCGGCCGGATGCGCAGACCCGGCAGAACGCCGGTAAGCCCGCGCAGCACTTCGTAGTGAATCACCGTCGTCATGACCAGCAGGGTCAGGCAAACCAGGGCAACCAGCAGCATCTCTTGCGCTCCAGCCTATTCGCCATACCCGATGATGGCCTTCACCTCGAGGAATTCCTCGATGCCGAAAGCCCCCCACTCGCGGCCGAGGCCCGACTGCTTGTAGCCACCGAAGGGGCCGGCCAGATCGAGCTGCGCGCCATTGAGGTGAACGTTGCCGGTGCGCAGGCGTCGCGCCACGGCCCGCGCCCGGCCTGTATCGGTGGAGGACACATAGCCCGACAGGCCGTAGACCGTGTCATTGGCAATGCGGATGGCGTCCTCTTCGTCCTTGTAGGTGAGGATGGACAACACCGGGCCGAAGATTTCCTCGCGGGAGATGGTCATGTCCGGTGTCACGCGGCTGAAGATGGTCGGCCTGGTGTAGAAACCGCATTCGATGCCTTCCGGCCGGCCGGGGCCGCCGGCCACCAGTTTGGCGCCCTCGGCGATGCCGGTGGCGATCAGCTCCTGGACGCGCTTGAACTGGGCCGCGTTGGCCAGCGGCCCCATGGTTGTGGTGTCGGCCAGCGGATCACCGACAACGACGCGCGCCAGCGTGGCGGCGGCGATCTCTTCGACTTCGTCGATCCGCTTTTCGGGCACCAGCATGCGCGACGGGGCGTTGCAGTTCTGCCCGCTGTTGGTCAGCAGGGTCAGCACGCCGACTTTCACCATTTTCGGGAAGTCCGCATCCTCCAGGAGGATGTTGGCTGACTTGCCGCCAAGTTCGAGGGCGACTTTCTTGATCGTGTCGGCGGCAGCCTTCATGACCAGCTTGCCGGCCCGCGTGGAGCCCGTGAAAGACATCATGTCGACATCGGGATGGCTGGAGAGCGGCGCACCGACGCCGGCGCCGTCGCCATTCAGCATGTTGAAGACGCCCGCCGGCACACCCGCCGCGTCGAGAATCTCGGCCAGGACGACGGCCGAAAACGGCGCCAGTTCACTGGGCTTGAGGACCATTGTGCAGCCTGCGGCCAGCGCCGGGGCGATCTTGCAGGCCATCTGGTTGGCCGGCCAGTTCCACGGCGTGATCAGGCCGCAGACACCGATCGGTTCGCGCAGGATGCGCGTGCTGCCGCGCGCAGTTTCAAATGTGAAATCCTTCAGTGCGGTGGCGGCCATGTTGAAATGGGCCAGCCCGGAACCCGCCTGCCCTGTACTGGCGAGGGTCTTGAAGGGCGCACCCATTTCTTCGCAAATGGCCTCGGCCATGTCCTTGAAGCGCGCCTTGTAGGCTGCGCCGATGCGCGCCAGCAGGTCGAGACGCTCTTCACGGGTACTCTGCGAGAAGGCCGGGAAGGCCGCCCGCGCTGCGGCCACGGCACGCTCCACGTCGGCCGCAGCGCCCATGGCGATGGAACCGGCAACGGCTTCAGTGGCCGGGTTGATCACGTCGAGCCGGGAATCTCCCGCCGGTGCAACCCATTGCCCGTTGATATAGAACTGGTGGTGATTACGCATGGTCTCCGTCCTCAGTCTTTTTTATGGGAAAAGAGACAAGGTACCGGAAACAACCGGCAGTAAGGAAGAAGTGAACTGCAAGCGGAAGTGGCTGGACGCGTGCTCAGCTGCGCACGGCTTCGGCGTGGCGCGGTGCGCGATAGAAGGCCATCACGCGGCGCACGTATTCCTGCGTTTCGGCAAAGGGCGGAACGCCCTTGTAACGGGTGACGTTGCCTTCGCCCGCATTGTAGGCGGCGGCAGCCAGCGACACGTCGCCCTTGAAGAGGTTGAGAAGCATGCGCAGGTAGGCAAGGCCGCCGCGGATGTTCTGCTCCGGGTCGAGCGCATCGCGGACGCCAAAGCGTTCGGCGGTGCCGGGAATCAGCTGCATCAGCCCGACCGCGTTCTTCGGCGACCGGGCGGCCGGGTCGAAGTTGGATTCGGTACGCACGATGGCCAGCGCCAGGCGCGGGTCGATGCTGAAGCGCGGCGCCAGCTTCTGGACCATCTGGGCATGCCGGCGCTTGTCGGCGGGCAGTGCCTTGACGAAGCGATCGACGACCTCCTGGGGCACGGCTTCGCCGCTATCGACGGCAGCCATCAAGAGGGCCGGGGCCTTACCGGTAATCAGGCAATCGGGCAGCTTTTCGCCGGCCGACATCGACACCACCAGACTCTGGGCCTTCTCGTGGCCGCGTTGGGCGGCGATGGCCAGCAAGGTCGTGCCGATCTGGTTGTCGCGGGCGACGCCCTGCCCGCTCAGGTACAGGCGGCCGAGGCGATATTGCCCTTCGACGCTGCCGTCGCGGGCGGCTGCACAGTAGCTGGCCGCGGCAACGCCCGGCTGATGGTTCAACTCGGCCTGGTAACCGCTCTCCAGCAGTCGCGCGAGGGCCGGCGGCTCGTCGCTCCATTCGGGCGCTTCCGGCTGGCCGGCGCCCCCCGTCGCAGCCTGGCTGCCGATGGCGCAAAAGGCCAGAAGCGCGGTGGCTGCATGACGGAAACGGCGGGACAGGGAGGAAGCAGTCATCGGGGGCGGAACCTTGCGGAGAGTCAGTACCCGAATGATGCCGCTCATCATGCTGCAGTGCCGTGATGCACTCACCACTAATGAACGAAATCAGTGCCTCGCAGCCCCTGACTGGCTGGAAATGCGATGAAATTCACAAATGCGGCAGCGCCGCGGGCGCCGGGCGCTCAGATCTGCTCGATGCTCAGATATACCTGCGTCTGGTTGAGCAGCAGATACGCAATCTCGCCGAAGGTCATCGGTCCGGTGAGCGCCCCGGTTGTGCGCCCTTCCAGCCCGCAATAGAGGTAGTTGAGGATGCAGTTGCACGACCACAGCGGCGGGTGATCGACCTCGGCGCCCCGGGCCTGACTGAAATCCGCCGGCGCCGCGAGGCGGTACTCGACGTCATTGAAGACGGGGGCGTAGAAGTCCACCCGCCCGGCAGCAGAGTCGACGCCCTTGATCGACACATTGACCGACGCCCCACCGTAATCCGCCACCAAAGGCAGGCGCACGTCGGCGTCCCGCGCTTCGAGGTAGGCGGCAAAATCCGTGTCCACCCCATTCACCCGGCAGCGACTGGCCGAGAAACCGGTTTGCGGAAAGCGCAGGCTGTCACCTTCGCCTTGTTGCAGCGTATTGAAAATTTCGATCCGGGCGAAGGCCGACTCCGGCAGTGGCACGTGCATCACCACCGCCCGCTCACCATCGAATGTCCGCGTCAGGCCGCTCACCACCAGCGGCGCGACCTTACCGAAATCATCCAGGTGGCTACCGGCAATCCAGCCGACTATCGGCTTGACGAACATGTCGGCAAATTCAGGCGCCTTGCGCGCGTAAAGCGAATGGGTGCCCGAAAAGGCCGGGATGATGATCAGGCTGAAACCATTGGCCGGCCCGTCCTCACAGACGTGTTCGAGATCGGTGATGTCATACAGGCGGATCTCCGGTGCGCCGGCCAAGGCCGGGATCTCGGTGACAAAGAGCAGCGCACGTGTCGCCAGCCCACCGTGCTCGGCCATGAAATAGGGAATCGTGCCGCCAATCCAGTTACCCGACGGCAGTCCGCGCAGCAGCGCCTCGTCGCCGGCAAGCATCAGGAAGCGCCCGGCGGCGATCAGTTCGGCAGCCTCGTCCACCGTCATCAGGCGGTTCACCAGCGTATTCATGCAGCCTCCCGGACCAGTTGCTGCAACTCGTGGGAGAGCATCCGCTCGTTCTTCAGAAAGTAGCGATGCATGTCGCGCAGCTTCATCTTGCGCACTTCTTCGTCGGCAATTACCGCGACCTGCGAACGGGTGCGGGAGAGCAGCAGCTGCAGGCTGAGGACACGCACATCGATGTTCACCGAACCGTCGACGAGACGCTCCCATACCGGGTTGGACAAATCCGGAACACCGCCGCCACTTGCCGGCGTCGGCGCCCGCGCCGCTCCGCCAGCCCCTTCGCCGACACCATGGCGGCCGTTGTCGATGGCATGGCGATAACGCCACAGCTCGGTCATTGGCACATCGAGCACTGCGCACACGCCGGCCATGCTCACCCCTTCATTGAGGAGCGCCAGAATCTGCCGGTCGAGGGCGCGGGTGAAGGGCATGCCGGCCTCCCCTGCCCATTGCTGACGCGGCAGCTCGGCGCCGACGGGGGGGCGCACATGAATCTGCACCTTCCAGCCACCAAAGCCAATGTGTCGCCACACCACCTCCGGACCACTCTCTACCGTCCTGGCCCGGCTGAGGCGAAACCACCCGCGCGGCACCTCCACGCCAATCCATACCTCCATGCAGCGGTTGTACTCGTCCGCCCGGCATTCGCGTACCGCCCAGGGCTCCTGGACCTGCAGCAACTGCTTCCACAACGCCAACACATCGGCCATATTCACCTCGCAGAAAAAGGAGCAGCCAAAGCGGATAGCGTGTGCAAGGGTCATGCCAGCGGCGTGACACCCCTGACAAGCGCGAATGCCGCGGCGCACCATGTCCATTGGGTGAACATCTGTCACAGGCAGAGCCGATCAATCCTGCTGCAAATCGGTCCACCCCGGCCATCTGCGGCCGGGCCGGATTAAAGCAGGCCTTTGACGAGCCGCCCGAGCATCACCACTGCGGCCTGCTGCCGCGGCAGGTCCGGGTGGCCGAAATTCAGGCGAATGCAGTGCCCGAACTCTCGCTTGGCCGAGAAGATCGGCCCCGGCGCAATGCTGATGCCGTGCTCAAGGGCCAGCTGGTGCAGCACTAGCGCGTCCACCTGGCGCGGCAGCTCGAGCCACAGGAAGTAGCCGCCCAGCGGCCGGGCGAGCCGCGTGCCGTCGGGAAATTCCGCCTCCACAGCGGCTACCAGAGCGGCCTCCTGGCTGGCCAGAATGCGGCGCAGGCTGCGCAGGTGCTTGTCGTAGCTGCCCTGCTTCAGATAGTCCGCCAGAGCGATCTGCACCGGCACCGTGGTGGCCAGGCTGGTGGATAATTTCTGGCGCTGGATGCGGCTGGCGTAGCGCCCCGCCGCCACCCAGCCAATGCGGTAGCCCGGCGCCAGGCTCTTGGAGAAGGACGACACGTGCATGACAAGCCCGTCCCGGTCCTCGACCTTGCTGCACAAAGGCGCATCCGGGCCGAAGTACAGCTCGGCATACACGTCATCCTCGATCAGCGGCACGTCGTAGCGATGCAGCAGGTCTACCAGCGCCCGTTTCCGCGCAGCGGGCACCAGGCTCCCCATCGGATTGGCGAAGTTGAGCATGAACAGGCAGGCCTTGATCGGATGATGGCGCAGGGCATCTTCCAGCGCCTCCAGGCTGACGCCTTCCCGCGGGTGGGTCGGAATCTCGATCACCTTCAGGCCCAGGCGCTCGCTGGCCTGCAGTCCGGCATAGAAGGTCGGCGACTCGACCGCAATCAGCTCGCCCGGGCGGGTCACCGCCTGCAGGCACAGGTTCAGCCCTTCCATGGCACCGGAGGTGATGACGATTTCCTGCGGCGAGACATTGGCCCCGTGGGCCAGGTAGCGCAGCGCGAGCTGGCGCCGCAACTCGTCGTTGCCAGGCGGCAGATCGGTGATGGTGTCCAGCGGATCAAGCCGGCGGGCGGCACCGGCAAGGCAGCGGCCAAGCTTGTCGAGCGGAAACAGGTAGGGGCTCGGGAAACTCGAACCCAGCGGCACCACCGCCGGGTCCTTCACGCTGTCGAGAATCTGGAAGATGAAATCACTCACCTCCAGTGCCGTCGAATGCCCCACCGGATGGGTCATCTCCGGCTCGGCCAGACTCTGCCCGAGGCGCGCCCGCACGAAGTAGCCGGATTTGGGCCGCGCCTCGATCAGCCCCCGCCCTTCCAGCAGGTAGTAGGCCTGCGTCACCGTTACCGGGCTGATGCCATGGATGCGGCATGCCTGGCGCACCGAAGGCAGACGGTCGCCGGGGCGCAGCACGCCGTCCGCAATCAGTTTTTCGGTGTCTTCGGCGAGGGTCTGGTAACGCGACATGGGCGGATGGTAGCCAAACATGAAAAAAGCCGGGACAACCCGGCTTTTGCTGGTTCAGGAAAGCAGGGGCTTCTTACTGAACGCGAACTTCCACGCGACGCGCTTCGGCATCGTCACCACCACCGAGGGTGATAGCCGGCTTGCGCATCTGGATCTTGTCGGCCGGCACGCCAGCGGCGATCAGGGCTTCCTTGACCGCCACGGCACGGGACTTGGCCACTTCGGCATTCACTGCAGCGCCGCCGGTTTCGTCATGGTAGCCGGACAGCAGCACCAGCTTGGCGGGCTCTTCAGCCAGCTTGGCGACAACCTTGGCGACGTCGTCACCAGCGGTGGCCGGCAGCTCGGCCTTGCCGGAATCGAAGTAAAGCTTGACCAGGGGCTCACCCACTTCGGCGATTTCCGGCACGTCTGCCACCGCCGCAGCGCCTGCCCGGGCTTCATTTGCCTGGCCGGTCACGTAGGTGGTCAGGCCAATCACCAGCGCGATGACCAGCGCGATGATCCCGAAAAGAATACCCAGTACGAGGTTCTGGTTGTCGTCGTCTTGTTCCATCAGATGAGTCCTTTATAGGTCGGAAGGGAAAATATCAGTCGCGGGAGTATACCGGCGAATGGGCTGTGAATTCATTTGGACTTGCAGCAAGCCCAACAGGGAAGGTTAAAAAGGGATTCTTGCAGGGGTGCCGTGAAGGCCTCAGGCGAGACCGTAGTTGAAGGCCAGCTCGATGCGCTGTGCGCGGCTCAGCCTTTCGATGCCAACCAGGCTGCGGCCGTCGTGCCTCAACGCATAGCGCGCCTCGATTTCCTGGATGTGCTTCGAGGCACGCCGGAAGCGGCCTTCATAGGTGTCGATCGGCAGCAGGTAGAGGTGCGAGCTCCAGTACAGCACCCGCGGCCGGACCGGCATTCCACTCAGTTGCCCCGCACGGGTGCTGAGCTGCGCGTCCGTGTAAATGACCAGTGCGTTGTAGCCCCGCTCGTTGACGAAATCATAGCGCCGCGTGGCATCCGGGATGAACACGCTCCAGCCTTCACGGGAAAAGGCGTGGGGCGCCAGATCGATCAGGCGCTTGTCCGGCGAGAACCATACCGAGTGAAAAGTGAAGCCATAGGCACCCTGCGGCAATCTCGAAGGCACCGGAACAGTCTGCAGCCAGCCAAAAATCTGCCGGCCGCCGCCGCGCGCCACCGCGTCGCGAACCACGGCATGGCAATACACGTCGCTGCCGGTGCAGCCGGCTCCCTCATGGCGAACCAGCATTGGCGCGTGCCCGGCAAACTCAAGCAGGCGCTTTTCGACCAGCGCCGGCAACCGGGGGCATTTATCGGGATGGAGCGGGCTCAAGGAATCAGTCTCCGGCAGGAAGTGAGCCCTATCGGCAGGAATTTCCATTTCTTGCGCAAACCCGCCCAGAAAAGCACAACGCCCGCACGGGGCGGGCGTTGTGACGGGGAATGCGCTACCGGTCAGGCCTTGCTGAAGATGATCTTGCCGTTGTCGCAATCGACGCGGATCGTATCCTTCGCCGCAAACTGTCCTTCGAGAATGCGCTTGGCCAGCGGGTTCTCGATGTGCTCCTGAATGGCCCGCTTGAGCGGCCGGGCGCCGAAGACCGGGTCGAAGCCGGCACGCGCCAGCTCCACCAGGGCCGCGTCGCTGGCATCCAGATGCATGTCGAGCTTGGCCAGGCGCTTTTCCAGGTAGCCGAGCTGGATGCGGGCGATGGAAGCGATGTTCTTCTCGTCGAGGGCGTGGAAGACCACCACTTCGTCGATCCGGTTGATGAATTCCGGCCGGAAGTAGGTTTTCACCTCGCCCATCACCGCCAGCTTGATGATCTGGTAATCGTCGCCGGACATCTGCTGGATCATCTG
>APMI01003080.1_pt1 | contig 11152 bp, 12 predicted proteins | sample 667938 | NCBI WGS metagenome assembly APMI01 (sample SAMN01084076, study PRJNA167559) | wastewater metagenome | biome: Wastewater | place: Denmark: Ejby Moelle, Odense | collected 2011-11-28 | reverse complement strand
AGCAGTGATCCCACCATGACCGCACTCGCCCCGCCGGCCAGCGCCTTGGCGATATCGCCCGAGGTACGCAGGCCGCCGTCGGCGATCACCGGCACGCCCGACTTGGCGGCTTCCTCGGCGCTTTCCATCACCGCCGTCAGTTGCGGCACGCCCACGCCGGCAATGATCCGCGTCGTACAGATGCTGCCCGGACCGATGCCGACCTTGACGCAATCGGCACCCGCGTCGATCAGCGCGCGGGTCGCGCCCGCCGTTGCGACGTTTCCGGCGACGATCTGCACGCGGTTCGAAATCTTGCGCACGCGCTCGACAGCAGCTGCGACCATTTTCGAATGACCGTGCGCCGTGTCGATTACGACCAGGTCACATTCGGCGTCGATCAGCGCCTGTGTACGCTCGAAGCCAGCCTCACCCACCGTGGTTGCGGCCGCGACGCGCAACCGCCCCGACCCGTCCTTGGTCGCTTCGGGATAGGTGACGGCTTTTTCGATGTCCTTGACGGTGATCAGGCCGACACAGCGGTAATCTTCGTCCACCACCAGCAGCTTTTCGATACGGCGCTGGTGCAGCAGGCGTCGCGCATCGTCTTGGCTCACCCCTGCCTGCACCGTCGCCAAATTCTGGCTGGTCATCAGTTCGCTGACGGGCTGGTTCGGGTTGCCCGCAAAGCGCACATCGCGGTTGGTCAGGATGCCGACCAGCTTTCCCGAATTCTCGACGACCGGAATGCCGGAAATGCGGTGACGTGCCATCAGCGCTTGCGCCTCGCCCAGCGTCTGGTCGGGGAAGATGGTGATGGGGTTCACCACCATGCCGCTTTCGAAGCGCTTGACCTGGCGGACGGCCGCACATTGTTCCTCGATCGTCAGGTTACGGTGAAGCACGCCGATGCCGCCCAGCTGCGCCATGACGATCGCCATGTCGGCCTCCGTCACGGTATCCATCGCCGCCGACAGGACGGGAATATTGAGCGTGATGTCGCGGGTCAGCCGCGTGCGCGTATCCGCCTGGCTCGGCAGCACTTCGGATGCGCCCGGCTGCAGCAGCACGTCGTCGAAGGTAAGGCCGAGCGGAATGTCGATAGCCAAGCGATAAGCCCTTTTGTCTGGCGAGTCGTGGCGGTCCATGTAACCGCGCCTTCCGGCGAACGCTAGGGCGGGCCCCTGCGCTTTCGATGCCCGCAAAAATCGCTGTCCTACACCCCCCAATTCATGTCACGCTCGCCGCGGAAGGGTCATCGCGAACTGTCGTCCGTACGCGCGGCAAGATGAAAGATCGCCGACAGCGGATGTGAGTGAAGATAGCGATGTTAGCCAGGTTTGTTAGTGTGACCTTTGTGTGAACTTTCGCAGTAGAAACGGCACGAACAGCGGGGAATAGAGCGTGGAAACATTGGCACTGGTGATCGTCGCAGTGGCGGTCGTTTACATCCTGACAGCGGTGAAGATGGTCCGTCAGGGTTATCAATACACCATCGAACGCTTCGGCAAGTTCACGACTGTCGCCCATCCCGGCCTGACACTGATCTTCCCGGTCATCGATCGCGTCGGGCGCAAAGTGAACATGATGGAACAGGTGCTCGACATTCCGGGGCAGGAAATCATCACCAAGGACAATGCGATGGTCGCGGTGGATGGCGTCGTGTTCTTCCAGGTGCTCGACGCCGCCAAGGCCGCTTACGAAGTAAGCGACCTGTATCTCGCCATCATGCAGCTCGCGACGACGAACCTGCGCACCGTGATGGGCAGCATGGATCTCGACGAGACCCTTTCGAAGCGCGACGAGATCAATGCACGCCTGCTTTCGGTCGTCGATCACGCGACCGAGGCGTGGGGCGTGAAGATTACGCGTGTCGAGTTGAAGGACATTCGCCCGCCCGCCGATATCGTCAATGCAATGACCCGCCAGATGAAGGCCGAACGCGAAAAGCGCGCGACCATCCTCGAATCGGAAGCCGCGCGGCAGAACGACATCAACCGGGCCGAGGGGCAGAAACAGTCCCAGATCCTCGAGGCCGAGGGGCGCAAGGAAGCCGCTTTCCGCGACGCAGAAGCACGCGAACGTTCGGCTCAGGCGGAAGCCGCGGCGACCAAGATGGTCAGCGAGGCGGTCGAAGCAGGTAGCAGCCAGTCGCTGAACTACTTTATCGCGCAGAAATATGTGGAAGCCGTCAGCCTGTTCGCGACGAGCCCTAATGCAAAGACCATCCTGTTCCCGGTCGAAGCGACGCAGTTGATCGGAACCCTGGGCGGTATCGGCCAGCTCGCCAAGGATGCGCTCGGCGACGCATCGCCGCCCGCCCCGCCTGTCCGCCGGCCCGGCCCTTTCGAGACGCCCGCATCATGAACGCGCCGCTCTGGGGTCTGGAGGCGCATTGGCTGTGGCTGATCGCGGCGGGTTTGCTCGGCATCGCCGAGATGATCGCGCCGGGTGTCTTCCTGATCTGGATCGGCGCCGCGGCGCTGTTCACCGGCATCGTCGCCCTACTGCTCCCGGTCGGAACGATCGTGCAGTTCCTGGTCTTCGCCGTCGCGAGCCTCGTCGCCGTCTATGCCGGCAAGCGTTACCTGCGCGACAACCCGATCGCGTCCGACGATCCGCTGCTCAACGATCGCAGCAAACGTCTGGTAGGTACGATTGTCACCGCGGTCGAACCTGTCGATGCCCTCCACGGCCGCGTTAAGGTCGGCGACGGCGTCTGGTCGGCCAAGGGCGCGGAAGCCGCCGTCGGTGACCGCCTGCGCGTTACAGGCTCTGACGGATCGGTGCTTATCGTCGAACGGGTCTGATACGCCGACGCAATTCCGTTGATCAACGGGATGCCACCGGACATCGCAATATTCATTGCCGTCACAGGGAAGTAACAGCTACTGTCCAAGGACATAGGTCGCGCTGTGTCTCTCCCGTAAAGGAAATCCTAGTGAAGCTTACCGAGCGCGTCCGGTCGACGTTCAACACCACGGCGTCGTTCCTGAGCCGGTCTGTCGGAACCGCCGAACAGACAAAAGCATGGCTCGACCTGCCTCACGACGGAATGGCGAAGGTGCTTGCCGAGCATCAGGGACGTTCGGTCCATAAATGGATGCACTTCCCCGACATCTACGAACGTTATTTCCACGGCTATCGCGGTAGCGACGTACGCATGCTCGAAATCGGCGTGTCGCATGGCGGTTCGCTCGAGCTTTGGCGCAAGTATTTCGGGGAAAAGGCAACCATCTTCGGCGTCGACATCAATCCGGCATGCGCCAATCGGTTCGACCCGCCCAACCAGGTCCGCATCGGTTCGCAGGCCGACCCCGAATTCCTGCGCAGCGTCGTTGCGGAAATGGGAGCGCCCGACATCATTCTCGACGACGGCTCGCACGTCGGGGAGCACCAGCGGATCAGCTTCGAAACGTTGTTCCCGCTCCTGAGGGAAGGCGGACTCTATGCGATCGAGGATCTTCACACTGCCTATTGGCCCGGCGAATGGGAGGGTGGTTATCGCCGCCCCGGAAGCGGGATCGAACAGGTCAAGCAGATGATCGACGACATGCACGGCTGGTATCACGACAAGCCGCAGATCACCTCCGCGCGGACAGAGATCGGCGCGATCCACGTCCACGATTCGGTGGTGGTCATCGAGAAGACCCGGCGCGACCCGCCCACGCAGATCACGATGGGTACGCCTGCGTTGGCGTAGCCGCGCCGGAAAAGCCCTATGCCTTGTTTCCGCCAAACAGGCCGGAAGCAAGGCCGCCAAGCTGCCCCATGATCCCGCCGCCTTCGCCGCCCTGCTGGAGCATTTCGGCGAACCGGCCCAACGACCCTTCACCACCGATATGACCGACGACCTGTTGCAGCACGTCTGCCGACAAGCCCGTGTTGGCGGCCGCAGTCTCAACCGTATCGCCAGGTTCTGTATGCGCCTGTCCCAGCGCGGTCATCGCCATTTCGACCTGTTCTTCCGAAAGGCCGACCTTGCTGGCGAGGTTCGCGACATCGATGTTCCCGGCAAGCTGGCCGAGCAATCCGTCAAGCATTCCCATAGTGCGTCCTTTCGCGGTTGAACCTTCAGACCGTCTGCATGGCGGCGCCTAACGGCCGGTCAATTTCCCTGCCATGCCCATGATATCGTTGAGCGGATTGCCGTCGCCATCCATATCGAGCATCGACGCGAGGCCACCCAGGCCGCCCGCAGCCGCAGCTGGGGCCGCCTGTGTCTGTCCTGAGCCCATCACGCCACCGAGGACCGATCCCAATATTCCGCCAAGCCCGCCGGCCGCCCCTTGCGTTTCCTGACCGCCAGCCTGTTTCGCCATATAGCCGGCCACCAGCATCGCCACGAGCGGCAGCATGCGTTTCAGCAGGTCGGATGAAATGCCGCTCTTCGCAGAGGCGTCGGCCGCGACCGCACGGCTCGTGTCCTTCGATCCAAAGATTTGGCCTAGCACGCCATTCCCTGCGTCTGCGTTCGATGCGCCACTACCCAACACGCTTTCGAGCAGGTTGCCGCCGCCCAAACCCTGCACCATGTTCATCAAGCCGCCGAGACCGTCGGGCGATGCCTGCGCCTGCCCCTTGAACCCGCCGAGAACAGCCGGCAGCAGTGCCCCGACGCCCGCCTGCGCCGTACTCTCATCGATGCCCAGTTCGCGTGCGATAGATCCGATTCCGCCCGATTGGGCAATTATGTCACCGATGTTCACTGAACCGACTCCTGCTACTCGCAGAACACTAGCTTATTTCGGGCAGCGCCACGAGGTCCGGCGAAACAAAGTTCCGCCGCGCCGCAACCGAGAAAAGAAGTTCGCGGGAATAATGCGTCAGCGGCCAGTCGCGCCGGCCATAGGACGACTTCAGCAGCGCATTCACGCTGTCGGCCAGTCCGATACCTGGCGGGCTGTCACAAAGGTGGCACGCCACCGCGCGGATGAAGCAATGGGTGATCGTATCGTGATATCCCTGCGAGTCGTCGTTCACACCGCCGACGGCTGCGTTGTACCTCGAAATGATGCCACGCATTTCGGTCTTCGTGTCGATATCCGGCCGTTCGCGGAGTATCCACAGGCAGGCGGCGAGATGCGCCTCGTGCGTCCAGTCGGCACGCGGCAAGCTGCAGTCGAGTAGCCCCATGCCGATGCGGACGATCTCCGCATCGGTCGAGAACAATCTTGGGGAATGGTCAGTCATTGTCCGGGCTTTCTTTGGAGAGCCCTGACTGTGACCGGGCAATTATGCGGCGATAAGAACGGGCGCCGATTGGCGGACGCCCTCGTCGACATGCTCTTCGAATTGCGCAAAATTCTCGATGAACTCGCTGACCAGCTTCGCCGCAGTCACATCATAATCGGCCTTGTCGACCCAAGCGCCACGGGGGTCGAGGATACCGCTGTCGACACCCGGCACGCTGACCGGCACGTCGAACCCGAAGTTCGGATCGGTGCGGAATTCGGCGTTGTTCAGGCTGCCGTCGAGTGCCGCGTTCAGTAGCGCGCGCGTGGCCTTGATCGGCATGCGCTTGATGCCCGGCATCGTCGCCTTGCCGCCCGTCCAGCCAGTGTTGACCAGCCAGCAGGTGACGCCACCCTTGGCGATGCGCTCCTTGAGGAGATTGCCATAGATGCTCGGGTGACGCGGCATGAACGGCGCGCCGAAGCAGGTCGAGAAGGTCGCCTGCGGCTCAGTGACGCCGATCTCGGTGCCGGCGACTCGCGCCGTATAGCCTGAAAGGAAGTGATACATTGCCTGGTCGGGCGTCAGCCGCGCGATCGGGGGTAGCACGCCATAGGCATCCGCCGTCAGCATGATCACCGTCTTGGGCACCGGACCAAGATTATCGGCACTGGCGTTCGGGATGAAGTCGATCGGGTACGATCCGCGGCTATTTTCCGCGAGCGACGCATCGTCGAGGTCAAGTTCGCGGGTCTCGGGATCGATCACAACGTTCTCGAGCACGGTGCCGAAACGCCTGGTGGTTGCGTAAATTTCGGGCTCCGCCTCCGCAGACAGGCGGATCATCTTGGCGTAGCAGCCACCTTCGAAATTGAAGACCGCCGTGTCCGACCAGCCATGCTCATCGTCGCCGATCAGCGTGCGCGACGCATCCGCGCTGAGCGTCGTCTTGCCGGTGCCCGACAGGCCGAAAAACACGGCGGTATCGCCATCGGGACCGATATTGGCCGAGCAGTGCATCGGCATGATGCCCTCGACCGGCAGCTTGTAGTTGAGGATGCCGAACACCGACTTTTTCATTTCACCGGCATATTTTGTGCCGCCGATCAGGATCAGCTTCTCGGTGAAATTGACCGCGATCACTGTCTCGCTGCGGCTGCCGTGGCGCGCAGGATCGGCGCGGAAGCTCGGCAGATCGATGATCGTGAACTCGGGAACGAAATTGGCGAGGTCCGCAGTGTCCGGCCGCACGAGAAGCGTGCGGATGAACAGGTTATGCCAGGCGAATTCGTTAATCACACGCACGTTGACGCGATGCTCCGGCTGCGAACCGCCGTACAAATCCTGGACGAACAGCGTGTCCTTTGTGCCCAGATGGGCGAGGAAATCGGCCTTGAGCACAGCGAACTGTTCGGGCGTCATGCCCTTGTTGGTCTTGCCCCACCAGATCGTGTCTTCGGTCGTCGCATCGCGGACGATGAATTTGTCGTTGGCGCTGCGGCCCGTGTGCTTGCCGGTTTCGACGACCAACGGGCCTTCCTTGGCCAGAATGCCTTCGCCGCGTTTCACGGCATGTTCGATCAAAGGCGCGGTAATCAGGTTCCAGTGAAGCTTCGCAGCCGTCGAAATACCCTGCTTCGCAAGGTCATGGTTCGGTGTCGTCACGTCGTTCGCCTATTGTTTAAAAGAGCATCCTGTATGGCGTTGCCCATGCGCGGCAGACGCGCGAAGTGCAAGACGGACCGGCATCCATTTTGCGCCGAAACACGCGGCAAATTGGGACATTCCGTCGTTTTACGACACTGACATCGGTGTCATCGTACGTGCGACGGATAGCCGCTAGCCAATGGCATTTCGACAACCGACCTTGCCTCTGGCCAAAACGCAGACCAAGACCATAACTATGACGGCAACGATCGCCTTGGTCGACGACGACCGCAACATTCTGACCTCAGTCGCGGTCGCGCTGCAGGCCGAAGGGTTCCTGACGCGCGTATACACGGACGGCGACGTCGCGCTGAAGGCGCTCATCGACAATCCACCCGACCTTGCGGTGTGCGACATCAAGATGCCGCGCCTCGATGGCCTTGAGCTGCTACGGCGATTGCGCGAAGTATCCACCCTACCCGTCATCCTTCTCACATCGAAGGACCAGGAGATCGACGAGGCACTGGGTCTTGCGGCGGGTGCGGACGACTACGTCACCAAGCCTTTTTCGCAGCGGCTGCTTATTGCCCGCATCCGCGCGATCCTGCGCCGCGTCGAACTCGTGCGTGAGGCGGTCGGCGGGTCAGGCGAGCCCGCGGGGGAGCCCATCGTGCGCGGCCGGCTGGCGATGGACCCGCAGCGCCACCGCGTGCATTGGGACGGGCGCGAAGTGGCCCTGACCGTCACCGAGTTCCTGATCGTCGAAGCGCTGGCATCGCGACCGGACGTCGTGAAGAGCCGCAACCAGTTGCTCGATGTCGCCTATCAGGACGACGTCTACGTCGACGACCGCACGATCGACAGCCACATCAAGCGCATCCGCCGCAAATTCAAGGCCGTCGATACCGACTTCGACGCCATCGATACTCTTTACGGGGCGGGATACCGCTTTGCCGAAGGCTAAAGCCAACGACGCGCTATGGCAGGGCCGCGGCTCGCTGACGCGACGCATTCTAGCGGTCAACCTCGTTGCGCTGGTCCTGCTCGCCGGCAGCCTGTTCTACCTAGATAACTTTCGCGTTCGCCTGATCGAGGAACGGAGGGCGCAGGCTGAGGGAGAAGCACAGATTGCGGCCGCCGCCCTGAACGCCGCGCCACGCCGCGCGCGCCCTGCCCTTATCGTAACGCTCGGCAAGCGATCAGGCGGTCGGCTGCGCCTGTACGATTCGAAGGGAAAACAGCTGCTGGACAGCTGGGAAGAAGGCCCGGCAACCTATGGCGGCGATGCCCGTGCCGACGAACCATGGGACAATGAGGGCGCGCGCTATGTCGACCGCCTCGCCGAAAAGATCGTGGGCGCCGCCGTACCCCCACCGTTCGTCGATGCCGGCGAAAACGCCAAGGACTGGCCGGAGCTCGAAAGCGTCCTGTCTGGCGCGACCGTCGCGTCGCGCGTGCGGCTGGCAAGCGACCAGACTCATATGATCGCCGCCGCGACCGCCGTGAATGCGGAACGATCGTTGTTCGTCTTGAGCGTCAGCAACGCACGCGACGTCACGCGTCTCGTTCGGGCCGAGCGCTTTCGCCTTGTAATGATCATCCTCGCCACGCTTGGCCTCTCGATCCTGCTTTCGCTGTTTCTCGCGCGCACCATAGTTCGCCCGTTGCGAAGCCTGGCCGTCGCGGCGCACAGGGTACGACTGGGCCGGGCGCGTGAAGTCGTCGTCCCCCGCCTTCCCGAACGAAGCGACGAGATCGGGATGCTTGCGCGTGCCGTGTCGGACATGAGCCAGGCGCTGCGCGAACGGATCGATGCAACCGAAGCCTTTGCCGCGGACGTGGCTCATGAACTCAAGAACCCGCTCGCATCCATGTCGTCGGCGGTCGAAAGCCTGGACAAGACATCTGATCCGGCCATCACCGCACAACTTCATGCGATCCTTGCTGAGGACGTCCGCAGGCTCGACCGTTCGATTACGGACATTTCGGAACTTTCAAGGCTGGATTCCGAACTTTCGCGGGCGAATTTCGAACCGATCGACGTTGGCGCGATACTGACGACGATCGTAGAGGCCCGAGCCTTGCGCCACAGCACCGGACTCCCGGCTGTGGCCCTGACACCCGTTCGGAGCCGCCTGAATGTCCTGGGCGACGAACCGCGGCTCATTCGCGCCGTCGAAAATCTGATCGACAACGCAATGTCCTTTTCCAAACCGGGCGATGTCGTGCGCATCAGCGCACTTCCCACCGGTGACGGCATCGGCATCTTTGTCGACGATAATGGCCCCGGAGTGCCTGCCGAGAGTCGTGAGGCGATCTTCCGCCGGTTTCACAGCGAACGGCCCGACGATCATTTCGCGCGGCATTCCGGGTTGGGGCTCGCCATTGCGGAAACAATCGTCGAAGCCATGGGCGGCGAGATTACGGTCGAGGATGCGCCAACGGGCGGGGCACGGTTCGTCATCCGATTGCCCAGTGCATGAGCGCCCGTTAGAGCATTGGCCATGGCAGCGCTGTCCTCCGAAACGATGCACGCATCGTGCGTTCTGATTGGCGACACGGGCGTGTTGATCGAAGGGGCATCGGGTGCGGGAAAGTCCGACCTGGCGCTGCGGCTGATCGATCGGGGCGCAAAGCTGGTCAGCGATGATTACACCTTCATTCAGCGTACCGACGGACGATTGATCGCCTCGGCCCCGGCAACAATCGCGGGAAAGATCGAAGTCCGGGAATTGGGCATTATCGACCTGCCTTATGCCGTGTCCGCGCCGGTCAGACTGCTGGTTTCGCTGGGCGAACCTGCCGCGCGCTTGCCGGAACCGGATGCAGCACGGCTGGTCCTGGGGGTGGACATGCCACTGCTGACGCTGGGGGGCCGCGATCCGTCGGCTCCGATCAAGGTCGAACTTGCGCTCGCCCAATTGGAACAGCGTAAATGAAGGGCCCACGTCCCACACGCATCCTGATCGTGACCGGCATGTCGGGTGCGGGGAAATCGACTGCGCTCGACACGCTGGAAGATATGGGCTGGGAAGTCGTCGACAACCTGCCGCTCGTCCTGCTCGACCGGCTCCTGGCGACGGACATGCCCATGGGCGCGAGCGATGCCCGGCCACTGGCCTTTGGCATCGACAGTCGCACTCGCGGTTTCGACGCCACCGCCATTGCCGCACGTATCCAGACAATTCGTGCGACCGGTGCCGAGATCGAGGCGCTTTTCCTCGATTCGACCGGCGCCGAACTCGAGCGCCGTTTTTCGGAGACCCGCCGCCGCCATCCCTTGGCGCTCGACAGGCCGGCCGTCGACGGGATCGCCCGCGAACGCGAGTTGATGGCGCCGCTTCGGACCCTTGCCGACCACGTCGTCGATACGACGGCCTTCAATGCCAATCAGCTGAAGGCGGACATCCGCGCGCGTTTTGGGGGCAGCAGCACAAGCGGGACGACGGTTTCCGTCATGTCGTTCGGCTTCGCCCGGGGAATTCCCCGCAATGCCGATCTGATCTTCGACATGCGATTCCTGCGCAACCCGCACTGGATCGACGACCTTCGTCCCAAAACAGGACTGGATAGCGACGTCGCCGACTATATCGCGGGCGACACCGCCTACGCCGATGCGATGGCCCGAATCGAGGAATTACTGGTCACTCTCCTTCCGCGTTACGCCGAGGAGGGAAAATCCTATGTCACCATCGCTTTCGGCTGCACCGGCGGCCGGCACCGCAGCGTCCATGCGGCGGATCGTGTGTCAGCACGGTTGCGCGAAGCGGGTTTTTCCCCCACGGTCGATCATCGCGATTTGACCCGCAGCCCCGACCATTCGACCGAGGGCGAAAAAGACCGGGCGAGTGCGAGCAGGGGCAACGACGGAACGGTGGAACAGCGATGATTGGTCTGGTGCTGGTGACACATGGTGGCCTTGCCACCGAGTTTGTCACTGCGATGGAACATGTCGTGGGGCCGCAGCGCGCCGTCGCAGCGATCGCCATCGGCCCCGATGACGACATGGAAGTCCGCCGCGCGGACATCGCCAAAGCGATCGAGGAAGTCGACAGCGGCCGCGGGGTCGTCGTCCTGACCGACCTGTTCGGCGGCACACCATCGAACATGGCCATCTCGCTGATGCGTCCCGGGACGGTCGAGGTCATCGCCGGGATCAACCTGCCGATGCTGATCCGCCTCGAAGGCGCACGCCGGACGATGAACGTTCGCGATGCTGTCGCAGCTGCACGCGAGGCCGGCCGCAAATACATCACCGTCGCGTCCGAAGTGCTGGGGGAACAGGCGGCATGAGCGAGGCAACCTCGCGCACCGTCGAAATCGTCAACAAGCGAGGGCTTCACGCCCGCGC
>APMI01022957.1_pt1 | contig 11156 bp, 9 predicted proteins | sample 667938 | NCBI WGS metagenome assembly APMI01 (sample SAMN01084076, study PRJNA167559) | wastewater metagenome | biome: Wastewater | place: Denmark: Ejby Moelle, Odense | collected 2011-11-28 | reverse complement strand
GAAGGCGGCGATGCCGAAATCTTTACCGACCTCATCGAGGAAGCCGACGGCCTCGCTTTCGGCAGTCCGACGATCAACGGCGACGCGGTCAAGCCGATCTGGGATCTGCTCTCATCGCTAACCAGCGTCAGCATCAAAGGCAAGCTGGGCGCCGCTTTCGGTTCATACGGATGGAGCGGAGAAGGCGTGCGACTGATCGAGGACCGCCTGCGCGGCCTCAAGCTGCGGGTGCCGATCGAAGGCCTGCGCATCAAGCTGGTTCCCGACGCCAGCGAACTCGAACAATGCCGCAATCTGGGTGAAAACCTGGCTCGACATTTGACCGGGCAGTTCGAACACCGGGAACTCGACCTGGCGGCGCTCGCCTGAATTGAGCACGCCAGACATTCCAGCCACCACACAGGGAGAAACAATGCCAAAAGCCAAAGTCACCTTCGACGATGTCGGCGTCTCGGTTACCGTTCCAGCCGGCACGCGCCTGATCGAAGTCTCGGAAAAAGTCGGCTCCGGAATCATCTATGGTTGCCGCGAAGGCGAATGCTGCACCTGCCTGACCAAGATCGTCTCCGGCGCGGAAAACCTCGCCACGCCGAGCATTCTGGAAGACCAGGTATTGAAAGACAACATGGCCCCGCGCAAGCACCGGCTAGCCTGCCAGGCCCAGATACTCGGCGGCGAAGTCGTCGTCCGCCCGGCCTGAAGACACCGGAACGGCATGGACCGATAGATCAATTTCCACCAACCCCTAATCAGGAGATACACAAATGGCCCTCATCACTTTCAGTAGTCATATGCACAAGGACAAAACGGTTTACGCCATTGCCGGCAGCCATACCCAGACCATCCTGGCGCTGGCCAAGGAAAACCATATCCCGATCGATTTCGGTTGTCAGGAGGGCGACTGCGGTACCTGTCTGGTCAAGGTTTCATCGGTCGACGGCAAGCGTCGACCGATGGGCGGCCCGCTGAACGTTCGCGAGGTAGCGGCGCTTACTGCGCTGGGCCACATCACCAAGGCCGAGGTCGAGCAGATGTATGTTGATGACATTCCGCCGACGCAGTGGCGCCTGGCTTGCCAGATGATCGTTCGCGACGAAGACATTCTCGTCGAATATCCAAGCAAGTGACGCTGCCATGAACGGCCCGGACCGCCTCTTCTACCGTAGCTGGCTGCTTGCCGAACTGCTGCTCAGACATGCGGCGGAAGCGGCGGCGGCCGATCCGAACCGGATGCTGCTGGCCAGCCTGATCGCCGGGCAAGGTGCCGGCAAAGGCTGCCTGCCCACTCATTTTGGCCTCGGCACGGCGCGCGCCGCGCAGATGCTGGCCGAGTATTTTCCCGGTGATGCACCCTGCGCCACCGAACGGGACGCGCTGGAAATTCCCGAATTCGAGGATCTGCAGAAGCTGCTCCTGGACCATCGTGCCGGCGAACGTGAGTCCGAGTGCTGGATCGCCGATATCGTTGCCACCGCCTGTGCCGGGGCCGACCATCTCTGGCAGGATCTCGGCCTGGGCAGCCGCGACGAGCTGACCTGTCTGATGTGGGTCAACTTCCCGAAGCTGGCACGCGACAATATCGACGACATGAAGTGGAAAAAGTTTCTCTACCGTCGCTTCTGCTCGCTTGAGGGCATCTACGTTTGCCCGGCACCCTCCTGCGGCGAATGCGTGGACTACGCCAAATGCTTCGGGCCGGAGAACTGACCGCGAGCACGCCCAGGACGCGGCGGTTCGTTACTTCGTCGGACGGCAGGTGTTCCCTGCACGCTGAACGCGCCGTCGCGGCCTACCTCGGCCTGGCCATCGGCGATGCCCTGGGCGCCACGGTGGAATTTCTCACGCCCAACGAAATACGCCACCAGTTTGGCGTGCACCGCGAAATCACGGGCGGCGGCTGGTTGCGGCTCAAGGCGGGCCAGGTCACCGACGACACCACGATGTCGCTGGCGCTCGGCGAAGCCATCCTCAACCACGGCGGCATAGAGGCCATCGCCGTCGCCGAAGCCTTCGACGCCTGGATGCGCGCCAAACCGGTCGACATCGGCAACACTGTGCGCCGCAACCTGATCGCCTTCCGCCAGACCGGCAACCCGGAAGCACCGCCCTCGGAACACGACGCCGGAAACGGCGCGGCAATGCGCGTCTTGCCGGTCGCGCTGGCATGCTACGGACAAGCGCCGGAATTGATCCGCCTGGCGAGTCGAGCCCAGGCCCACGTTACGCATCACAACGCGCCATCCGATGCCGCCTGCGAAACCTTGATCTTGATAGTGCAGGATCTTCTCGGCGGCGGTGATGCCATGGACCTATGCCGCCAGCGGGCAGACGACTTGGTCCGCCAGCATCCGGCATTCGCCTTCGACAAGAAACGCCGCGACAATCCGAGCGGCTACGTCGTCGAAACCATGCAGGCCGTTCTGCAGGCCTTCTTCACCACAAACCGCTTCGAGGAGTGTCTGATCGACGTGGTCAATCGCGGCGGCGATGCCGACACCACGGGAGCCATTTGCGGAATGCTGGCTGGCGCTTGTTACGGACTTGACGCGATTCCAGCGCCCTGGCTGCAAGCACTCGACGAGGCGACTCGTATTCAGTGCACAAATCAAGCGCGCAAACTGCTCGCGCTGAGCAGAAATTGATACTTCAGTAACGCCAGTCAATCAGCTTCCGCGCCCGAGTACATAAACGGCATCATGACCTGCCGACACGTTCGACATCGCTGACTCGTTTTTGCACAGCAACAGGTATCGGCTGGCTACAAGGCGAAGCCAAAAGAACCTCGCAGAATGGCTGCTCCGGGGGTATTTCTACAGCCGGGTTCGCGTCATAGCTGCCGCAGCAGAAAGTGGAGCGGCCATTCTCTAGGATACGAATGTCAAAGCAATGTGCTTGAGTCCATCTCGATCGATAAAAAGTGGATTCTCAAGAAAGCGTGCGCAACCACTCGTCAAGGCCATCAATTCGCACAAAAGAAGACGGCACGTCGTATGGTGGATTTCTCATCCACCAATAGATACCTCGACTAACGTAGGTTTCGAGGAATGTGGCCTCGCAACCGCCCGGCGATGCGGGCCAGCCGAGAAGATCACGCAGTTTGCAATAGTTTTCTAGCAGGAATGCTCGACGTTTCTCAATATTGCCAAACTGCCCCCTGGCCTTGTCGGTGCCGAAGATTCGCTCCCGTAGTCGGCGAGCGTCTTTCAAACAAAAGGGTGGCTGGTTGTACTTGCACTCCACACTGAGCCACCGATTCAAGTCCGGCCAGTAAGCCAAGACGTCAAAGTCGCCAACGTCATCGAACTGTTCCTGGGGAAATCTGTACTTGAAGTCGATGCCCTGGAGCACGTATGTGGCAACTCGCGAACACACCTTGAATGCCTGAACCTCGAGCTGCTTTTCAAGGCCTTTCTTGATCGCGCGAACCTTCTGCTTCACGCGCGGCCAGTCGAAGTCGGCCGGCAAGTATCCCTCAGAGATGGATCCGCTCCAGATGCTCGAGGCGCGGTTGGCAGCTGCAGCTCCCCAAGCGAGGAGACCGTCCTCAATCTTGATGAGCGGCCGGATCGTGTATCGGTTTCCACGCTTTGTGTGTTCCCACACGGGCACGTCTGACTCATCCACTACCTTGTTGAGCAGGCGCCGCACGGCAGTGGGATCAAGCGTCACAAAATCGACCATGCGACGCGCCTCAGCTTCGGAGAGTCCTTCGATTAACTCCGTGAGCTTTCCTGCAATGGCCGCCGGTGATGCCTGATAACAGAACCGGAGCTCTGAGTCCCCACCCACTTCGTGCCAGCGAGACAGGACGAGCAGCGTCTGCACCAGATGCGTAAACGAGAATCCCAGATCCGACTCGAACGCACTGTCGAGCACACCCCATTCATTGCCACTATTTGGCGCAGAGTTGACTTCATCTTCTTGCACTAGATCGATGCCAAGCTTGGCCTGTGCTACCTCGATGGAGAACTGGCGTTCTTTCTCCTCACGATCATGGGAGTAAAAAACCTCCGGAACGAATGAGTGGTCTAACTGCAGCCCGGCAACATCAATGCCGTTATGCAGGACGTCGCTGGCCCCGTAGAGTACAAACAGCCAGTCGATGGATGCGACTAATTGCACGACTACAAGGGGAAGTGCTGGAGCCATCCCATATGACGGGGAGCTAAGGCAGCACTCAAGCAGATATCTGTAGTTTCTCGCTGTCAGGGTGAAACGATCATATGCGTCGGCCATTGCCTCGGACCGATCGAATGACACTTCGTGGTTCATACTCTGCTTGATGCGAAAAACCTCTCGCCGATACTCGGCCGTCAGAGCATCGTGCTGCTCGATACAGAAAAGCAGCAAGCTTTTTCGATCCAGTTCTGCGATTCGCTCATGCACCTTCTGGCGCAACGCGTCCCGCGCCGCATCGATAATCTTCTTCGCAGGTGCAAGCTCATACCTACCTGGCGCTTCAATGCCTTGCTGCTTCAATACGATGGCCAGGTCGCGTCTTGCGATCTTGTATTGCTCTGGCTGAGGTATCTCAGGCTGTGCAAAGTCGGGCACGTCCACGCTTCGCTCTACCCGTTTAAGGGTGAACCTTGGTAAGCGCGCCGCTGTCCCAATGAGCGCGGCCAAAACCCCCGAGTCGACCTGGCTCCTGAGGAGTTTGGCCAGACCTATGACTGCCTCTGTAATGCACTCGACCTCAAAAGACGCGTCAGTCGTCGTCTCCATTCGAGACTGAAGCCGTGCCAAATTGACATCGACGGAGAGACTGACTGTAGGCGAGCCAGGGTTGTCGTGCAGGATCCAGCCACTGAGCAATGGCAGCTTTGCGTTCGCTTCGGTTGTTGGGTCTTCTTCAGCCGCTAGCGCAACTTGGTTCGCCCTGCAGTAGATGACGATATGGCGGCAAGTGAATATCTCTGCGTCCTTGAGCAGCGCACCACGTTGCGTGAAGGTATCGATGAGGCAGTGGACGAAGAGTTCCAGCAGTCGCCCGTTGTGAATATCTAGGTCCTGTGCCAGCACCTCCAGAATTGCCTGCAGAGTGCACGCTCCAACTGAGGTCGACCATGCAAGCTTCGGGGATCCCTTTGCTATCAGGCGCTGAAGACCATCACTCTTCTCTTCTGGGTTCCATGTGAGTTCGCCATCCGGAAATTGTGCTGGCGCAACACTCCAGAATCTCTTGAGATCCTTGAAGCGCCAATTCGAACCCCAGTGAGGATCCAGACTAATCATCGTGGGCTCAATGGCTCCGTCGACGAGTACTGCGTGCGAGTCCCGGAACGATGCAAACTGATCAGCAACGCCAATCATCGGGCCCATGATGGAGTTGTAGCTGTCAACGTAGGCCCAGAACTTGTCGAATTCGTCGGGATCCTTCAACGAATCGAAGATCGAAACAAAATCAGGGAACGACAGAACGCGCGCACTGGTTTCTGGTAGCTCCAAGTGCATCCAGGACGTCGCCACACGGGCCAGGACAGCCAAGATCTCAATGTCTGAAGGGCCTGGCGGCGAACCGTCCTTCCTTCTGAATTGCATAGTTTGCCCGCGACCTTCAAGCACGAGCGCCCACTCATCACCTGTTGCCAGCAGTTGCTGGACTTGCCGCTCGAGATTTCCCAGGGTCGACAGCTCCTCTGGCGTCAGCATTGCAAGCAGGTAGAACTTCTTGTCTGTCTTGAAGACAGCAGCCAATCGTTTGGCCAAACCACCAGTACGGGACACCAATCGTATCGGTCCCGAAACGACTGCATCCTGAGCGAATCTCTGTATCAAGAACCTCCCGACCCTACGGTTGAGGGGAGCAGACTCGTCCGAGCGTGACTCTCCATCTCGCCCCGCCCAGAAGTCGATCACAACGCTCGTTGCGTTCCGCAGCGAAACCGGTAGCAACTTCCCTTTGACCCGAGTCAGCATTGCAGGAAGCGATGTACCTTGCATCACAGCATCGCCGAACGAGCTCCAAGTTGCCGGCCGCTTGAAATTGCCTTGTTCCAACACCAAGTCGGGACTGGGGTCACCGACATCTGGTTGAATCGCGCCCCATGCGCGCCGGAGCGCTTCACGACACTCCAACCAATACGGTTCAGACGGGGTCTCTGTGTGTCCGGGTGAGATAGCCTGTGCACTCCCGACAATCTCGGGTCTCACGTGCGCGATCACCTGGTCCTGAAGCGCAGCTGCTATCTCCATGTCCTTCAATGCATCAGCCTGATCGGCTCGTAGAATGCGAAATGCTGCTATGAAGTCAGGGATTCGCTCGACATTGCTCCCGTAGAAGATCGTCGGATAGTTTCCATTCGACGTGACACGAATGTCGCCCCAATCGGGCTCCGGAACGAAGTCTTCTAACAACGGAAAGCCAGGGAGCAGCTTGTAGACGGCCCCGATGAAATCGCTGAAGGCTGCATAGGTGTCCAATTTCTGTGCTGCCAAAAACTGGTCCGGGGACATAGAGACGGCAACTCCAAGCGCGAAGTGGTGCTTCACCTGACTCGAAATGTTGGGGATCCACAGGTCCGAGACGCCCAGGGCCAGCAGGACATCCTCGGCACTGTATTGGGCAAAGAACTCGCCAAGTACCGTGCCTGATCCCTGGAGACTCTCCTCCATCTCCTTGTCCATTCGTTGACGGCTAGCCACTAAGCGCCGCAAGAGATCGGGCGCTTGCATGCGTCGCTCACGCTTCAGTCGCGACTTTCTCCCCAAAGGCCGAATCCTCTCATCGTCATACGACCATTTCTAGTTGCTTTCAAACCACGCTCCCACAAGGACATGGCTGCTTTTCGGCACTTGGCTCAAGGCCAGCTTGTGGCCGGCACCCGCCTGGCGACGTGCTTATAGCATATGCATCGGCCTGCCCTTAACGCACCATGGACAATAGCCGCCCCATTGTTCCGGTCACAATCGCGAAAAATGGTCGTTCAACGCTGCGCATCCCAATCTTCTCAGAAAGTCGCGTCCTCGGCCTCAGTGCCACATGATCTCAGATACTTTGGCAGATGGGCAATCGAGTCCAGAACAGTATCAGGAGTAATGGCGGACGCGTTCACATACGCCTGCCGATATTTTCCCGTCCGAACCAGAATTCCCCGTATTCCGCACTTTTGTGCCCCTCCCACATCCGCGTCGATATCGTCCCCGATCATCACGATCTCGTCCTTGGGGCAATCGAGTTCTTGCACAGCGGCCTGAAAAAACGCGGGAGAAGGTTTTCCGATGATGGTGGCTTCTTTACCGGTGGCGTATTCCACTGCCGCAACGAAGGCGCCGATGTCCATCTGGAGTCCTTCCGGAGTTTGCCAATATTTTGCTTTGTGGAGCGCAATCAACTCCGCGCCTGCCATGACCATCTGAAACACCTGATTCACCAGGTCATACGTCCAGGCGCGACCGATATCTCCGATCACAACCGCTTCCGGAGCGGTCTGCGACGTGGGAAATTCGTGGAATTCCTCCCGGATGGCATCGGCCACCAGGAAATGGCACGAACGGAACTGTCGATGACGCAAGTACACCTGCGCCGCAGCGGGAGCACTCAAGATGTGCTTCGGTTCGATCGGGAATCCCAGGGCCTGCAATTTGTGCGCTAGCGCGTCCCGTGCTTGAGTGGTGGTATTGGTCACATAGCGGTGCGGGATATGCTGCTCCTGGACGGCGCGTATCGCGTCGTACGCGCCGTCAATGACCTGATTGCCGACATACAACACGCCGTCAAGGTCGAACAGGATTCCGCCAATATTGTGTGCATTCTTCATCCGCTGCCTCGCCGTCGTGCCGATCACCAACTGCGCGAAACCATCGCTTGCCTCACATACTATTGTGTCTCGATCAGGCCGTGTCAAGCAAAGGATTCAGCACCGATCAGTTCGAAAACATCGGACTCGATCAGTTCCAGCCCCAGCTTTTTGCAGTAGCGTCGTTCCTTGTCGGTCGGTTCCTGAATCATGGCCCAGCCCGCCGGCTGCGCGGCGTCGTAAATGATGTCGGACATCACCATGCGCTCGGTGTCGCGGTTCAGACGCAGACCCATCAGCAGGTACTGCTTGCCTTTGCGCAACGCCTTGACGACGGGCGGAATCGAAAAGCCACCCATCAGCTCGGTAATGTAATCGACATAGTCGGCGTCGGAAGCAACGTAGTCCGGCGCGGGCTTCGGTGTGCCCATGGGCTTGAACAGGATCGGCAGATCCGGGTCGATGACATCGGATTTGTGGTAGGCCACGGTATCCCAGTAATACAGCTTGTAGCGAAAATCGGTCCCGCCAAGACGGGCAATGCCGACGATCAGGTTGTGTTTCAGGCGGGCGTAGGAATCCTGGAGCTGCGTGTCGCGGTTGATGTCGATCACGTAGGGCGGGTGGATTGCCTTGATCCAGTCATGCACTGAGCCGCGCGTCCACAGCGTGTCGCCGTAGGTGCGCGTAAGGAAGCGGGTTACCGTGCTGCGCCCGCGCTTGAGTTCGACATTCATCGCGGCGCGCGGGAATTCGTACATCAGCTTGGGCGACATCGGCCGGCCATCGTTCATCGCCAGGATCAGCGAATTACTATCGGCAGGGATTGGCGCGCCAGTCGTAGCGTTGGTCACGTCGGCCAGTACGCCGGGGCCGAGATAGGGAACGATGCTGCCGTTTTTGAGGCCGTCGATCAGCTTGTCGCGCAGTTCCGGGGTCATGACAATTGCTCCGAGTTGAAGGGATACTCATCCCGAGCAAGTTCCACGCCTGTCGCCAATCCGCGTATCGGCACGGGTGTCCTGACCCTGGCGTCGGCGATTGTAGGAAACGCGACAGCGAATGTTGCCGCTAGCGTGACATCAGAGGGTCGACAAAGTCACCTCGACGACCCCGCCAATCACCAGATACTCGTCTTCACCTTTCAACACCCCCGGAAGCAGGCCGCAGTGGAAGAAGATCTTGGTCAGCGGGATGTCGGCCGTCATGATGTAGTCCCCGAACTCGCCGGCGCGCTCGCGGCTGCGGGAAAAGGAATTCAGGTTGTTGAGCAGGATGATGTGACGCCCGCCTTCACCCTTGCTCAGCACTTCATGGTCGGACATGCGATTGACGCCACGGTAAAGCGTGAGATGGGTCTGCGGCGGATTCTGCAGCGGGTGGCAGCGCGCCAGTTGCAACTGGCAGAACGCATAGACGAGGTCGAATTGCGCCTCCAGCGCGCCGGTTCCATACAAGCCATGCGAGCGCATTTCAAGGTAGCGGCGGTAGGCTTCGCCGGAGAAGTCGCGCAAGGCCTGCCCGTGGTAGCGCGGCGGCAGACCGAAGCGCGACTCGACCCAGCCCTTGAGCACGGCGCCTTCGCGGCTGTCGGAATCAAAACTCCAGCCGCGAATCATGCGAATGTAATTTGCCTTGGCGCGGTTCTTCCGGTCGCCAGCGAAGCCTGCTCTCAACCCCATCTCTTCCGGCCGTTCCAGCCGGAAGTGCACCGTCAGGTAATCGGCGAAGACGGCGCCCAGCGCTTCGGGCGGGGTGGCGTTCAGGCGATCGAAGAGGTCCCGATGCAGTTCGGCGACGCCGTCGAGCAGCAGAGGAATCGGATATTTCTGGTAGGACAGGCTACCCAGCACCACGGCCGGTAGATTGCAGCGATTGATCGGCAAACGCGCATCGCGCGGCAGCGATGCCTTGTCATCACCCCTACAAAGGACGTGGGATTTGTCGCAAGTCTGCGCCGCGTCAAGCACCGTCATGTTTTCCGCTTTCCTTGATATTTCAATCGCTTGCGATACTTTCGACGACCTGGCACGCAACATGCTGCAGGAGAGGTGCGACTCTGATTGTTTCATTCGCAAATCGACTGACAGAATAAGGAGATTACAGCATGGCCAAGTTGCGTCAATGTGCCATTTACGGCAAAGGCGGCATCGGCAAGTCCACCACCACACAGAATCTGGTCGCGGCGCTTGCCGAATCCGGCAAAAATGTATTGATCGTCGGTTGTGACCCGAAAGCCGACTCCACTCGCCTGATCCTGCATAGCAAGGCTCAAACGACCGTCATGCATTTGGCGGCTGAAGCAGGCTCGGTGGAAGACCTCGAACTCGAGGACGTTCTCTCCGTTGGCTTCGGCGGCATCAAGTGCGTTGAATCCGGCGGTCCTGAACCTGGAGTCGGCTGCGCCGGGCGCGGTGTCATTACCGCCATCAACTTCCTCGAAGAAGAGGGTGCCTATACCGACGACCTCGACTTCGTTTTCTACGACGTGCTCGGTGACGTGGTTTGCGGCGGCTTTGCCATGCCGATCCGCGAAAACAAGGCTCAGGAAATCTATATCGTCTGCTCCGGCGAAATGATGGCCATGTATGCCGCCAACAATATCTGCAAGGGCATCGTGAAGTACGCGAACTCCGGCGGTGTGCGTCTGGCGGGATTGATCTGCAATAGCCGCAACACCGACCGCGAAGACGAACTGGTCATGGCCCTGGCCCAACGTCTGGGTACCACGATGATCCACTTCGTTCCGCGCGACAACGCCGTGCAGCATGCGGAAATCCGCCGCATGAATTCGATCCGACGCACAAGCAAACCGACGAATACCGTGCTTTGGCCAGCAAGATAGTCAACAACACCAACTTCGTTATCCCGACTCCGATCGAGATGGAAGAGTTGGAAGAGCTGTTGATGGAATTCGGCATCATGAGCGTTGAAGACCAGACCATCATCGGCAAGACGGCGGCAGAACTGGCCGCTGAAGCAGCCTGAGCCGCGCAGGTGATTGGCATAAGGAGCATGCAGTAGGCAGTAGGCAACAAGCAATAACTAGGCACGATACGGCGGGGTTGCTAGAGCGAATCCGCCACTTTCAACCAGTGCGCCGGCCACGAATGTGTGGCGGCGCCAGGAGAAGAAAATGACAACGCTATCTCGCGAAGAAACCGAAGCCCTGATCGCCGAGGTTCTTGAGGTTTATCCTGAAAAGGCCAAGAAAGACCGCAGCAAGCATCTTGCGGTCAACGACCAGTCGATCGAACAATCCAAGAAGTGCATTACGTCCAACCGCAAGTCGCTGCCGGGCGTGATGACCGTCCGCGGCTGTGCCTACGCCGGTTCCCGCGGCGTCGTCTGGGGACCGATCAAGGACATGATCCACATCTCGCACGGCCCCATCGGCTGTGGCCAGTATTCCCGTGC
>APMI01001276.1_pt1 | contig 11157 bp, 7 predicted proteins | sample 667938 | NCBI WGS metagenome assembly APMI01 (sample SAMN01084076, study PRJNA167559) | wastewater metagenome | biome: Wastewater | place: Denmark: Ejby Moelle, Odense | collected 2011-11-28 | reverse complement strand
TCGCCGGTGAGCGCCTCGAGCCGGCGCACGCCCGACGCGACAGCGCCCTCGCCGACCACCCGCACCAGGCCGATATCGCCGGTGGCGCGCACATGGGTGCCGCCGCACAGTTCGACCGAATAAGGCCGGTTGGCCTTGTCGCCATGCAGCGCCATGCCCATCGACACGACGCGAACCTCGTCGCCGTATTTTTCGCCGAACAGCGCCATCGCGCCTTCGGCGATGGCGTCGTCGACGCTCATCAACCGGGTCGTCACCGGGCCGTTCTGGACGATGATCTCGTTGGCCAGATGCTCGATACGCTCAAGCTCCTCGGCCGAAATCGGCTTGGGGTGCGAGAAGTCGAAGCGCAGCCGCTCGGGCGCGACCAGCGAGCCTTTCTGGGCGACATGCGTTCCCAGAACCTCGCGCAGCGCCTCGTGCAGAAGGTGCGTCGCCGAATGGTTGGAGCGCAGGCGCGCACGGCGTTGCTGAGCGACCTTCAGTTCAACCGCTGCGCCGGTCCTGATGGTCCCTTTGGTCACCGTGCCGATGTGAACGAACAGGCCGTCGGCCTTCTTCTGGGTTTCGGTGACGGTGAACGAAAAACCTTCGCCGGTCATCACGCCGGTGTCGCCCATCTGGCCGCCGGATTCGCCGTAGAACGGCGTCTGGTTGACGATGACCGCTACCTGTTCGCCTTCGCCGGCCTGGGCGACCTCGCGGCCATCACCGACCAACGCCAGCACCACGCCTTCGGCGGTTTCGGTGTCGTAACCGAGGAACTCGGTTGCGCCGAACCGCTCGCGCAGCGCGAACCAGATTTTTTCGGTGCCGGTCTCGCCCGAACCGGCCCAGTGCTTGCGCGCCTCCGCCTTCTGCCGCTCCATCGCGTCCTGAAAACCGTCGAGATTGACCGAGATCGAGCGCTGGCGCAGCGCGTCCTGCGTCAGGTCGAGCGGGAAGCCATAGGTGTCGTAGAGCCTGAACGCGGTCTCGCCGTCGAGCATGTCGCCGGACGACATCGACGATGTCGCCTCGTCGAGCAAGGTGAGGCCGCGCGACAGGGTCTTGCGGAAGCGGCCTTCCTCGAGTTTCAGCGTTTCGGTGATCAGGGCCTCGCCGCGCACCAGTTCCGGATAGGCCTGACCCATTTCGCGAACCAGCGCGGGAACCAGCTTCCACATCAGCGGCTCGGACGCACCGAGCAACTGGCCGTGGCGCATGGCGCGGCGCATGATGCGGCGAAGCACGTAGCCGCGGCCTTCATTCGACGGCAGCACGCCATCGGCGATCAGGAAGCAGGACGACCGCAAATGGTCGGCGATGACGCGGTAGGAGGCGACAGTTTCAGCTGACGGTCCACGTCCGAGCGCCGATGCGGTGGCGTCGATCAGATGGCGGAACAGGTCGGTCTCGAAGACGCTCTCGACGCCTTGCAGGATCGACGCCATGCGCTCCAGGCCCATGCCGGTGTCGATCGAGGGACGCGGCAGGTCGATGCGCTCGTCCCTGGTCACCTGCTCATACTGCATGAAGACCAGGTTCCAGAATTCAAGGAAGCGGTCGCCGTCCTCTTCGGGGCTTCCGGGCGGACCGCCCCAGATGTGCTCGCCGCGGTCGATGAAGATTTCCGAGCACGGGCCGCAGGGGCCGGTATCGCCCATCGACCAGAAATTGTCGGAGGTCGGGATGCGGATGATGCGGTCGTCGGGCAGGCCGGCGACCTTCTTCCACAGATCGAACGCCTGATCGTCGGTGTGGTAGACGGTGACCAGCAGCTTGTCCTTCGGAAGACCGAAATCCCTGGTGATCAGGTTCCAGGCGAGCTCGATGGCGCGATCCTTAAAATAGTCGCCGAAGGAAAAATTGCCGAGCATCTCGAAGAAGGTCAGATGCCGGGCGGTGTAGCCGACATTGTCCAGATCATTGTGCTTGCCGCCGGCGCGCACGCTCTTCTGCGCCGTGGTGGCGCGCGAATAGGGACGCTTCTCGATGCCGGTGAAGACGTTCTTGAACTGAACCATGCCCGAATTGGCGAACATCAGCGTCGGGTCGTTGCGCGGCACCAGCGGGCTGGAGGGCACGACCTCGTGGCCATTCTTCCTGAAATAGTCGAGGAAGGTCGATCGTATCTCGTTGACGCCGCTCATTGTCTTGCCTTTGCGGAACGCCGCGCTTCAATGCAGCGGCACTGGAAACCGCCTTCTATCGTCCGGCTTGCGGCCTGTCCAGAAAAGCGAAAGGCCGCCGGACAATCCGGCGGCCCTGTCATGAAACGGCTGTCCGGCAAACGCCGGCCAGGCCTGGCGCGGTCACCCTTCGGCGGCGTCGTCGAGATCGCCGGGTCCGCCATTTTCCAGGAACTGATCGGCGATCAGACCGGCGCTCTGGCGCAGCGAGGTTTCGATCTCGGCGGCCAGTTCGGGATTGTTGCGAAGGAATTCCTTGGCGTTTTCGCGCCCCTGCCCCAGGCGCTGGGAATTGTAGGAGAACCAGGCCCCCGACTTCTCGACCACGCCGGCCTTGACGCCGAGGTCGATCAGTTCGCCCATCTTGGAGACGCCCTCGCCATACATGATGTCGAACTCGACCTGCTTGAAGGGCGGCGCCAGCTTGTTCTTCACCACCTTGACGCGGGTCTGGTTGCCGACCACCTCGTCGCGGTCCTTGACCGAACCGATGCGGCGGATGTCGAGACGCACCGAGGCGTAGAATTTCAGCGCATTGCCGCCGGTGGTTGTTTCGGGCGAGCCATACATGACGCCGATCTTCATGCGGATCTGGTTGATGAAGATGACCATCGTGTTGGAGCGCGAGATCGAGGCGGTCAGCTTGCGCAGCGCCTGGCTCATCAGACGCGCCTGCAGACCCGGCAGCGATTCGCCCATCTCGCCCTCGATTTCGGCGCGCGGCGTCAGCGCGGCGACCGAATCGACCACCAGCACGTCGATCGCGCCCGAACGCACCAGCGTGTCGCAGATCTCCAGCGCCTGCTCGCCGGTGTCGGGCTGCGAGATCAGCAGATTTTCCAGATCGACGCCGAGCTTTCTTGCATAGACCGGATCGAGCGCATGTTCGGCGTCGACAAAGGCGCAGATACCGCCCTTCTTCTGGGCCTCGGCGACGGTGTGCAGCGCCAGCGTCGTCTTGCCGGAACTTTCCGGCCCGTAGATTTCGATGATGCGCCCGCGTGGCAGACCGCCGACGCCAAGCGCGATGTCGAGGCTGAGCGAGCCGGTGGAGACGGTTGCAATCTCAACCACCTGCTCATTGGCGCCAAGGCGCATGATCGAGCCCTTGCCGAAGGCCCGTTCGATCTGCGACAGCGCCGCATCCAGAGCTTTTGATTTGTCCACTGACTTAGCGTCCTCAACAAGCCGCAACGTGTTCTGAGCCATGATACATCACCCCTGAGTCGTCAATGAAGGCGGGACGCCAATTCGATGACTCTTTTGTATCTGTTTTGTTCTCATTTTGCAATAGGCTATATCCTATTGAAACGTATGGCTTTTCCTATTTTTGTTCCGTTTTCGTTCAGATGATCCGCCGGCTGGCGGCTATTCAAAGGACGGCACGATCTTCGGAATGGAATCGAGGCCGAGGTCGAAGTACGCCGCCGCGCCGATGACGATGGCGAACAGGACGGCGGTAATCAATGTGGTGCGCACCACGGCGCGCAGCATGTGGGCGCCCCTGGGGGCGCTGGAGACCGTGCCCAACGTCACCTCGCCGTCATCGTCCTGGGTGCGCAGCGACACCGGCAGCACGGCGAACAGAACCAGCCACCAGAAAACGAAATACAGCGCGGAGAGGGTCAGCCAGCTCATGCCTGTTCAAGCTCGATCAATGCGCCGAAAAAATCCTTCGGGTGGAGAAACAGCACCGGCTTGCCGTGCGCGCCGATTCTCGGCTCACCGTCACCCAGCACGCGCGCGCCCGACGCCTTCAACCGGTCGCGCGCGGCGATGATGTCGTCGACCTCGTAGCAGAGATGATGCATGCCGCCCGACGGGTTCTTCTCGAGAAACGCGGCGATGGTGGATTTGTCGCCCAGCGGTTCGAGCAGCTCGATCTTGGTGTTGGGCAGTTCGATGAACACCACGGTGACGCCGTGCTCGGGCAGCGCCTGCGGCGCGGTCGCCCTGGCGCCGAGTTTATCGCGATAGGCTTGCGTCGCCTCGGCAAGGTCAGGCACGACGAGCGCGACATGGTTCAAACGTCCGAGCATGGAACGATCCTAATAGGTCACAAACACCGTCACCACAGGCTTTTTGCCCCAGGCCTTGTCGGCGGTGTTGCGCACGGCGCGCCGCGCGGCTTCGGCGACAAGGTCGAGATCCTTGCGCTTGGCGCGCGGAATGCTGTCGATGGCGCCGATCGTCGCCGCCAGCAGCACGCCTTCAAGATCAGCGCCGGCAGCGTCAACCTGCGGCAGGCCGATCGCCACAAGGTCCGGGTCGCCGGCCATTTCGTATCGCTCGTCGAGCACGATATTGACCGAGACATGGCCTGAAAATGCCAGCTTCCTGCGCTCCTTGACGCCGATTCCCTCTTCGGTGCCGAGCAGTTTGCCGTCCTTGTAGAGGCGGCCGTGCGGCGCCTCGTCGATGATTTCGGCAGGCCCCGGCGACAGGCGCAACACGTCGCCGTCGCGCACCTGCACGACTTCGGGAATGCCGGCCATCGCGCCGAGCGACCCCTGCGCCACCAGATGCGCCGCCTCGCCGTGCACCGGCACCAGAATGCGCGGCCGCGTCCATTCGTACATTTTTCGCAGTTCGTTGCGGCGCGGATGGCCCGACACATGCACCAGCGCGTCGCCGTCCTCGACCACCTTGACGCCCATGTCGATCAGGCGGTTCTTGATCCCCAGCACCGGCTTTTCGTTGCCGGGGATGACGCGCGAGGAAAAGATGACCGTGTCGCCGGCGGCCAACTCGACCGTGCGCATCTCGTCGCGCGACAGTTTCGCCAGCGCGGCGCGGTCCTCGCCCTGGCTGCCGGTGCACAGCACGACGATCTTGTCGCGCGGCAGGCCGGCGAATTCCTGCTCGTCGAGGAAGGGCGGCAGGCCGTCCATGTAGCCAAGCTCCGACGCCACGTCGATGACGCGCTTCATCGAGCGGCCAAGCACGACCACCTCGCGACCGACGTCGCGGGCGGCTTCGGCGATCAGGCGGATGCGGCCGACATTGGACGAGAACGAGGTGATGGCGACCAGCGCCGGCGCCTTCTCGATTTCTCCGCGCAGGCCCGCGCCCACCGCCTGCTCGGTCGGCGAATCGCCGTCGCGCATCGCATTGGTGGAATCGCAGACCAGCGCCAGCACGCCCGCGTCGCTCAGTTGCCGCAGCCGCGTCTCGTTGGTGGGAGGGCCGATCTCGGGCTCGGCGTCGATGCGCCAGTCGCCGGTGTGGATGATCGTGCCGGCCGGCGTGGTGATGGCGAGCGCGAAGGGCTCGGGAATGGAATGGGCAACCGGGATCGCCTCGACCTGGAACGGGCCGACCTGGAACTTGTCGCCGGCGCGGTAGATCGTCACCGGCACGTCCAGACTGACCTTGTCGTCGACGCGCTTGGCCTCCAGCATCCCGGCCGCGAACGGCGACATCCACAGTTGCACGCCAATCTTTGGCCACAGGTCCAGAAGCGCGCCATAGTGGTCTTCGTGCGCGTGTGTGATGACAATGCCCCTGACCTGCGGCAGCACCGACGCGACGAATTCGATGTCGGGCATCACCAGATCGACGCCGGGAAGATCGGGGCCGGGAAAGCTGACGCCGACGTCGACGATCATCCATTCGCGGCGGTCGGCCGGACCGTAACCGTAGAGCGCGAAGTTCATGCCGATTTCGCCGACGCCGCCAAGCGGCACAAAGACGAGTTCGGTCTGCTGGTTGGCCATAATATTTACCTCCGGCCGCTTCAGGCGGCGCCCACGGACGCGACAGCGCCGAAATGCACGTCGCCCGCGGCGATGCTGGTTGTCATGCCATTTGCCTCACGGATGACAAAGCGGCAATCCTTGTCGATGGTTTCGAACACGCCGCGCACGACGCGGCCTTCGAGCGCAACCGCCACCTCGCCGCCGAGCCCGGCCGCGCGGGCAAGCCAGAGGCGGCGAATGTCGCCGATCCCCCGCCCGTCATTCCAGATGCGTTCATTGCGCGCCCAGGCGTCGGCTAGCTGTCCGAACACGTCCTGGGCGGTGACGCCGCCGGCAAGCTCGGCCAGCGACGTCGCCGGATAAGGCAGCCCGTCGGGATGGGCGACGACATTGACGCCGATGCCGATCGCAACCGCAAATCGGCCATCGGGGAGGAAGGCCGACTCGAGCAGGATTCCGCCCAGTTTTGCGCCGCCTGACAGGACATCGTTGGGCCATTTCAATTCATAGCGGCGAACGCCTGGCGCTGACCCGCCGTCGATGCCGATCGACGCGGTCGCGCCCCTGGCGACGACGTCGAGCGCCTCGCCGAGCGACAGGCCGGCGACAAAGCCGAGCGTTGCGGCATGATTTGGGCCGCCGGGCAGTATCTTCAGCAGGGTGGCGGCCAGATTGCCGTGCGGCGTCGCCCAGGCTCGTCCGCGGCGGCCCCGGCCTGCCTCCTGGCGCAGCGATGCGATCCAGAGGTCGCCCGGATCGCCCGCCTGGGCCCGTTCAAGCGCCATCGCATTGGTCGAGCCGACCGTGTCGTGGGACTCGAGACGGAAGTCGCGCGCCGCGGCGGCTGGAAGCCGAAAACTCATCCGCCGGGGAAAAATGTGCGGGCTGCGGCAAGCGCCGCCTGTTCGACAGGGCCGCCGAAGACGATGTAGAGCACAACGAAGGCCGCCGACAGGCCGAGAACGATCCTGAGTTCGGTCGACGCCGGCACGAAAGCGCCGACAGGCTCGTCGAACCACATGATCTTGACGATGCGCAGGTAATAATATGCGCCGATGACCGAGCAAATGACGCCGATCACCGCCAACGTCAAAAGGTTGGCCTCGATCGCCGCCATCAACACGTACCACTTGGCCCAGAACCCGGCGAATGGCGGAATACCGGCCAGCGAGAACATCAAAATGGTCATGATCGTCGCCATCACCGGATTGGTCTGCGACAGGCCTGCCAGGTCCTCGATCTGCTCGACATTGCCTTCCTTGCGGCGCATGGCGAGGATGAAGGCGAAGGTTCCCAGCGTCATCACCAGATAGATGGCCATATAGAGCACGACGCCGCGTACGCCCACTTCAGTGCCGGCGGCGAGACCGACCAGCGCAAAGCCCATATGGCCGATCGAGGAATAGGCCATCAGTCGCTTGATGTTCTTCTGGCCGATCGCCGCGAACGCGCCGAGCGCCATCGATGCGATGGAAATGAAGACGACGATCTGTTGCCAGTCGGCCAGCACGGGCTTGAACGGGTCGGAGACGACGCGAACCAGCAGCGCCATCGCCGCCATCTTCGGCGCGGCGGCGAAGAAGGCGGTCACCGGAGTGGGCGCGCCCTCGTAGACATCGGGCGTCCACATGTGGAACGGCACGGCGGAAATCTTGAAGGCCAGGCCGGCAAGGATGAACACCAGGCCGAAGACGACGCCAAGCTGGCGTTCCGTCCCGCTGAGCGCGGCGGCGATCTCGGAGAAGCCGGTATTGCCGGTATAGCCGTAGATCAGGCTGACGCCGTAGAGCAGCATGCCCGACGACAGGGCGCCGAGCACGAAATATTTGAGGCCTGCCTCGGTAGCGCGCGCGCTGTCGCGGTTGAAGGCGGCGACGACGTAGAGCGCCAGCGACTGCAGTTCCAGCCCCATATAGAGGGTGATCATGTTGTCGGCCGAGATCATCAGCAGCATGCCGAGCGTCGACAGCACGATCAGGATCGGGAACTCGAACTTGTCGAGCTTTTCGCGCTCGGCCACCGACACTGACATGGCGAGCGTCACCACTGCGCCGATGAGCGTCAGCATCTTCATGAAGCGCGCGAACGGGTCCTGCACGAACGCGCCGTTGAAGGCTTCGCCATTGTCGCCGATCAGCAGCATCCAGCCGCCGGCGCCGACCAGCAGGGCGATCGCCAGGCCATTGACCAGGGTCGCGCCGCCGCGCTCGCCGGAAAAGACGCCGATCATCAGCAGAACCAGCGCGCCGCCGGCCAGGATGAGCTCCGGCATTGCGAGAGACAGGCTCGAAAACAACATATCAGGCATATCGAGCGATCCCCGTCAGTGCGCTGGAGCGGCGGCCGCAGCCGGAGCGGCCGATGCCGCAGATTCGGCCGCAACGGTCATCTGGTTGACCAGAGCCTCGACGGACGCGGCCGTCGCGTCGAGGATCGGCGCCGGATAGACGCCGAAAAAGATGACCAGCAAGACCAGCGGATACAAAATGGCCTTTTCGCGGGTCGACAGGTCGAGCAGCCCCTTCAGGCTCTCCTTGGTCAGCGCGCCGAAAATCACGCGGCGATAGAGCCACAGCGCGTAGGCCGCCGACAGGATGACACCGAAGGTCGCAAAGAACGCCACCCAGGTATTGGCCTTGAATGCGCCGACAAGCGTCAGAAACTCGCCGACGAAACCGCTGGTGCCGGGAAGCCCGACATTGGCCATGGTGAAGACCATGAACGCGACGGCGTATTTGGGCATGATGTTGACCAGGCCGCCATAGGCGTCGATCTCGCGCGTGTGCATGCGGTCATAGATGACGCCGACACACAGGAACAGCGCGCTCGACACAAGGCCGTGCGACAGCATCTGGAAGATCGCGCCCTGCACGCCTTCCTGGTTCATTGCAAAGATACCCATCGTGACATAGCCCATGTGAGCGACCGACGAATAGGCGATCAGCTTCTTCATGTCCTCCTGCATCAGCGCAATCAGCGAGGTGGCGATGATCGCGATCACCGACAGGGTGAAGACGAATGGCGCGAAATAGATCGAGGCGTCGGGGAACATCGGCAGCGAGAAGCGCAGAAAACCGTACCCGCCCATCTTAAGCAGGATGCCGGCCAGGATAACCGAGCCCGCGGTCGGGGCTTCCACGTGCGCGTCGGGCAGCCATGTGTGCACCGGCCACATCGGCATCTTCACCGCAAACGAGGCGAAGAAGGCCAGCCACAGCCATATCTGCATGTTGCCAGGGAACTCATGCGTCAGCAGCTTGGTGATGTCGGTGGTGCCCGACTGCCAGTACATCGCCATGATCGCCAGCAGCATCAGCACCGAGCCAAGCAGCGTGTAGAGAAAGAACTTGAACGAGGCGTAGACGCGCCGCTTGCCGCCCCACACGCCGATGATGATGAACATCGGGATCAGGCCGCCTTCGAAGAAGACGTAGAACAGCACGATGTCGAGGGCGCAGAACACGCCGATCATCAGCGTTTCCAGGATCAGGAACGCGATCATATAGGCCTTGACGCGCTTCTCGATCGATTCCCACGAGGCGAGGATGCAGAACGGCATCAGGAAGGTCGTCAGGATGACGAACAGCATGGAAATGCCGTCGACGCCCATGCGATAGGTGATGCCGTCGGACAGCCACGACGCTTCCTCGACAAACTGGAAGCCGGGATCGGCCTTGTCGAAGCCGGTCCAGATCAGCAGCGACACGACAAAGGTGAAGACGGTCGTGAACAGCGCGACCGAACGGATGTTGCGGCGTCCCGACGGATTGTCGTCGCGGATCCACATGATGAGGAACGCCCCTACCAGCGGCAGGAAGGTGACCGTCGTGAGAATTGGCCAGTCGGTCATGATCTAGACGGAACTCCTCAGCATCATCCAGGTGATCAGCGCCGCGACGCCGATCAGCATGGCGAATGCGTAGTGGTAGAGATAGCCGGACTGCAGCTTGACGACACGCGCCGTCACGCCCTGGACGCGGGCGGCGATGCCGTCCGGTCCCAGTCCGTCGATGACGCGGCCGTCGACATCCTTCCACAGGAAGGCGCCGAGTCGCTTGGCCGGACGGACGAACAGGAAGTCGTAGAGCTCGTCAAAATACCATTTGTTGAGCAGGAAGGCGTAGAGACCGCGGTTCTGCGCCGCCAGCGCAACAGGCGTCTCGGGCGAGCGGATATACATATACCAGGCGCCCAGCAGGCCGAGCAGCATGGCGACGAACGGCGCCAGCTTCACCCACATCGGCACCTCGTGGAACTCGTGCAGGATGTGGTTGTCGGGCAGCAGGTAGAGCGCCGCCTTCCAGAACTCGTCGTAATATTCGCCGATGAAGTATTCGTGGAAGATGACGCCGGCAAACAGCGCGCCGGCCGCCAGGATGAACAGCGGAACCAGCATGACCATCGGCGATTCATGCACATGATGCATGACGTCGGCGGAGGCGCGCGGCTTGCCGTGGAAGGTCATGAACATAAGCCGCCAAGAGTAGAAACTGGTGAACATGGCCGCCACGACCAGCAGTGCGAAGGCGACCGGAGCGGCGACATTGTGGCCCATGAACGCGCCCTCGATGATCGCATCCTTGGAGAAGAATCCGGCGGTGCCGATGATCGTCGCGGGAATGCCGACGCCGGTCAGTGCGATGGTGCCGATGAACATCATCCAGTACGTGGTGGGGATAAGTTTCCTCAGTCCGCCCATCTTGCGCATGTCCTGCTCGTCGGACACCGCATGGATGACCGAGCCGGAGCCGAGGAACAGCAGCGCCTTGAAGAAGGCGTGGGTGAACAGATGGAAGATAGCGGCAGAGTAGAAGCCGAGCCCGAGCGCCACGAACATGTAGCCGAGCTGCGAGCAAGTCGAATAGGCGATGACGCGCTTGATGTCGTTCTGCACCAGGCCGACGGTCGCGGCAAAGAAGGCGGTGATCATGCCGACGACGGTGACCACTGTCAGCGCGGTGTGCGACAGTTCAAACAGCGGCGACATGCGCGCGACCAGGAACACGCCGGCGGTGACCATGGTTGCGGCGTGGATCAGCGCCGACACCGGGGTCGGGCCTTCCATCGCGTCGGGCAGCCAGGTGTGCAGCGGCACTTGCGCCGACTTGCCCATCGCGCCCATGAACAGAAGCAGGCACACGGCGGTGATCGCCGCCGCCTTGTCGAGGTGGTAGCCCAGGAAGGTCAGCACCGTGTCGCCATGCTGGACCGCCGCGTCGGCGGCGGCCGCCGCCTCGCCATGTCCGCCGGCCGGCAGATAGGTGGCCGCGGCGGCGAAGATCGTCTCG
>APMI01018317.1_pt1 | contig 11158 bp, 10 predicted proteins | sample 667938 | NCBI WGS metagenome assembly APMI01 (sample SAMN01084076, study PRJNA167559) | wastewater metagenome | biome: Wastewater | place: Denmark: Ejby Moelle, Odense | collected 2011-11-28 | reverse complement strand
GATGGCATTGGGGTTCGGGCCGTAGCCCTCGAAAATACGATCGGGAATATAGATTTCCGCCGGCACGTCGAAATGCGTGAGGAAACGATAGAGCAAGGCCGAGGACGACGCCCCGTCGACGTCGTAATCGCCGAAGATCGCCACCCGCTCGCGCCGCTCGATGGCGCACGCCAGCCGTTCCGTCGCCGCTTCGCAATCCATCAGGCTGTAGGGTTCCGGCATCAACCGGCGCAGCGTCGGATCGAGGAATTCCAGCGCGTTCTCGAAGGCGACGCCCCGGCCCGAAAGCACGCGCGAGATGAGGTCCGGCAGGCCGTGGGTCTGGCTCATCGCCAGCGCGCGGTTCTCCCCCGCCTGGTCGAGCCGCGCCACCCAGCGCTGCCCGGTCGCCGAGCGTTCGACGCCGAGAAAGGCCCGGCTGACGGGATCTGCGTTTTCCAACATGCTCATGGCGACATTCCTGCTTGGCCTAAAAAACCAGTGCCCGCGCTCCGGCGCAAGGGCGGAGGCGGGCACTGGATGGTTTGCGATGGCAAGCGAGAATCAAGCCGTCTTCGGCCGCTCGATGCGGATCACCTGCGGTTCGCCGACGAGATAACCGTCGCTCTTGATGGAGGCGACCGCCTTGCGGACGGAATCCTCCATCGTCGCATGGGTGACGAGGATGATCGTCTTCGGATCGGTCGATTCGGCCATGGACTGCGCGCGCTGCACGATGGATTCCAGCGAGATGCCGTTCTCCGCCATGTGCTTGGCAATGCTGGCGAAGACGCCCGTGCGATCCTCCACCGAGAGGCGGATGAAATAGCCGCCGTGGTGCTTGCGGATCTGCGCCCGCTTGTAGGGCACGAGCGCCGCTGCCGGACGGCCAAGCACCGGAACGGTCTGCGCGCCGGGGCGGCTCTTGGCGATATCGGCGATATCGCCGAGCACGGCCGAGGCCGTGGCATTGCCGCCCGCGCCGGGGCCGACCATCAGCAATTCGCCGAGAATGTCCGATTCGATGGCGACAGCATTCGTCACGCCATCCACCTGCGCGATGACGCTGTCGAGCGGCACCATGGTCGGATGCACGCGCTGTTCGACGCCCGTATCGGTCTTCTGCGCGACGCCCAGCAGCTTGATGCGATAGCCGAGATCGGCGGCGGCGTGGATATCGTCAATGGAGATATTGGTGATGCCTTCGAGATAGATGTCGTCGGCCGCGATCTTCGTGCCGAAGGCGAGCGTGGTCAGGATCGACAGCTTGTGCGCCGTGTCGTTGCCCTCGATGTCGAAGGCCGGGTCGGCTTCGGCATAACCGAGGCGCTGGGCTTCCTTCAGGCAGGCCTCGAAGGACAGGCCCTCCTTCTCCATCTTGGTCAGGATGTAGTTGCAGGTGCCGTTCATGATGCCGTAGACGCGGGAAATCGTGTTGCCCGTCAGGGATTCACGCAGCGCCTTGATGACCGGGATACCGCCGGCGACCGCCGCCTCGTAGTTGAGGATGCAGCCGTGCTTTTCGGCAATGCCGGCGAGCTCGACGCCGTGGGCGGCAAGCAGCGCCTTGTTGGCCGTCACGACATGGACGCCGCGCGACAGCGCCGCCTTGACGGCGGCATAGGCCGGATCGCCTGCCCCGCCCATCAGTTCCACGAAGACGTCGATCTTCGCCTTTCCGGCGAGCGAAACCGCATCGTCGAACCATTCGGCGGAAGACAGGTCGACGCCGCGGTCACGGCCCTTCGTGCGCGCCGTGACGGCGACGATCTCGATCGGCCGGCCGCACGTCGTCTGAAGCATGTCCCTGCGTTCGACGAGAATCTTCGCGAGCGAGGCACCAACGGTCCCCAAGCCCGCAATGCCGATCTTCAGGGCATCAGCCATGGTCATGTCCTATGCGTTTTTGGAAAAGCCCTCCGCAGGAAACGCGGAGGGCGGATTTGATTAACGATGGGCGTTCAGCGAGATGACGTTGTGCATCGTCTCGTCGGCCGTGGAAAGGAACTTCTTGATATTGCGCGCAGCCTGGCGGATGCGGTGCTCGTTCTCGACCAGCGCGAGGCGAACGTAATCGTCGCCCAGCTCTCCGAAGCCGACGCCCGGGGCGACGGCGACGTCCGCCTTCTCGACGAGCAGCTTGGAGAATTCCAGCGAGCCGAGATGGCGGAACTTTTCCGGAATCTTTGCCCAGGCGAACATGGTCGCGGCCGGCGGCGGCACTTCGAAGCCGGCCTTGCCGAAGGTCTCGACCATCACGTCGCGGCGGCGCTTGTAGACATTGCGCACTTCGGCAATGTCGGAGCCGTCGCCGTTCAGCGCATGGGTCGCGGCCACCTGGATCGGCGTGAAGGCGCCGTAGTCGAGATAGGACTTCACGCGCGTCAGGGCGGCGATCAGGCGCTCGTTGCCGACGGCAAAGCCCATGCGCCAGCCGGGCATGGAGAAGGTCTTCGACATGGAGGTGAACTCCACCGTGACGTCCATGGCGCCGGGAACTTCCAGCACCGACGGCGGCGGCGTGTCGTCGAAGTAGATTTCGGAATAGGCAAGGTCGGACAGCACGATGATGTCGTGCTTCTTCGCGAAGGCGATTACGTCCTTGTAGAAATCGAGCGTAGCGACCTGCGCCGTCGGATTCGACGGATAGTTGAGGATCAGCGCCAGCGGCTTCGGGATCGAGTGGCGCACGGCGCGCTCGAGCGGCGGGAAGAACGTCTCGTCCGGCTCGACCGAAATCGAACGGATCACGCCGCCGGTCATCAGGAAGCCGAAGGCGTGGATCGGATAGGTCGGGTTCGGGCAGAGGATGACGTCGCCCGGCGCGGTGATGGCCTGCGCCATGTTGGCGAAGCCTTCCTTGGAGCCGAGGGTCGCAACGACCTGCGTCTCCGGGTTCAGTTTCACGCCGAAGCGGCGGGCATAATAGGCGGCCTGCGCGCGGCGAAGGCCGGGAATGCCCTTGGACGAGGAGTAGCGGTGCGTGCGCGGATCCTGAACCACTTCGCAGAGCTTGTCGACGATAGCCTTGGGCGTCGGGAGGTCGGGGTTGCCCATGCCAAGGTCGATGATATCGGCGCCACCCGCTCGCGCGCTTGCTTTCAAACGGTTGACCTGTTCGAAAACATACGGCGGCAGACGCCGGACCTTGTGAAACTCTTCCATCTCTAACCCCGTTGGGCGCGGAGCCCTCCGGCAGTCCGGCCGGACGACGAAACTCCGCGCGATTCAAATGACCGGATAGGGGCGAAAGCGTTCAAAATGAAGGCGCTCCGCCCGCGCCGGCGGCCAAATGGCCGTCTTCCGCTTTGCTGCCAAACGGCAAGAAACGCAAGCGCTATTTCGCGCCTTCGATTTCAGAAAGCGTTGCCTTGCCGTGGTTGTCGCGCAAGGCCTGCAGTTCTGCGAGCTGACGACGGTATTCCGCGTCGGAAATGGTACCGGACTTGCGGCGGCTTGCAAGCGCCGAAAGGCGTGCGCTGTAGTCGGCTGCTTCCTGGTCGCTCATCTGCTGCGTCTCGGCGCTGACGATCGCGGTGATATCCGGATAGACGGCGTCGCGGTTGGCGCCGGCATTGACCGTGGCGGGCGCTTGCGACGAGGCGCAGGAGACGAGGGCCGCGGACGTTGCGGCCATGAGAAGAACGGCGCTCAAGCGCCTGATTTCGAACGCCATGTGGCTGTATGCTCCTGTCGAAACCACCGGTTCCGGATATTGCGGCGAAAGGCTGTCAGGCCCTTGTAATCTGTTTCGAACAGAATGTAAAAATACAAACGTAACAATAAAATCGGGAGGGAACGATGTCCGAGGAACGCAAGGCGAAGGAACGCGTTGCAGCCGGGGACAAGCCCGGTTTTCAGCCCTTCGATCCCGCCGCCATCGAACCCTATATCGTCAAGGATCCCGAGGCGCTGACGGTCAATTTCGCCCGCACCGTCGAACAGCTCGGCAAGGCCGCCTCCGCATGGCTCGCCCCCCGCGAAACCGGCGAGAAGGTCGATACCGTCGCCGAGCCGATGGTCGATATGGTCAAGACGCTCTCCAAAGTCTCGGAATACTGGCTCGCCGACCCGCGCCGCACGCTTGAGGCGCAGACCATGCTGCTCGGCAGCTATTTCAACATCTGGTCGCGCACGCTGAACAGGCTCGGCGGTCAGGAGACGGACCAGACGCCCGATCCGCACGCCAAGGACAAGCGTTTTGCCGACGAGGACTGGGTGAAGAACCCGTTCTTCGATTTCCTGCGGCAGGCCTATTTCGTAACCTCCGACTGGGCGGAAAAGCTGGTGGCCGATGCCGACGGGATCGACGAGCACACCCGCCACAAGGCAGGCTTCTATGTGAAGCAGATTGCCAGCGCGATCTCGCCGACCAACTTCATCACCACCAATCCGCAGCTCTATCGCGAGACGGTCGCCTCGAACGGCGAGAATCTCGTGCGCGGCATGAAGATGCTCGCCGAGGACATCGCCGCCGGCAAGGGCGACCTCAAGATGCGCCAGACGGATACCAGCAAGTTCGCCATCGGCGAGAACATGGCGATGACGCCCGGCAAGGTGCTGGCGCAGAGCGACGTCTGCCAGGTGATCCAGTACGACGCGACGACGGAAAAGGTGCTGAAGCGCCCTCTCCTCATCTGCCCGCCATGGATCAACAAGTTCTACATCCTCGATCTCAACCCCGCCAAATCCTTCATCAAATGGGCCGTCGACCAGGGCCATACGGTCTTCGTCATCTCCTGGGTGAATCCGGACGAGCGGCACGCGGACAAGGATTGGGAATCCTATGCCCGCGAGGGCGTCGGCTTCGCGCTCGACACGATCAAGCAGGCGACCGGCGAGGAAGAGGTGAACGCTATCGGCTATTGCGTCGGCGGCACGTTGCTGTCCGCCACGCTCGCCCTGCACGGACAGGAGGGCGACAAACGCATCCGCAGCGCCACGCTCTTCACCACGCAGGTCGATTTCACCTATGCGGGCGACCTCAAGGTCTTTGCCGACGAGGACCAGATCGGCGTCATCGAGCGCGGCATGAAGGCGACGGGCTATCTCGACGGCTCCAAGATGGCGACCGCCTTCAACATGCTGCGCGCCTCGGAACTGATCTGGCCCTATTTCGTCAACAACTACCTGAAGGGCCAGGAACCGATGCCCTTCGATCTGCTCTACTGGAATTCAGATTCCACGCGAATGCCCGCCGCCAACCATTCGTTTTACCTGAGAAATTGTTATCTCAACAACACTCTCTCCAAGGGCGAGATGGTGCTGGCCGGCAAGAAACTTTCGCTGAAGGACGTCAAGATCCCGATCTACAATCTCGCCACCAAGGAGGACCATATCGCACCGGCGAAATCGGTCTTCGTCGGCAGCAAGTCCTTCGGCGGCAAGGTCACCTATGTCATGGCCGGCTCCGGCCACATCGCCGGCGTCGTCAATCCGCCCGACAAGATGAAGTACCAGTACTGGACCGGCGGCCCGGTGAAGGGCGAATTCGAGGACTGGGTGAAGAAGGCGGAGGAAACGCCGGGTTCCTGGTGGCCGCACTGGCACGAATGGATCAAGGCCGAGGACGACCGCATGGTGCCGGCCCGCAAGACCGGGGGCAAGATGAACTCCATCGAGGAAGCCCCCGGCTCCTATGTCCGCGTGCGTGCCTGACGCCTCATGAAATTCGATCCGCCGCTGGTTTCCGGCACGCTCGTGCAGCGCTACAAGCGCTTCCTCTTCGACGCCATCCTCGACGACGGGACGGCGATCACCGGCTCCTGCCCCAATACCGGCTCCATGCGCGGCCTCACCGCGCCCGGCTCGCGCATCTGGATGTCGGAGAGCGACAGCCCGACGCGCAAGCACCGCCACCGCCTGGAACTGGTAGAAGCGGACGACACCGTCGTCGGCATCAATACGGGCCTGCCGAATCGCCTCGCGGAAGAAGCGATCCTTGCCGGCCTCGTTTCCGATCTCGGCACCTATCCGCTGTTGGAACGGGAGAAGAAATATGGCCGCAATTCCCGCATCGATATCCTCCTGTCCGGCGATACCCGCCCGCAGGCCTATGTCGAGGTAAAGAACGTGCATTTCCGCCGCACGCCCGGCCTTGCCGAATTCCCGGATACGGTGACGGCGCGCGGCGCAAAGCATCTTGAGGAACTGGGCGACATGGCGCAGGCCGGCTTCCGCGCCGTCATGCTCTACCTCATCCAGCGCGAGGACTGCGAGACCTTCCGCATCTGCGCCGACCTCGACCCCACCTATGCCAGCGGCTTCAGGCGGGCGCTGTCGCGCGGCGTCGAGGCCTATGCGGTCAAATGCGCCGTTTCATCCGAGCAAATCCGCCCCGTGGCGTCGATCGCCATGGACGAACCCGGTATCGCTGATTTATGACGGTCTCTCAAAGACGAGTGAAAGTTCGACCATGGTGACCTATATCGACGCGACTTCCGCGCCGCTGAAGAACACGGGCGTGATCCGCCTCTACGACGCGGACGCCTTTGCCGGCATGCGCAAGGCCTGTCAGCTCACGGCCCGCTGCCTCGATGAGCTTTACCCGCTGGTCAAGCCGGGCGTCGCCACCGATGTCATCGACCGCTTCGTCTTCGAATTCGGCATGGATCACGGCGCGCTGCCCGCGACGCTGAACTATCGCGGCTACACGAAGTCGAGCTGCACCTCGATCAACCACGTCGTCTGCCACGGTATCCCCAACGACAAGCCGCTGCGCGAGGGCGACGTCGTCAATATCGACGTCACCTTCATCCTCGACGGCTGGCACGGCGATTCGAGCCGCATGTATCCGGTGGGCGAGATCAAGCGCGCCGCCGAGCGCCTGCTGGAAGTCACCCATGAATGCCTGATGCGCGGCATCGCGGCTGTCCGGCCCGGCGCGCGCACCGGCGCCATCGGCGAGGCCATCCAGACCTATGCCGAAGCCGAGCGCTGCTCGGTGGTGCGCGATTTCTGCGGCCATGGCGTCGGGCGGCTCTTCCACGACGCGCCGAACATTCTGCATTACGGCCGCGCCAATGAGGGGCCCGAAATGAAGGAAGGCATGATCTTCACCATCGAGCCGATGATCAATCTCGGCCGCCCGCATGTGAAGGTTCTCTCCGATGGCTGGACGGCGGTCACGCGCGACCGCTCCCTCTCGGCGCAATACGAGCACACCGTCGGCGTCACGGCCGATGGCTGCGAAATCTTCACCCTGTCGCCCGGCGGCCTCGACCGCCCCGGCCTTCCCGCCTAAGGCCGCCATGACAGGATCGCGCGGACGCACCGGCATTCCTTCCCCCTCCGAGGTGGAGGACGCCGTGCCGCCTGCGGACGATCTCTTCGACGACGCCGACGAACGCGGCCATTTCTTCGAGCGCCCGGCCCGCGCCACGCCGGCAAAGGCCGTGCCGCAGGCGGAAGACAAACACTATCACGGCCACCGCGAGCGCCTGCGCACCCGCTTCCGCGACAATGGCGACACGGCCCTTGCCGACTACGAAATCCTCGAACTCCTGCTTTTCCGCCTCATTCCGCGCCGCGACACCAAGCCGGTCGCAAAGGCTCTGCTCGACCGATTCGGCACGCTTTCCGGCGTCTTCGGCGCAACGCCCGCCTTGCTGCAGGAGGTCAAGGGCATCGGCGAGGCCGTGGCGCTCGACCTCAAGCTGATCTCCGCGGTCGCCCAGCGCACCCTGAAAAGCGAGATTCGCAACAAGACCGTGCTCGCCTCCTGGTCTTCGGTCATCCAGTATTGCCATGCCGCCATGGCGCATGAACCGCGCGAGCAGTTCCGCATTCTCTTCCTCGACAAGCGCAACGCGCTGATCGCCGACGAAGTGCAGGGCCGCGGCACGGTCGATCATACGCCGGTCTATCCGCGCGAGGTCGTGCGTCGCGCGCTGGAACTGTCTTCCACCGCCATTATTTTGGTCCACAACCACCCTTCCGGTGACCCGACTCCGTCGCGGGCGGATATCGACATGACGAAGACGATCGTGGAAACCGCCCGTCCGCTCGGCATTACCGTGCATGACCACATCATCATCGGCAAGGACGGCCATGCCAGTCTCAAGGGACTGAGACTCATGTAGAATCCTGAGATCGGATGAATGGGCCTTCATCCGTTTGAAACGGTTTGCTGCCACATTCGGTTGACGAAAATTGCTCGGCGAAGACAATTGCTGCATCGCAATACGATTCTTCCCGCAAAAGACTGAGGCAATCTCACATGCAGGAATATGATCTCGTCGTCGTGGGCAGCGGCCCCGCAGGCCGTCGCGGCGCCATTCAGGCGGCCAAGCTCGGGCGCAAGGTTCTCGTCATCGAACAGGGCAAGCGCGTCGGCGGCGTCTCGGTGCATACCGGCACCATCCCCTCCAAGACGCTGCGCGAGACCGCGCTGAACCTCTCCGGCTGGCGCGAGCGCGGCTTCTATGGCCGCGCCTATCGCGTGAAGCAGGAGATCAGCGCCGATGACCTGCGCCGCCGCCTGCTCATCACGCTCGACCATGAGGTGGAGGTGCTGGAGCATCAGTTCGCCCGAAACCGCGTGCAGCATATCCGCGGCAAGGCGAAGTTCGTGGCCGCCGATACGCTGGAAATCGTCAAGGACGACGGCGAGACGATCCATGTGCAGGCCAAGAGCATCATGCTCGCCGTCGGCACGAAGCCCTACCGGCCGGACAACATTCCCTTCGATGGCGAAAGCGTGCTCGACAGCGATGAGCTGCTCGATATCAAGGAACTGCCGCGCTCCATGGCCGTCATCGGCGCGGGCGTCATCGGCATCGAATATGCCACGATCTTCTCTGCACTCGACACGCAGGTCACCGTCATCGATCCGAAGCCGACGATCCTCGACTTCATCGACCGCGAGATCGTCGAGGATTTCATCTACGAGCTGCGCGACCGCAATATGAAGCTCATCCTCGGCCAGAAGGCCGACAAGGTCGAGAAGCTGCCGAACGGCAAATGCGAGATCACGCTAGACAACGGCCGCCATGTCACCTGCGACATGGTGCTCTATGCCGCCGGTCGCGTCGGCGCCACCGACAGTCTCAACCTTGCCGCCGCCGGCCTCACCGCCGATTCGCGCGGCCGCCTCAGCGTGAACCCGGAAACCTTCCAGACCGAGGTGCCGCACATCTTCGCCGCCGGCGACGTCGTCGGCTTCCCGAGCCTTGCCTCAACCTCCATGGAACAGGGGCGCATCGCCGCCCGCGTCGCCGTCGGAGCCATCGCCAAGGAGCCGCCGAAATATTTCCCCTACGGCATCTATGCCGTGCCGGAAATCTCGACCTGCGGCCTGACCGAGGAAGAGGTCAAGGAGCGCGGCATTCCCTATGAATGCGGCATGGCGCGTTTCCGCGAAACCTCGCGCGGCCATATCATGGGCCTCAATTCCGGCCTCCTGAAAATGATCTTCTCGCTGAAGACACGTCGTCTGCTCGGCGTGCACATCGTCGGCGAAGGCGCAACCGAACTGGTGCATATCGGCCAGGCCGTGCTGAACCTGAAGGGCACCGTCGAATATTTCGTGGAAAATACCTTCAACTACCCGACGCTCGCCGAAGCCTACAAGATCGCCGGCCTCGACGCGTGGAACCGGATGGGCGACCTTTCGCAGCAGGAGTGACGCGCCTTCAGGAGGAAGGCCGTGAAGGAGCGGCGCGCATGAAAATCCTGTCGCTGAACGTGTGGGGCGGCATGCTGCATGTGCCGCTCCTCGATTATCTCGCGGCCGTCGACGCCGATGTCTACTGCCTGCAGGAAGTCCCCCGCGCGGTCTCCGCCCGCTCCGAATGGCTGACCTATCGCGACGGTGCGATCGAGCTTCAGCAGCGCGCCAATCTCTACCGCGAGATCGCCGCCGTTCTTCCGGGCCATGACGGCTTCTTCGCCCCCGCCATGCGGGGCGCCCTGATGGAAGACGGACGCACCTGCTGGCAGGAATTCGGCCTTGCCACCTTCGTCCGGCAGGATATCGCCGTGATCGGTCAGGCGCTCGATTTCATCCACGGCGCCTTCTCGCCGCACGATTTCGGCCGCCATCCCCGCCCCCGCAACGCCCATGTCCTGCGCCTCTACGACTACAAGGCGGATCGCCCCTTCACCGTCGCGCAGTTCCACGGTCTTCGGACCGAAGACGGCAAGGGCGACACTGCGGAACGCGATGCCCAGGCAAAAACCCTCATCGCCCTCATGGAACGCCTGCACCGACAGGACGAGGCCCTCATCCTCTGCGGGGATTTCAACCTCCTCCCCGAAAGCCGAACCTTTAAAACCCTATCCCGCCTCGGCCTCACCGACCTCGTCACGACACGAGGCTTCACCGACACGCGCACATCGCTCTACAAGAAGCCCGGCCGTTATGCCGACTACATGCTGGTGAATGCCGCAGTGCAGGTCGCCGATTTCAACGTGGTCGAGACGCCGGAAGTGTCGGATCATCGACCACTGCTTCTGACCATCGCCTAGACCGAACCGGGAGGCACCATGAACCTCAGCATTCACTTTCTGGAGGCGGAGGGCTCGCTTGCTCCCTGGCGCGAAGCGCTTTGTACGCAGGCTGAAGACATCGGCAAGCGAATTTCGGCGCATGTCCCGGCGGAACTTTGCGCGCATCCCGTCGATATCCTGATCCAGAACCTTCCGAAGGGTACGGTCCCCGGCATGGGGATGGGCGGTTCCTGCTTCCGGCGCGGCCTCGTGACGATCAGCCTTGCGCCGGAAATGTCCGGTCTCGACGCGGCTCTGGGGCGCGGTGAGTTTCAGCAGTTGCTCGCGCACGAACTCCATCATGCCATGCGCTGGAATGCCTGTGGCTATGGCGAAACACTGGGCGAGGCCATCGTCTCCGAAGGACTGGCGGATGCCTTTGCGGAAAATCTGACCGGCCTGAATGCACCGCCTTGGACCGCCGCACTCGATGGCGAACAGCTTCCCGCTATCGTCGCGCGCGCCGAGGAAGAAATGGCCAACCCTTACTACGACCATGCCGAATGGTTCTTCGGGAGTGGTGAACTACCCATGTGGACCGCCTACACGCTCGGCTATCGGCTGGCGCGGCGCTTTTACGAACAAAATCCGAGGGGAGCTGCACAGGGGTTTGTCGATACACCCGCATCCGCCGTTCTCTCAGAGTGGCCGCATCTCACCGCGCCTGCGACATAAAAAATCGCCCGCGGCG
>APMI01031646.1_pt1 | contig 11161 bp, 8 predicted proteins | sample 667938 | NCBI WGS metagenome assembly APMI01 (sample SAMN01084076, study PRJNA167559) | wastewater metagenome | biome: Wastewater | place: Denmark: Ejby Moelle, Odense | collected 2011-11-28 | reverse complement strand
CTGTAAGCTCTGAAAATGTGTCTAAACTCTGAACTAATTCTTTTTGAAATTCAAGAGATTTCTCTTTATCATCAGGATATGGAATTGGGATTTGTATTTTCTCAATTACAAATGCATCCAAAGTTGGAATGCCAGCTTTTCTTACTCTTGACTTCAGAAAGTGCTGTTCGCCAAGTAGAAAATAATACAAAAACTTACTGTTTAACTTATCCGAATGCTCAATACTATAACAACCATCAGATGACCAAAAATCTACTGAACTATAACCAACAGTTCCAGCAGAAGCTCCAACATTTATTATCATTACTGAATTAGCTGGTCGATTAAAGGAAGAATAATATCCTAATGGTTCTAAACCACCATGAAAAACTGGATATTGTTCGGAGTTTGACAACAATTCCCTTGTTAATCTTCTGCCTCTCAAAACGCTAGTTACTTCATCCAAATTTTTCCATCCAACTGGAACCCCTTCTAGCATTTTATTAATTGAGCTTGAATCTGAAATTTTCTTGATTAATGCGTCAATATTTGTGTGCAGACCATTTATTTTATTTACTGATTCTGAAATCTTTTGATTTAAGGATATTATATCAACCTTCTCACGATTGTCTTTTGCTTCTACATATGAACTCACAGAAAGGTTGTAATCGTTTTCTGCAATTTTTGAATTGTCTATTGATTTAGCAATATGTTCTTTGTCTTCTTTAGTGTCGAAGATTTCCATAATTTTTGCAATGTGATTATCAATAAGCACATTATTGTTCGTTTCTTTTTTGAAGAAATCTTCTCCACTGGCATCAATGAACTGCGTTTTATTTTCTGTTTTGTGTTTTGAAAGTACAAGAATAGTTACAGAAATGGATGTACCGTAAAACAGATTAGGAGCTAAAGAAATCACGGATTCAACAAAGTTATTATCCACCAAATACTTTCTTATCTTCTGTTCTGCACCACTTCGGTAAAAGATACCAGGGAAACAAACAATTGCCGCCCTTCCTTTACTGGATAGATAACTTAAAGCATGAAGCACAAAAGCAAAATCAGCTTTTGATTTAGGAGCCAAAACACCGGCAGGAGCAAAGCGGTCATCATTTATTAGCGTTGGGTCATCGTCACCAATCCATTTTATAGAGTAAGGTGGATTAGAAACAATGGCATCAAAAGGTTTCTCATCGCCATAATGAGGGTCAATGAGTGTATTGCCAAGGGCAATATTGAACTTGTCGTAATTGATGTTGTGCAAAAACATGTTCATACGAGCAAGGTTGTAAGTGGTATGATTTACTTCCTGCCCATAAAAACCTTCTTCAATTATATGGTTGTCGAAATGCTTTTTGGCTTGCAACAATAACGAGCCTGAACCAGCTGCAGGGTCGTATATCTTGTTTACTTTGTCTTGCTTGTGCATTGCCAATTGAGCAATGAGTTTTGAAACGTGTTGTGGCGTAAAAAACTCACCACCTGATTTTCCTGCGTTGGCTGCATAATTGGAAATTAAAAACTCATAAGCATCGCCAAAAAGGTCAATCTCATTGTTTTCAAAATTGCCAAAATCTAGTTCTTCAATTCCTTTTAAGACTTTAGCTAAAGTGCTGTTCTTGCTTTCAACAGTATTTCCAAGTCGTGTGCTTGTGGTATCAAAGTCAGCAAACAATCCTTTAATGTCTGGTTCAGATGGATAACCGTTTGCAGAACTTTCTATAGCGTCATAAATCGCTTTTAGGTCTGTGTTTAGATTCGGATTAGTGGTTGCTTTTTTTGCAACATTCACGAATAGTTGACTTGGATAAATAAAGTAACCTTTTGTTTTAATGGCATCATCTTTTATTTCAGGCGTGATTACATCGTCTGATAGTTTTGCATATTCAATACCTTCCTCGCCACCTTCAATATAATTCGTGAAGTTTTCACTAATGAAGCGATAGAAAAGTGTTCCTAAGACAAACTGTTTAAAGTCCCAACCGTCAACTGAGCCACGAACATCGTTGGCTATTCTCCATATTTTTGCTCGTAATTCTTGTTGTTGTGCTATGCTTGTCATTTTTTCTCTTTTATTAAGTCTGTTGGTTTCACTCCTAGAATTTTGGCAATTTCAAAAAGCACTTCAAGTCTTGGCTGCTGTCTGTTTTGCACATAGCCGTTTACCATGTTATAACTTTTTCCTAGTTGTTCAGCCAACCAAGTCTGTTTAACACCTTTTTCTTCCAGCACTTCTTTTATTCTGTTCATGTCTCTTTGAAATGAGTCCGCAAAGATAGATTTTATTTTTCGACTATCTTGTTTTTCAATATAAAAAGTGTTGGGATTATTGTCGTTCGGTCTGTCGGTGCGTGGGCAAAAAATGGCTCTTTTGGTTTTGCGAAGGGTTGGCTTGTGTGTCGGGCAAAACCAAATGTGCCATTTGTGCGGTGGCTATAAAATTGAATTAAAAAAATGTGCGGTGGGGAAAATAAAAAATACAGAAGGGTCGGCAATGAGTGTCGGCTTACTAGTTGTCCGTTTGCAATATGGTCTGTATGTTGGTCACCTGTCAAAATGGTTTTTCCTTGTGTTAATGTTCAATTTTTGGTCGGTCAGTTGTCTTTGGCACGGTCGTCCTACCATTGGCTATAACTCTCAAATATACGCACATTCAAAAATAGTTGTCAGCACAAAATATTTATTCCTAATTGGTTTTCAGTGGTCAATTATCATTTATGAGTTACATGGCCTTAATGGTTTCGTTGATGGTAGAGGCTACTTTATCTACATCTATAGCTCCTTCTTCTTGGCTTACGAGTTCTCCCTGAGGATTGAACACGCTAATGATATTGGAATGAGAAAAATCGATAGGAGAAATTTTCTTGTATTTCATGGAAAGTACATTCGCAAACTCCTGAGTGCTGGCTTCGTTGGAGGTAAGAAACACCCATTGCGGAGCGTTCATATTATTTGTTTTGGCAAACTCTTTTAAACGAGAAGGGGTATCGGTTATGGGATCAATCGATACCAAAACCAGAGAAAGTTTGTTAATGTTTTTTCGGTTTATTTTAGATTCGATAGTTTTCATTTTGGCTACCAGTATGGGACAGGCGGCCTTGCAAGTGGTATAGATCATTACTACAGCCAGCGTTTTGCCCTGCAAGTCTTTTAAATGAAGCGAATCTCCATTTTGATTTTTCCATTGGGAGCTAAGGTTGAAAATAGAATCTGACGGAAGCGGTGTGTCCTTTTTTGGTTGGCTTTTACAAGCGACCAATAATAATACACATGATAGTAGATATAGAAACGGTTTCATTTATTGCTTTATTTTATAGTTACTGCCGGGGGGAGCCTGTTTAGTGGTTGTGTCTTTAGCGCACCTAAATCCCAAATTGGCAATGGTATAATTGGCTTTGATGGAAGTGCGAAGTGCAAAGCGCATAAAAGCGGCATAGTTCAAAATGTCGGTAGCATTGGTAGCGCCACCGGCACAAAACAAGCTTTTATCTTCGTACTGGCCACTGCGCGAATCGCCGGTGGTGAGTATGGAATTAAAATCTTCTGTCCACTCCCATACCAGATCAAACATATTGTAAATGCCCCAATAGTTAGGCGGGCTTTGCTTTACAGGGTTGTACTGCCTATTTTTTTGTAAGTATAAATCAATAATTGCATCGGAGTATTGAGGTTTGCTTCGTGCATTGGGAGTAGTGGCATCTGCCATGGCAACAAACTCCCATTCGTCTAAAGTGGGTAGCCTTTTACCAACACTTTCGGCAAAGGCTTTAGCGGCAAACCAGGATACATTGCAGATGGGGGCATTGGGTTTAGCTTCTTTGGGCAATACCAAATCCGACTGCCAATTATGCAGGTATCCCGTGTCGGCATAAAGCCTTTTTATGTTGGATCGCCGCCACTGAGGGTTGGCCGTTACAAAATGCAAATATTCTTGATTGGTAACGGCTCTTTCATCCATCAAAAAAGGAGCTACTTGTACTAAGTCAGTATTGGAACCATAAAAAGGCTTATACTCCCCACCGGGAATATAAGCCATTGAAACATTTACAGGAATGTGTTTTAGCGTGTCTGAAATATCATTTGTAACGGATTCTGCCGTGGTTGTTTTATCTTGTTTTTGGTTGCAAGAAAACAATACAATCATCACTATTATGCCTACAGAGAATCGAAACTTCTTCAATAGATTTTCTTTATTAAAACACTAAATATCGATTAATGGTTGGTTAAAGTTTTTGCATTGAAAACTTTAGGATTGGCATCGCCGGTTACTTTTAATTTTCCGATAGCGCCTTTGTTAAAGGCTCTTGATAAAGAGTGATCTACCAACACGTACTCTCCCGGAACATCGCATTTGAACTCCACAATGGCTGCGCCACCGGCAGGGATCATGGTGGTTTGAATGTTATGAGATATAGTACTTCCGCCTTCCAAATATACATTGTCAAAAATTTCTCCAATTACGTGGAAGGACGAAGTAAGGTTGGGACCGCCATTACCTACGAATAAGCGAACCGTTTCGCCTACTTTGGCCTCAATCATATTGGCTCCTAATAAAGAACCTTTTTTACCATTGAACAACACATAGTCGGGATGTTCTGCTACAGCTTTGTCGTTGTCAAATTCAAACAAGCCTTTTTTAATAGCAGATGCTTTTGTGTAAAAATCGCCTTGCATGATGTAGTACTCTTTATCCACTTTAGGAAGCCCACCTTCGGGCTCTACCAGAATAAGACCATACATGCCATTTCCAATGTGCATGGGTACGGGTGGTGCAGCGCAGTGGTAAACAAACAAGCCGGGGTTAAGTGCTTTGAAAGTGAAAGAGGTTTCCTTGCCTGGGGCTGATGAAGTGGCGGCGGCACCACCGCCGGGGCCTGTTACCGCATGAAGATCAATATTGTGTGGTAATACGCTGCTGGCATCATTTTTTAAGTTCAAAGTAACCTCATCACCAACTCTTATTCTAATGAAACTACCCGGTACAGTTTTGTTAAATGTCCAAAACGTGTAGTGAATGCTGTCCGCAATGATGCCTTCCATTTCAGTAGTTTCCAAATTAACGATCAATTTTTTTGGGCCTCTGTTGCCAATGGGTGCAGGTACTTTTGGTGCTCCGGTAACTTCTACCACTTCGGGAGTTCCTTCTGCTACCATATCTGTAGCGGATGTAGAACTGTTGTTGGAGCTTGTATTGGTTTTGCAACTTGCAAGTGCCAAAACAGAGAAGGCAGCAGTACCAAGAAGTAATGTTTTGATCTTCATTTGTTAATAATTAAATGATTAATAATTTTTGCAAAGAGAATAATTTAATACCGGAGGCAATATGAGTGAAATCATATTGTTAGGGCAACTCAGTGTAAAGATAAATAAGTTGTATCACTATTTCTTTGCCAACAAAATCTTTGAAGAATAGACCAATTTTGTATGGGTTTTGCAAAAGATAATTGGGTTGATTAGTTGGAATATGCCATGAAAAACAAAATGAATTTTCAATAAAAGCATTTGATGATTGTGGAAATAATCAGCAACTTAGTTCTTCTTCACATATTTTGTTAGAATCACAATGGTTTGTTCGTTTATCTTCCCTTCAATCTGCTCGGTGTTGTTGGATACTAAGCGGATCTTTTTTACTACAGTTCCTTTGGCAGCACTAAAACTGGTGCCTTTTACATTTAATGCCTGAGTTAGTATAACCGTATCTCCATTTTCCAGTACATTGCCAAAAGCATCTTTATGCGTTTCAGCCACCTCAAAAGCACTTAAAGCCCATTCGGTTGTGCTGTCTTCCAGTTCTATAGAACCTAAAACATCGTTGACCCATTCCTGATGCTTGCAAAGATGAAGCAGCCTGTAGCTTAGTGCCTGCACTGCCGGTTCGGGATTCCAGACGCTTCCTTCCAGACAACGCCAGTATTCGCTGGCATCTGAGTGGACAATATGGCTGAAACAGGTATCGCAAATGGCCACTTGGTTTTGAGGATCTTCGCTTTTGGGGCTTACTGTATAGTCAATAGTTGCGGAGGCACTGTTGCATAGTTCACAATTGCCCCCACTGCGTTCTGCCAATTTTGCATTGATGCTCATGATACAACTGGGTTTTAAAATTGCTGCGAATGTAATGCTATTTGCAGAAAGAAAGTTGCAATTAAAAGTGCGCACAGTTGAATGTGTGCAAGCCGAAAAAATGTTGCTAAATAGTTGGAACGATGAAGAGTGCGACGCAATTTTGGTGCGCTATGTTCTGCCCTCGGTATAAAAAAACATACCGGCTATGTAGCACTCGTAAATTGCTTCAAAAATCGAACATCGTTTTCGCTAAAAAAACGAATGTCGTTGATGCCGTATTTGAGCATTGCCGGACGCTCTACTCCCATACCAAATGCGAAACCAGTGTATTTTTCGGGATTGATACCACAGTTTTGCAATACATTGGGATGCACCATACCGCAACCTAAAATTTCTACCCAACCTGTTTTCTTGCAAATGTTGCACCCTTTACCGCCACAGATAAAGCAGCTCACGTCCATTTCGGCACTGGGCTCTGTAAACGGAAAATAAGAAGGGCGGAAACGTACTCTTACATCTTGCCCGAACATTTCTTTTACAAAGAAGTATAAAGTTTGCTTTAGATCGGCAAAAGAAACGTTCTCGTCTATATATAAGCCCTCTACCTGATGGAAAAAGCAATGGCTGCGGGCACTAATGGTTTCGTTGCGATACACACGACCGGGGCAGATAACACGGATCGGCAGTTTGCCCTTTTCCATTTCGCGAATTTGGGTATTGCTGGTGTGCGTGCGCAATAGCCAGTCCACTGCCGAGTTTTGACCTTTTTCTACGTAAAAAGTATCTTGCATATCCCGAGCTGGGTGGTGTTCTGGCATATTGAGGGCAGTGAAATTGTGCCAGTCATCGTCTATTTCGGGCCCCTCTGCTACGGCAAAGCCTAATCTTTGAAAAGTGGAGATAATGCGATTGCGCATTAGCGATATTGGATGACGGCTTCCCAACGGGGTTTCGTCTCCCGGAAGGGTTAGGTCTATGGCAGTTGTTTGCTGGTCGGTGCTGGCTGTGGCAGCTTTTAGCACATCGAACCGAGCTTCTGTAAATAGTTTAAACTCGTTTAATAGTTGTCCTGCTTCGCGCTTTTGCTCGTTTGGGATCTGTTTCATCTCGCCCATGATGTCTTTTACCAAGCCTTTGGTTCCCAGCCATTTAATACGAAACTCTTCTACCTGTTTGTCGTCGGTAGCATTAAAAGCACTGATCTCGTTTTTATACGTTTCTATTTTTTGTAACAAATCCTGCATAGGGTGCAAAGATAACCAAGTTTAATATTTTAAATTTGAAGTTTTGTAATGATGATGTTTATCTACAATTAAATTAAGCACATTTTTACACTAACGAACCGTAATTTTGTGATTTTACCCATCTTATAAGAATGAAAGTAATAGAACATATAAACAAAGCAAAGGAGAAAGGGGAAACCCTGATTTCTTTTGAGATCCTTCCTCCACTAAAAGGAAAAGGAATTGGTGGAGTATATGACCATTTAGACCCATTGATGGAGTTTAAACCAGCTTATATCAACGTTACCTACCATCGTAGTGAACATGAGTTTCGTAAAAATCCTGATGGCAGTTTTCAAAAAGTAACCATTCGCAAACGACCCGGTACTGAGAGCATTTGTGCTGCCATCATGAACCGATACAATGTGGATACCGTTCCACACCTCATCTGCGGTGGTTTCGACATTTCTGAAACCGAAGATGCACTAATCAATTTACAGTATCTTGGAATAGACAACGTGTTGGTGTTGAGGGGTGATGCTGCCAAAAATGAAACAGCCTTCATTCCCCAGCCTAATGGGCATCGCTATGCGGTGGACTTGTTAAAACAGGTGACCAACCTGAACAACGGTGTGTATCTGGAGCAAGATCTAAAAAACAACCACAAAACCTCTTTTTGTATTGGTGTAGCCGGCTACCCCGAAAAGCATTTTGAAGCTCCTGATATGGCAACCGATCTCGCATATCTAAAAGCAAAAGTGGATGCCGGTGCCGAGTATATCGTTACCCAAATGTTTTTTGACAATGCAAAATTCTACGCTTTTGTAGAAGCTTGCCGAGCTGCTGGCATTACCATTCCCATAGTACCCGGTCTAAAACCCATTTACAATAAAAAGCAACTAATTGGGTTGCCCAAAACATTTGCCATCAACCTTCCGCAAGATCTGTTCAACGAAATTGCCAAATGCAATACCAACGAAGATGTAGAAAAAGTAGGCGAAGACTGGCTACTGGCACAAAGCCTCGATCTTAAAAAAAATGGAGTAAATTGCTTGCATTATTACACTTTGGGAAAACCCGGCATTGTAGCCAATGTAATCAAAAGAATGTAGTTTCTTTTATGAACCCGACAACTGTGCTTCTATCATCCGTATTGCGTCGCACTCTTGTGCTGCAGAATATAAAGGAGCAGTGCCAGGCAACCAATCAATAATCCATAGTTTATTTAAGAAGAATTAAAAATATAGAGTACCATTTTTTAAAATCAGATCCTTAAAGAACCTAACTCGAAGCAAACAATGGCACTTGGCTGGAACGAAATAAAAGACCGAGCATTAAAGTTCTCCCAAGAATGGGAAGGCACCACCAATGAGGAAGCCAATGCAAAACCCTTCCTAGAAGCATTCTTTAATGTATTTGGCATCAGCAGAAAAAGAGTTTCTACCTTTGAGCACCGTGTAAAAAAGCTGGACGATAAAGATGGCTATATCGATCTACTGTGGAAAGGCAATATCCTCATAGAAATGAAAAGCCGTGGCAAAGACCTGAACAAAGCCTACCAGCAAGCCCAGGAATATACCCACGGACTGAAAGAGCATGAACTCCCTAAATATATTTTGGTTTGCGATTTTGAAACTTTCAAACTGTATGATTTGGAGTCGCTTTCGCAAAATGAAGAGGGTACTTTTGCTGAGTTTCAGCTCAAAAATTTGGTGAAGCATGTGCATCGTTTTGGGGATCTTATTGGTGCTTCTAAAAAAACCTTTAAGGAGCAAGATCCGGCCAATATAAAAGCAGCAGAACTGATGGGCAAACTGCACGACCGGCTGGAGGCCATCGGCTACGCAGGGCATACGCTGGAAGTGTATTTAGTTCGGATTTTGTTCTGTTTATTTTCCGAAGACACTACTATTTTTGACAAGCACCAGTTTCAAGAATATATTGAACAGCGAACGGCAGAAGACGGAAGCGATTTGGCTGCTAAAATTCAAGAACTGTTTCAGGTGTTGAATACTTCTCCAAGCAAGCGCTTCGCCAATCTGGACGAACAATTGGCAGATTTTCCATACATAAACGGAAAGTTGTTCGACGAAATTTTACCGATGGCAAGCTTCGATAGCAAGATGAGGCAAGCGTTGCTTAATTGCTGCTATATAGATTGGAGCAAAATATCGCCGGCCATTTTTGGCTCTATGTTTCAAAGTGTGATGAACCCCAGGGAAAGGCGCAATTTGGGTGCCCATTATACCAGCGAACACAATATCCTAAAACTGATTAAGCCATTATTCCTTGACGAGCTATGGACGGAGTTTGCGAGCATAAAGGCCAACAAAAACAAACTGTTTGAGTTTCATAAAAAAATTAGTCAGCTAAAATTTTTGGATCCGGCTTGCGGCTGCGGGAACTTTTTGGTGATTACCTATCGCGAATTAAGGTTGTTGGAATTGGAAGTGTTGCGGGCTACTTACAAAACCGGGCAAGGTGTTTTAAACATTAGCGATATTCTTTGGTTGGATGTAGATATGATGTACGGGATAGAATATGAAGAGTTTCCTGCCCGTATTGCCGAAGTGGCTATGTGGCTCATAGATCACCAAATGAATATGATGATCAATATCGAGTTTGGACAATATTTTGTGCGCCTGCCCCTTAAAAAATCGGCTACTATTGTGCATGGCAATGCTTTGCAGGTAGATTGGAGTACTTTATTACGAAATGAGAATATTTACATTGATGCCGACAATACTACCGTTACGTTACACGAGCCAGAGGTGGCATATCAAACCCTCCATATCCAAACCAAAAATCTTACCGTAATTGACGAAAGAACAAACATTAACGAGAAGATTGTACAAAAAAATACATTCGATTATATTTTTGGAAATCCGCCTTTTATTGGGTATGCGTGGCAAAATCAAGCTCAAAAGAAGGATATGGCTACCATTTTCTCGGCGGTAAAAGGGGCAGGCGTATTGGATTATGTAGCGGCATGGTATGTAAAAGCAGCTCAGATCATTCAAAACACTAAAACTAAAGTAGCTTTTGTTTCGACGAATTCAATTGCACAAGGAGAGCAGCCTGGAATCCTTTGGAACTTGCTTTATACCCATTATAAGATTAAAATTCATTTTGCACACCGAACTTTTGCTTGGAAAAATGAGGCAAAAGGAAATGCAGCGGTACATTGTATAATAATAGGATTTGCGAACTTTGACATTACAAATAAAATTATTTATGAGTACGAAAATATAAAAGGTGAGCCGCATGAAATAGCCGCCAAAAATATCAATCCATACTTAGTAGATGCCAAAAATATTATTATTCAGAAGCGAAGTACACCCATTTGTAATGTTCCGGAAATTAAAAGAGGCAGTGATGCTATAGATGATGGAAACTTATTATTAAATCAAACTGAAAAAGACTATATCATTAGTGCCTTCCCTGAAGCTTCAAAATTTATTAGACCTTTTTTAATGGGAAAGGAGTTTTTAAATAATATTCCTCGTTATTGTATTTGGCTAAAGGATGTGAATCTGGCTGAAGTGAAAGGGATCAATTTGATTTACGATAGAATAAAAAGAGTAAAAGTATTTAGAGATCAAAGTAAAAGAATGCAAACACTGAAAGCTGCAAAATTCCCTGCTTTGTTTGGAGAAGAACGACAACCTGCATTAGATTATTAGCAATACCTAAAGTGTCATCAGAAAACAGGGACTATATACCCATTGCGTTTTGTTCCAAAAATATTATTTGTGGAGACAAACTCTTCAGTTTATCCGATGCAACTGTTTTTAATTTTGGTATTCTTACTTCCTTGATGCATATGACTTGGATGAGCGCAACATGTGGCAGAATGAAAAGTGATTATAGTTATTCAAATACTATTGTTTACA
>APMI01027090.1_pt1 | contig 11162 bp, 9 predicted proteins | sample 667938 | NCBI WGS metagenome assembly APMI01 (sample SAMN01084076, study PRJNA167559) | wastewater metagenome | biome: Wastewater | place: Denmark: Ejby Moelle, Odense | collected 2011-11-28 | reverse complement strand
AACTTTAAAAAAAAGGCCCCACGCCGGCACTTAACCCGCCACCACCAACGGGTACAAATACATAGTCGATCACGGGTTGTTCATCCAGTATTTCCATTGCCACGGTAGCCTGCCCCTCAATGATCTTGTAATCATCGAATGGCGGAATAAAGGTCATGCCATTTTCTTCCGTATATTTTTTTGCAGCGATGGCGCAATCATCAAATGTATCGCCGGTCAATTTCACCTCTATCCAGTCTTCACCAAACATTTTGGTCTGGCTGATCTTCTGGTTGGGTGTAATTACCGGCATGAACACTACGCCTTTTGCTTTCAACTTTTTACAACTGTATGCAAAGCCCTGTGCATGGTTTCCTGCACTGGCACATACCACTCCCTTTTGCAGTTGTTCGGCAGGCAGGCTGCTCATCATATTGTAAGCGCCGCGTAATTTATAGCTGCGAACCACCTGCAGGTCTTCTCTTTTCAAATACACATTGCACTGGTATTTTTTAGAAAGATTGCGGTTGAGTTGCAACGGCGTTTTATGTACAATCTTTTTTAACCGCAGTGCCGCACCATTAAAGTCAAGCTCCCCCCCATCCCTAAATGGGATTTTTACAATCTCTGCTGACACTTCGTTCTTGTTATGCATACCGGGCTTACTAATTTTTTTAATTCGCTAATTCCAGCTTAACTACTTTCCTTTTTTCTTCTCCGGCAGTAGTTTGTATTACTTTCATTTCTGTCATTGCCGCTCTTAACACAGCACCCACTTTTTCAACCGGGTGAGAACGGATAATTTTATTTACCTCAATGATGCTCCTGTTATCAACCCCATTGTCCTTACCTGTATTAAAATTAGTCCCGATCACATCTGTTTCGATCGTTTCCATAAATTCTTTCAGCAATGGTTTGGCTGCATGATCAAACAGGTAGCAACCGTATTCAGCCGTATCTGAGATCACCCTGTTCATTTCGAATAATTTCTTGCGGGCAATGGTGTTGGCGATCAACGGCGTTTCATGCAATGATTCATAGTAAGCAGATTCTTCTTTAATACCCGCTTCCACCATGGTTTCAAAAGCAAGTTCCACACCGGCTCTTACAAATGCCACCATGAGTAAGCCATTGTCAAAAAATTCCTGTTCGGAAATATTACCAGTAGTTGGAGCTGTTTTTTCAAAGGCTGTTTCCCCGGTTGCTTTGCGCCAGGTAAGTAAATTTTTATCATCGTTCGCCCAGTCTTCCATCATCGTTTTGGAAAAATGGCCACTCATGATATCGTCCTGGTGTTTCTGGAACAAGGGACGTAAAATATTTTTCAATTCTGTTGATAATTCGTAGGCTTTTAATTTTGCAGGATTGCTCAGGCGATCCATCATTGCAGTAACGCCACCATGCTTCAGGGCTTCGGTAATAACCTCCCAACCATATTGAATGAGCTTCGCTGCGTAAGATGCATCAATACCCTTTTGGACCATCTTATCAAAGGAAAGGATAGAACCGGTTTGCAATACGCCACACAAAATTGTTTGCTCGCCCATCAGGTCAGATTTAACTTCTGCAACAAACGAGGAACGCAACACGCCAGCACGGTGACCACCGGTGGCCACTGCATAAGCTTTCGCCTGTGCCAGTCCTTTGCCTTCAGGATCATTCTCTGGATGCACTGCAATTAAAGTAGGCACACCAAATCCTCTTTTATATTCCTCCCGTACTTCAGTACCCGGACATTTAGGCGCCACCATTATTACAGTGAGATCTTTTCTTATTTGCGTTCCTTCTTCTACGATATTAAAACCATGTGAATAAGACAAAGTAGCGCCATGCTTCATCAATGGCATGATCGCTTTGATCACAGCAGTGTGTTGTTTATCTGGTGTAAGATTGAGCACCAGGTCTGCTGAAGGGATCAGTTCTTCATAGGTACCAACTGCAAATCCATTCTCAGTCGCTTTTTTCCACGACTCTCTTTTTTCTGCAATGGCTTCCTTACGCAATGTGTAGGAAATATCCAATCCTGAATCTCTCATGTTCAAGCCCTGGTTCAACCCTTGTGCACCACAACCAACAATAACGATCTTCTTTCCCTTTAAAATATTCACGCCATCCGCAAATTCGCTGCGATCCATAAATTCACATACACCCAATTGTTTCAGTTGCTCTCTTAATGATAATGAGTTAAAATAATTTGCCATTTTGGTAAGTTTAAAATCAAAAGTTAAAAGTCAAAATAGGCTTTAACTCATGAAGGTTCTTTATTTTTTTTATGTTTTTACTAATTAATCTCTCGAAAATGCCAGGCTTGTATTTTTATTCTTTTACTTTTTGCTTTTAAGTTTCTTTTACATGCTGAACACTTCCTGGTTCTTATCGAGGTATTCATTTTCGAGTACTTCTTCCCCGGGTTCACGGTATTCAAACTCTTTCAGTTTTTTATGGAAACCATCGCTCTCTTTGATGATGGCCACCCTGGCGCTTCTCACAAATTCGATGAGGCCAAAGGGCTCCAGCACTTTTATCAGGTTATCGGTCTCTTCCCGGTGGCCCGCTACTTCAAATACCGTATAATCTTTGCGGATCACCACCGCTTTGGCACCGTGCTCCCTCAGTAACCTTTCTACTTTTACTTCCTCTGCAATGATATCAGTAGGCACTTTATACAAGGCCAGTTCCTGCCACACGATCTCCTCGTTGGTATTGTAGTATGCCTTCAGTACTTCCACCTGCTTTTCAATTTGTCGGCATAGTTTACGCACCACGTCTTCTGTTTCATTGATCACGATCGTAAAGCGATGCACACTGTCTACCTCGCTGGGAGAAGTATTCAAACTTTCTACATTAATTTTTCTTCTTGAAAAGATTATTGCGATACGGTTGAGTAAACCAATCTGGTTTTCCGTATAAACTGTTATGGTGTATTCCTGCTTTGTCATACATGAAAAAGTAAAAAATTAAAAATCAAAAAAATCACTGTTGAAATCACATCCAATTCTTTAATTAACTATTGTAATCCTAACAATCGGGCTGTCTCTCAGAAAATAAAAAATCCTGTGTCATATATTAAAAACCGGCTGAGCCTCTTCCACTACAAACGCAAACACTTTGCTCATTTTTATTTTTACTTTTGAGTTTATATTTCTTCTTTCGAAAGCACAATCTCCGACACGCCCCTGCCCTGCGGCACCATTGGAAACACATTGTTTTCCTTGCCCACCATAATTTCCAGCAGGTAACTTCCATCATGTTCCAACATCGTCTGCAGCGCTCCTTTTAATTCGCTGCGTTCGGTTACCTTTTGACCATCGATATAATATCCTTTGGCCACCTGCACAAAATCAGGACTGGTGATATCAACAAAAGAATAGCGCTTTTGATGAAACAACTCCTGCCACTGGCGCACCATGCCGAGGAACTGGTTATTAAGAATGATGATCTTTACATTGGGTTTGAACTGCATGATGGTACCCAGTTCCTGTATGGTCATTTGAATACCTCCGTCGCCTGCTATTGCGATCACCATTCTGTCAGGAGCGCCGTAGGTAGCACCGATAGCGGTTGGCAATGCAAAGCCCATGGTACCCAAACCACCACTGGTGATATTGCTTTTGGTCTGCGTCATTTTTGCATAACGGCAGGCTACCATCTGGTGCTGGCCCACATCCGTTACAATGATGGCTTTGCCTTCTGTTAATTCATTCAATGCTTTTATTACTTCACCCATCGACATTGTTTCTCCGGAAGGATTCATTTCTTTGTCGATACAGGTACGTTGTTCCTTTGCAGCACAATCCTGAAACTCCTTTAACCAGGCCGGATGCGTTTTTGGGGTAACCAGCGCTGTTAGCATTGGCAGTGTTTCTTTACAATCGCCCCAAACGGGAACGGTTGTTTTTACATTCTTATCTATTTCTGAGGGATCAATATCAAGATGTACCAGTTTTGCCTGCCGGGCATATTTATCAAGGCGACCGGTAACACGATCATCAAAACGCATTCCCACGGCGATCAATACATCGCATTCGTTGGTAAGCAGGTTGGGGCCGTAGTTGCCATGCATACCCAGCATACCTACTGCCAGCGGGTGATCCGTATCGATGGCGCTCATGCCCATGATGGTCCATGCTGCAGGCAGCCCGGCTTTTTCAATAAAAGCTTTGAATTCATTTTCCGCCTTGCCCAATATCACGCCCTGTCCAAAAATCACAAATGGCTTTTTGGCTTCGTTGATCAGCCTGGCCGCTTCTTTTACATATTCTTTTCTTACGATCGGGTTAGGGCGATAGCTGCGGATGTGTTCGCATTTTTTATAGCCTTCATATTCGAACTGTTGCAGCTGTGCATTCTTGGTGATGTCGATCAGTACAGGTCCGGGCCGGCCGCTTCCAGCAATGTAAAATGCTTTCGCTAACACAGCAGGGATTTCGGTGGCGTCTGTTACCTGGTAATTCCATTTTGTTACCGGTGTAGTGATGTTGATCACATCCGTTTCCTGGAAGGCATCCGTGCCAAGCAAATGCGCAAACACCTGGCCGGTGATGCACACCACTGGTGTTGAATCGATCATTGCATCGGCAAGACCGGTTACCAGGTTGGTTGCACCCGGACCGCTCGTGGCAAATACAACACCTGTTCTTCCACTGGCTCTTGCAAACCCCTGCGCTGCATGGATAGCGCCCTGCTCATGGCGTACAAGAATATGCTTCAACCGGTCGTTGTAATCGTAGAGCGCATCATAAATCGGCATGATAGCGCCGCCGGGGTAGCCGAAGACGGTAGTAACCTGTTCATTCAATAAAGCATCCATTACCGCTACGGAACCACTAACGACCTCCCTGCCCTCCAAAGAAGGGTTCCTGGTTTCTGCCATTGCAGACTCTTTAACTTTTTCAAGAACTTCCATCGCTTTCTATTTTAACAATCTCTAAATAATCAGTTTCTTTTTAAGCCCCTCTTTTGGAAGGGTTTGGGGAGGCTACTCATCCGTTACACAGCCCTGCGAAGCATCCTTCACACACATGGCATATTTATACAACACGCCTTTTGTTTCCTTGAGTGCCGGCTGTTTCCATTTGCTCCTTCGGCCTGCAATGATTTCTTCACTCACTTTAAGCGTGATAGAATTTTTTGTTGCATCCAGTTCAATGATATCATCATCTTCTACCAATGCAATCAGGCCTCCTTCAAATGCTTCCGGCGTAATGTGGCCAACCACAAACCCATGAGAGCCACCGCTGAATCTTCCATCAGTGATCAGGGCTACGTATTGTCCCAAACCTGCGCCGGTAATGGCTGATGTGGGCTTCAGCATTTCAGGCATGCCCGGTGCGCCTTTGGGTCCTTCATTCCGGATCACTACAACATCACCTTTTTTTACACGCCCGCTGGCAATGCCTTCCACCAAATGTTTTTCGCCATTGAAGACCCTTGCAGGTCCTTCAAAGCGTTCGCCTTCTTTTCCACTGATCTTTGCAACACTTCCTTTCTCTGCTAAATTTCCGTAGAGTATCTGCAGGTGGCCTGTTTTTTTCAAGGGCTGCTCCAGCGGATGAATGATCTTTTGTGTTTCAAAATTCAACGTGGCAACAGTCGCCAAATTCTCTGCCACCGTTTTGCCGGTAACAGTAAGGCAATCGCCATGAAGCATCCCGTTATCCAGTAAATATTTCATCACTGCCGGCACGCCGCCATGAGCATGCAATTCCTGCATCAAGTATTTTCCACTTGGCTTAAAATCGGCCAATACAGGCGTTTTATCGCTGATGCGCTGAAAATCGTCCTGCGTCACTTCAACATCCACACTTTTTGCCATTGCGATCAAATGCAGTACAGCATTGGTGCTTCCGCCAAGGATCATGATGATCGTAATGGCATTTTCAAATGCCTTTTTCGTCATGATGTCTTTAGGGCAGATATTTTTTTCCAGTAGCACTTTGATCGCTTTGCCAGCCTCCAGGCATTCAGTTTGTTTTTCACCACTCAGTGCAGGGTTACTGGATGAATACGGCAGGCTCATTCCCAATGCTTCAATGGCCGCTGCCATCGTATTCGCCGTGTACATCCCACCGCAGGCGCCTGCACCGGGGCAACTGTGTTTTACCACTTCTTTAAAATCTTCCGGGGTGATGGTGCCTGCCAGTTTTTGCCCCAATGCCTCAAAAGCAGAAATAATATTCAGGTCCTGCCCTTTGTAATGCCCAGGATCAATGGTGCCGCCGTACAACATAATGGCAGGGCGGTTAAGCCTTCCCATGGCCATTACAGAGCCGGGCATATTTTTATCGCAGCCTGGCAGGGCGATCAATCCATCATAATAAAAGCCACCACATACTGCTTCAATACTATCAGCAATTAAATCACGGCTTACCAATGAATAGCGCATACCATCAGTACCGTTGCTGATGCCATCACTGATGCCGATGGTGTTAAAGATCAATCCCACCATTTCATTATCCCACACGCCCTGCTTTACTACTTTAGCCAGGTCGTTCAAATGCATGTTGCAGGTATTGCCATCATAGCCCATACTGGCAATGCCGATCTGCGGTTTGCCCAGATCTTCTTCGGTTAAACCAATGCCATAGAGCATTGCCTGCGCTGCAGGCTGTGTTTCATCCTGTGTTAATACTTTCGAATATTTATTTAATTCCGTGCTCATTTTTACTTAGCTTTTGTACTACTATTAAACATCGTTGTGTCACTCACTTGTACGACTGATACTGTATTCGTCGGTTGAACCACAAAGGCTCAAAATCACACTAAGGCTTCGTGAAGCTTAGCACCTTCCAGTTTTTGCGGTTCAGCTTTCTTTTCAACAACAAGGTCTTGATATGCCAGTTGAATCTTTCTTGAAAGCGAGTCATTCCAGTTCAATGGAAATAGTACATCATCCAAACTTTTCCAGCCAACAATTTCTGCAGCCGTACCGCAGTAAAAAACGGCATCCGCGTTTTTCAATTCATCAATGGTGAAAAACTTTTCTTCTACACCAATATCTAATTGAGCGCATACTTCAAGTACCGTTTCTCTTGTTATTCCAGGCAGTATATTTCCCAATGCCGGTGTAAATAATTTACCATCCTTTTCAAAAAACAAATTCGCACCCGGACCTTCCGCCACTTTATCGTTCATATCCAGCAGCAATGCTTCATCAAAACCATTGGCCTTTGCTTCCTGGCTGGCAAGGATAGAGTTTACGTAATGCCCTGTAGCTTTGGCCTGTATCTTAAACCCTTTGGGATTGGGCCGTTGAAAGGAAGATGTCATGACCCTTAACAGTTGATCTCCCAGGAACAATCCCATCTCCCATGCTTCGATCACGATAAAGGACTGTTCATTCTTCACAAAACTCATGTTGGCCGGGGCATAAACAACAGGCCTGATATATGCATTCTGCAGGCTATTTTTTTCCAGGATTGCATAAGTAGCTTCGATCAGTTCGGCTACCGTCCAGTGAAACGGCATATTTAGAGCGGCAGCAGAATTTTTAAGTCTTTCGTAATGTGCTTCAGCTTTAAATATTTTGGTATCGCCATCAACTGTTTTATAACTGCGGATGCCCTCAAACACGCTGTAACCATAGTGCAGGCTTTGGCTATAGAAGTCCATCCTGGCTTCTGAAGCCTTCACATATTCTCCATTTAAAAAGAGAATCGTATTATCGTTGTAGTAAGCTGCCATAAGACCTTCTCCCTAAAGGATCGTTATTTAAGTGTTTAATAATTTGGTTCCGTCCAAACCATGAAGGCGTTTAAGACGTTGAAGACGTTTAAAACGTTGAAGCAGATTAAACGAACTGCATCATATAATCGTTGACTTTCTTAACTCCACATTTTCCTGGCTGAATACACCGGCAACACGGCCCTGGATATACTCACAGATCAGTTCGCCCACGGTGGAAGTGAAGTAAAAATTCACCGGATCAATATCCTTTGTAACAAACATATTTTCGATGGTCCATTGCGCTGCATCCCTTACCAGCTTCGCTTCCTTGGTGAGCCCGATATAATCCAGCAACATCGCTGCAGACAGCACTGAACCCAGGGGATTGGCAATATCTTTTCCTGCAGCCTGTGGATAAGAACCATGGATGGGTTCAAACAGGGCAGTTAATACGCCGACAGAAGCCGATGGCAACAAGCCCAGCGAACCACTGATCACGCTTGCCTCATCGCTGATGATATCGCCAAACAGGTTCTCGGTAAGAATTACATCAAACTGTTTTGGGTTGAGGATGATCTGCATGGCAGCGTTGTCGACAAATAAAAAATCAACTGCCACTTCCGGGTATTGCAATGCAATTTCCTTTACCACTTTCCGCCAAAGGCGGGATGTTTCCAGCACATTTGCTTTATCCACCAGGGTAAGTTTCTTCCTGCGTTGCATGGCAGCTTTAAAAGCCTGGTGCGCTATGCGTTCAATTTCTGCGCTCGTATATTCGCAACCGTCAGACGCCCATGTCTGGTCGTCATTGGTATTTTTTTCTCCGAAATAAATACCCCCTACCAATTCACGGTAGATCACAAAATCCACGTCTTCCAACTGCTTTTGTTTTAAAGGAGATAAATGATGCAGGGACGGGTAAGTAGTGATGGGCCTGATATTAGAAAACAATTGCAGTGCCTTGCGAAGCTTCAGCAAACCCTGCTCCGGTCTCACTTTAGCAGTTGGATCGTTGTCGTATTTGGGGTGGCCGATAGCGCCAAACAACACGGCATCACTGTTAAGGCAGGCTTCAATCGTTTCATCGGGTAACGGATTGCCTGTGTTGTCAATAGCTACCGCTCCCATAAGGCAATATTGGTAGTTGAACTGGTGCCCGAATTTATGCGCCACCGCATTTAAAACATTTACTGATTGCTGCGTTACCTCTGGCCCAATGCCATCGCCGGGTATAACAGTAATGGAAAATGATTTACCCCTTTCCCCTGAAGGGAAGTTATTTGAAGTGCCTTCTCTTTCCTGAGGACTAAATTGAATGTAGTCTTTTATTGAATTTGCTGCGTTCATAGTTTTGTGAATGATTGTTTTCTGTTTGAGTGCCAGACCAATATTTATATTGTTGCTTCGTATTGCAGAATATCTTCTTTAATGCTCAGGAGGTAATCAATATCATCATATCCATTGAGCATACATGTTTTTTTATAAGCACTTATTTCAAAAGCCTCTGCTTCTCCGGTGGCAACGATGCTGATGGATTGCTTTTCGAGGTCGATCAATATGGTTGCATCATTGCTTTGGCTGAATATCTTTTGAAGGAATTCTTCTGAAACAGTCACCGGCAGCAAGCCATTGTTCAATGCATTGTTTTTAAAGATATCCGCAAAAAAGCTTGACACAACAGCTTTAAAACCATAATCAACAATGGCCCAGGCAGCATGCTCTCTCGAAGAACCACAACCAAAATTTTTTGCAGCTACCAAAATGTCGCCGGCATATTTTGACTGGTTCAATACAAAATCTGCTTTTGGTTTTGTTTCATCATCATTTTCATAACGCCAGTCACGGAACAGGTTTTTACCGAAGCCATCCCTGGTAGTTGCTTTTAAAAACCTTGCCGGGATGATCTGGTCTGTATCCACATTCTCAATGTTGAGCGGAACAAAACGGGATTTAATAATATCAACTTTCGCTTTACTCATTATCTGTTATCAATTAAAAAATTATCAATTCAACAACTCCCTCACATCTGTGATCACACCAGTTATTGCAGCAGCAGCGGCAGTCAACGGGCTTGCCAGTAACGTTCTTGCGCCGGCACCCTGTCTTCCTTCAAAATTCCTGTTGGAAGTAGAAATGCAAAATTTACCTGCAGGGATCTTATCTTCATTCATGCCCAAACAGGCACTGCAGCCCGGCTGGCGCAGCTGGAAACCGGCTGCTTCAAATACCTTATCGATGCCTTCTTCTATGGCTTTGTTTTTTTTCTGCTTGCTTCCCGGTACGATCCATACTTCTACATCATCAGCCTTCTTTTTTCCTTTAACGAAAGCCGCCACCATCCGCAGGTCTTCAATTCTTGAATTGGTACAACTGCCGATGAAAACGTAATCCACTTTGTGGCCCCGGATCGATTCACCCTGTTCAAGTCCCATGTAAACAAGTGATTTGCTCAGGCCAGACCGGTCATTTTCATTGATCGTTTCGGTGGTTGGAATATTTTCGCTGATGCCAATCCCCATACCCGGGTTCGTACCGTAGGTAATCATCGGCTGGATATCGGCTGCATCAAAATGATATTCTTTATCGAACACCGCATCAGCATCGCTGTACAATGCTTTCCATGCTGACAGTTTTTTATCCCATTCATCCCCTTTAGGTGCAAACTCACGGCCCCGTATATAGTTAAAAGTTATTTCGTCTGGCGCAATCAATCCGCAACGGCCTCCCATTTCAATACTCATATTGCAGATGGTCATTCTCGCCTCCATACTTAAGGAGCGGATGGCGCTGCCGGCAAACTCAACTGCATAGCCTGTTGCGCCGCTGGCGGATATTTTTGAAAGAATGTATAAAACGATGTCCTTTGAAACCACCCCCTTGTTCAATTCACCATCTACAGTGATCCTCATCAGTTTGGGTTTCGTTTGCAGCAAACATTGTGTTGCCAGTACCATTTCCACTTCGCTGGTGCCAATGCCAAATGCAATGCTGCCAAAAGCACCGTGCGTACTGGTATGGCTGTCGCCACAAACGATGGTTGTGCCAGGTTGCGTAATGCCCAGCTCAGGGCCGATCACATGAACGATGCCCTGGTAAGGATGACCAAGACCATAGAGTTCAACTGCATGTTCGGCACAGTTTTTAATCAGCGCATCTACCTGCATGCGACTGAGTTCTTCTTTAATGGGAAGATGCTGGTTAAGCGTGGGTACGTTGTGATCGGCCGTAGCAACGGTTTGCCATGGACGAAAAACTTTAATGCCTCTTTTATTAAGGCCGTTGAAGGCCTGCGGAGAAGTTACTTCATGTATAAAGTGTGTATCGATGTACAATACTGCCGGGCCTCCATCAATAGTTTTAACGACGTGTTTTTCCCATATTTTCTCGAAGAGTGAAGCCCCCCTGCCCCCCGATAGAAGGTTCTCAGCATCTGCTGTTGCAGGCTTTTGTATTTCTTCCTGAAGTCCCATTCTTATTATTTAAAAGATTTTCTTAATTATTAGATGATTAAGTCCCTC
>APMI01020016.1_pt1 | contig 11162 bp, 10 predicted proteins | sample 667938 | NCBI WGS metagenome assembly APMI01 (sample SAMN01084076, study PRJNA167559) | wastewater metagenome | biome: Wastewater | place: Denmark: Ejby Moelle, Odense | collected 2011-11-28 | reverse complement strand
TGGTCCGCGAGATGTAATCGCCGTCGGGGGGCGGGGTCGCCCCCCCACCGGGACGGCGGGCCAGGGCCCGCCCCCGTGTCGCTGCACGGTGCAAGCCCTACAATCACCGCATGTCCACGCCTCCCACGTTCGGCCGCCGGTTGCAGGGCCTGTTCATCGCCGGATTGCTCACCCTGCTGCCGATCTGGCTGACGTGGGTCGTGATCAAGTTCGTCTTCGTGATGCTGTCGGACCTCAGCCGGCCGTTCATCGATCCGCTGCTGCAATCACTGGCGCTGTCGTCGCCGAAGACGCTCGGCTGGCTGGCGCAGGCGTGGGTGAAGACCGCGCTCGGGCTGATCGCCACCGTCGGCACCGTGCTGGTCACGGGTTGGTTGACACGTCGTGTCCTCGGCCAGCGCCTGCTGGGCTGGTTCGAGGCGCTGATCCGGCGCGTGCCGCTGGCCAACACCATCTACGGCAGCGCGCGCAAACTGCTCGACATCCTGCAAACCAAGCCCGACGGTACCCAGCGCGTGGTGCTGATCGACTTCCCGCACCACGACATGAAGACCCTCGGCTTCGTCACCCGCGTGATGCGCGAGTCCGGCACCGGGCGCGAACTCGCCGCCGTGTACGTCCCGACCACGCCGAATCCGACCTCCGGCTATCTGGAGATCGTCCCGGTGGAACGCATGACCCCGACCGACTGGACCGTGGACCAGGCCATGAACTTCATCATCAGCGGCGGCGCCGTGGCGCCGGAAACCATCCCGTTCACTCCGCCCGCGCAGCAGTCCGCGGCCACGGAGCGCACGCCGGCATGAGCGCACATCTCCTGCACGACCGCGCGACCCGACTGTTCATCGCGCTCGCCGCGTTCTTCTGCGTCAACGCGGTGCTGGCCGAATTCATCGGCGTGAAGATCTTCGCGCTGGAGGACACGCTGGGCATCGCGCCGCTGGAGTGGAACCTGTTCGGGCAAACCGGCTCGCTGAGCTTCACCGCGGGCACGCTGCTGTGGCCGATCGTGTTCGTGTTCACCGACGTCATCAACGAATTCTTCGGCACCCGCGGCGTGCGCATGATCTCGTGGATCGCGGTGGCACTGATCCTGTACGCCTTCCTGTTCGCATTCGCCGCGATCCATCTTTCCCCGGCGGGCTGGTGGGTCGAGGCCGCGCAGACGCAAGGCGTCCCCGACTACCAGAAAGCCTACGCCGCCGTGTTTGGCCAGGGGCTGTGGACCATCGCCGGCTCGGTACTCGCGTTCCTGCTCGGGCAGTTGATCGACGTGTCGGTGTTCCATCGCATCCGCCGGCTCACCGGCGAACGCCACATCTGGTTCCGCGCCACCGGCTCCACCGCGGTGTCGCAACTGGTCGACAGCTTCGTGGTGCTGTACATCGCGTTCGTCCTCGGCCCGCAGCACTGGCCGATGTCGCTGTTCCTCGCGGTGAGCAGCGTCAACTACCTCTACAAGATGCTGGCCGCGGTGGCGCTCATCCCGCTGCTGTACGTGATGCGCCGCGCGATCGACGCCTACCTCGGCAAGGAACGCGCCGAACAGCTGCGCCACCAGGCCGCGCACTGAGCGTCGACGTCGTCGATCGAGCTGCCGGCGGTTTTGCCGGCCTTGGCGCTTCGGCCGGGCCGGCACCGCAGTGACCTTTGGCCGATGTCGCGCCCGGCGATTCGCGCGACCCTCCCCGGGCTTCCATCGACCTGCGACCACACCCTGACCGCAGGCGCGTTCCTTCCACGCCCGGAGTCTCCCATGTCCTCGAACGCTTCCGCCCGCCGGCCCGCGCTGCTCGCGCTCGCCGTTGCCCTGCCCGTTTCCGCCATCGCCGCCACCCCCGCGCAAGCTGCCACTGCCGAATCCCGGGCGCAGCAGCTGAATCGCCTGTACGACGAATACTGGGAAGAGACGCTCAAACTCAGCCCGCTGCAGGCCACGTTCCAGGGCGACCCGCGCTACAACGATCAGTTGCCCAACTTCCTCACCGAGGACTACCGCAAGCAGTCGCACGATTTCACGGTGCGCTGGCTCAAGCGCATCGAAGCGGTCGGTCCCGCAGGCCTGAGCGGCCAGGATCGCCTGAGCTACGACATCTTCGTCAAGAACGCGAAGGATTCACTGGAAGGCGAGCAGTTCCCCGGCTATCTGATGCCGATGAACCAGTTCACCAACCTCGCCGGCTTCGCCGCGCAGCTGGGCTCGGGCACCGGCGCGCAGCCGTTCAAGACGGTCAAGGACTACGACGACTGGCGCGCCCGCGGCGGCAAGATGCCGGCGATCTTCGACCAGGCCATCGTCAACATGCGCGAAGGTATGCGCACCGGCGTGGTGCAGCCGAAGGCGCTGATGGTGAAGGTGTTGCCGCAGTTCGATGCACTGATCAACGACGATCCCGAGAAGACGCTCTTCTGGGGGCCGATCAAGAACCTGCCGGCCACGTTCTCCGACGCCGACAAGGCACGCATCACCGCCGAATACCGCACGATGATCGCGCAGGAGATCATGCCGGCGTTCAAGCGCATGCGCGAGTTCATCGCCAAGGACTACCTGCCCGCCTGCCGCGACACCGCCGGCATGGAAGGCCTGCCCAACGGCAAGGCCTGGTATGCGTTCAACGCCTACCAGAGCATGTCGATCCGCCGCTCGCCGGAAGAAGTGCACAAGATCGGCCTGAGCGAAGTCGCGCGCATCCACGACGAGATGCGCAAGGTGATGGCGCAGGTCGGCTTCAAGGGCACGCTGCAGGAATTCTTCGAGTACCTCAACACCGACAAGAAGTTCGACTTCGCGTCCGAGGACGCACTGCTCGCGCACTACCGCAGCATCGAGGCCAAGCTCGAACCCGGCCTCCAGCGCGAATTCCGGCTGATGCCGAAGGCGGGCTTCGAGATCCGCCCGGTCGAGGCATTCCGCGCGCAGTCCGCCGCCGGTGGCGAATACCAGTCGCCGAGCGAAGACGGCAGCCGTCCCGGCATCTTCTACGTGAACACCTATGACCTGCCCAGCCGCAAGACCTGGGACAGCGAGGACCTGTTCCTTCACGAAGCCAAGCCCGGCCATCACTTCCAGATCGCGATCCAGCAGGAACTGACGGGCATCCCGAAGTTCCGCCGCTTCGGCGGCGAGACCGCGTTCGCCGAAGGCTGGGGCCTGTACTCGGAGACGATCGGCAAGGAACTGGGCATGCTCGACGACCCGTACATGTACGCCGGCATGCTCCAGAACGAACTGTGGCGCGCGATCCGCCTCGTGGTCGACACCGGCTTCCACAGCAAGGGCTGGACCCGCGAGCAGGTGATCGCCTACATGCGCGAGAACTCGGCCGTGAGCGAAGTCGACGCCGTCGCCGAAGCCGAACGCTACATGGCCATTCCCGGCCAGGCGCTGGCGTACAAGACCGGCCAGATGAAGATCACCGAACTGCGCGCCCGCGCCGAGAAGGCACTGGGCAACCGCTTCGACATCCGCGCCTTCCACGACGAGATCCTCGGCGACGGCGCGGTGCCGCTGGACATCCTCGACGCCAAGGTCGACCGCTGGATCGAGGCGCAGAAAAAGAAGTGACCGCGATGCAATGACGCGATACGCGAAGGGCGGCCTCGGCCGCCCTTCGTGCGTCAGGGTCAGTGCAATTTGCGATCCGGACCTGGCTTCGGCCAGAGGATTTCCTGCGGCTCGGCTTCCCCGGGTGACAGCGCGATCCCGGCCGGGCGTTCCGCATCACCGATGCTGACCGTCAGGAAGACCTTGTCGTCGTAGCATCCGGAAAGATTGAACACCACTTCGTCGCCGAAAATGTTGGCGTAGCGCGCACCGATTGACCGCGCCGTGGGCGGGAGCTTCTTGCTTGGTACCACGAAGTCGAGCGATGCGCTGCGGCGCGCCGCCGCGACCATCGATTCCGTTTCCCGATACAGACGCGAGAGCGCCTTTTCGTCGATGTCGCGCGCACGGTCAGCCGCAGCCCCGTTTCCGGCGCAACCCTTCGATGCCATGTACATCCATGCCGACAGCCATGACAGCACGGGCACGGCGATCAGGAATCCGGCGATCCCCAGCACCCATTTGGCACACCGCGGCATCGATCAATACACCTTGCTGCCCCGCAGCGCCGACAGCCGCTCCGGCGGCGCGAACGTGTCCGGCCGCGCCAGCGTCCAGTAGTCGCGGAACACGGCGTGGTCGCTGATGCGGCCGCCCAGCAGTTCGCCGGGTTCGAGGAAGCGGTACAGCACGTTGAGCGAGCGCACTTCCGTCGGCGACACGCGGCGCAGGATGTGTTCCGGGCCGAGCTGCGACGGATGCTCCAGCCCTGCCGCGCAGAGCATCTCGCGCAAGGCTTTTAGCGTGTGGTGGTGGAAGTTGTGCACGCGCGTCGCCTTGTCGGGCACGTCGAGCTTGCGCCAGCGCGAGGCGTCCTGCGTCGCGATGCCGGTCGGGCAGCGATCCGTGTGGCAGCTCTGTGCCTGGATGCAGCCCAGCGCGAACATGAAGCCGCGCGCGGCGTTGCACCAGTCGGCGCCCAACGCCATCGTGCGCGCAAGGTCGAATGCGCTGGTGATGCGGCCCGCCGCGCCGACGCGGACACGATCACGCAACCCGAGACCGACCAGCGTGTTGTGCACCAGCATCAGGCCTTCGTGCATCGGCACGCCGACGTGGTCGATGAACTCCGCCGGCGCCGCGCCGGTGCCGCCTTCGCCGCCGTCGACAACGATGAAGTCCGGCAGCAGGCCGGTCTCCTGCATCGCCTTGGCGATCGCGAACCACTCCCACGGATGGCCGATCGCCAGCTTGAACCCCGCCGGCTTGCCGCCCGAGAGCGTGCGCATCTTCGCGACGAACTCGAGCAGCCCGACCGGCGTGGAGAACGCCGAATGCCGCGGCGGCGACACGCAGTCCACGCCCTGCTTCACGCCACGCGTGGCGGCGATCTCGGCGCTGACCTTCGCCGCCGGCAGCACGCCGCCGTGGCCCGGCTTCGCACCCTGCGACAGCTTCAGCTCGACCATCTTCACCTGCGGGTCGACGGCGTTCGCGGCGAAGCGCTCCTCGTTGAACGTGCCGTCGTCGTTGCGGCAACCGAAGTAGCCGCTGCCGACTTCCCAGACCAGATCGCCGCCGTGCTCGCGGTGGTAGGGCGAGATCGAACCCTCGCCGGTGTCGTGGTAGAAGCCGCCGCGCTTCGCGCCGGCGTTGAGCGCGCGGATCGCATTCGCCGACAGCGCACCGAAGCTCATCGCCGAGATGTTGAACACGCTGGCGTCGTAGGCCACGTCACCGTCGCCACTGATCCGGATGCGGAAATCGTCCGAGTCGATCTTCGTCGGCATCACCGAGTGGTTGATCCACTCGTACTCCTCGCCGTACACGTCCTGCTGCGTACCGAACGGACGGGTGTCATTGACCGCCTTCGCCCGCTGGTAGACCAGCGCGCGCTGTTGGCGCGAGTACGGCACCTCGGCGGTGTCGGACTCGATGAAATACTGACGCATCTCCGGGCCGATCGATTCCAGTCCGTAGCGGAAGTGCGCGAGGATCGGATAGTTGCGGCGCAGCGTGCTGCGGGTCTGCAGCAGGTCCAGGGTGCCGAGCAAGGACAACACGGCGAAGACCGCGAAGCCCCACCACCAGCCGTCCCCGGAGAACAGCGCCAGACACAGGAAGGACAGGGTGAAGAGCAGGCTGGCGAGATAGGCGGCGTAGCGCGACATGCAGGGCGGTCCGGGTCGGGAGCGATCGTTCGGTGCGCCGAGGTGCGACGCACCATGCCCCGCCGACGCCATCGTCATTGGTGCCCGGGGCGGGACTCGAACCCGCACGACCTGCGTCGGGGGATTTTAAGTCCCCTGCGTCTACCGTTTCGCCACCCGGGCAAGGTCATCGCGGCACGCGCTGCGGCCGCGATCGCCGCAGTATACGCGGGCTGTCGGCATGCTCCGGGCAGGATCAGAAGAGCCGCAGGGACAGTCCGGACAACACCATTCGCGTCAGCGATCGCGTCCAGCCGCCCCGGTCGCCATCGAGGAAGGACCGCAAGCCACCGCCCTGTGCCCCGACCGGCTCGACGAGGCGGATGCGGACGCTGTCGGCATCGAGGAACGCCAGGTGGACCTGGTCGTCGGCGGCACCACCTGCGCCGCCGCCGGCACGGGCACAGAGCCGGACCTCGATGCTCCCGATCCGGAACGCGCGCACGCCGAGCAGGGAAAAGAGGTACCAGCATCCGCCTTCAGGCTGGGGCGCGGGCTGCAGGACGGTGTCGTCCAGACGGAGTTCCTGCTGCCGAGGCGCCTGGACCCCGAAGGTCACGCGCTCGCCGAGGCGGGCGTGGACGGTGATCCGGATGTCGTTCCCGACACGGATGGTGCTTCCCACCCGGCACGACAATATGAGCATGATGCACCTCCTTGTGAGCATCGATGGACGGCCAGCCGGAGCCCGGAAGCCCCTGCCGCATCACCGGATTGCGCGAACCGCCAGGGTCGTGCAGGATCGCGAGGACCTTCGGCGGACTCCGATCCGGATAGCTGAAGTTAGCGAATAATTAGCAAACCGGCAAGTCCTGCGAAGCGGTACGCTATGCTTCGGCGAGGGGTGCGCCGATACGCGCGACAACGGGAATGGACAAGTACGCACAGGCCTTTGCGGATGCGATGAACGAGACGGGCATGCGCAACACCACGGTGGCGGCGCAGCTTGAAGGCATCGGTTACAACAATGTCTCGCAATGGCGCACGGGCCGGCGTCCGATTCCGGCCGACCACGCTCCGGCGATCGCCGCCCTGCTCGATGTGCCGCCCGAGCGCATCAGCAAGGCCTATGCGCGCCGCATGTACGCCGAGTCGGCACGGACCTCGTCGACCGGAGGCGTGCTTGCCGGTGGCGCCCTTCCCGCCGAGCACGTCGCCCTGCTGCATCTGCCCGGCTTCGGGCGCGGCGACAGCGGCGACCGCATCGTGCTGCCGGAATTCATCGTGCGTCGCGAACTCGGCCCGACGCCGATCGAGAACGTGCGCTGGGCAGCACAGCTCTCGCGTGCGATGGAGCCGGAGATCAAGCGCTTCGCGCTGGTACTGGTCGACGCCTCCATCAGCCGGCACGAGGACGTGGTCGACGGCGGCATCTACGCCTACACGCTGTGGGGGCGACCCGACATCCGTCGTGTCCTGATCCGACGCGATGCCTGGTGCCTCGTCGGCCAGGGCGGCGGCAGCGAACGCATCGAAGTCGCCGCGACGGATCTGGCGAACATCCGCATCCACGGCGCCGTGACGGGTTGGTTATGATGCGCACAGATCGTCCGGAAGCGACTTGCGGGGTTTGACGAACCTGTTTTTTTGTGCGAATAGCTTCTGCGCGGAATGTCAAGGATGGGATCCCGGCAGGCGTCACAGAGGAAACAGGGAGAAGCCATGGAAGCTGCGAAATGGGTCGGCGCGATGAGGGGACTCGCGCTCGGCGCCGGGTACTGCATCGCGTACCTGGTGATGCGTTACCTCTCTTTCGACCAGTGGTTCCTGCCGGCTGGGCTTCGTGTCGCCTGCCTGTTGCTGCTCCCCTGGCGTGCCTGGCCCTACATCATCGCGGGTGATGTCGCGGCGCTGCTGATCATCCGCGTGCCGATGGCCGAGCGTTACAGTCCGCTTTGGTCCTACCTCAGTCCCATCCTGCTTATCGGCCTGATCTCCCCCGTCGCAGCGGCAGCGCGCCGGTTCCTGCCCGATCCCGCCGCCGTCGCCCGCTGGCTGCCACTCGCGGCAATCGCCCTGGCGCTGTGGTCATCGCTGTGCAACCTCGGCCTCAATTATTTCCTGCACGGCCCGCGCACGCTGGTCACGCTGCCGAAGTTCGGCATCTACTGCACCGGCGACTTCCTCGGCATCCTGATGGTCGGTCTGCCGGTCCTCTTGTGGCGGTTGCGCCGCCGCGAGGTCTTCTCGCCGCGACGGCTCATCCGCGATGGCGCCATCGCCCTGCTCGCGATCCTCGGGCTCTACGCGCTGATCACGCTGCCGGCCCGCATCGACCATGCGCTGCAGCTGTCGCTGCTGATGCTGATGATCGTGCCCGCGGTCTTCCTGACCTTCTTCCATGGCTGGCGCGGCTCGGCGATGGGCGTGGTCGCGGTCAACCTGGCCATCGCGCAGACGCTGACCTACACCGGCATCCCCGGCACCCACGACGACACCGTGTTCCTCGCGCAACAGGCTCTGGCGATCGCGGCGGCAGCGCTGCTCATCCTCGGCACCGTCATCTCCGAGCACTACGACACCGCACGCCGCTCCGGCATCGCCGAAGCGCACGCGTTGAAGATGGCGCGCAGCAGCTTCCTCTCGACCGAGCGCGTGCTGCGCGAACAATTGCTTTACATGGCCCAGATGCAGCTGCTGCTGGACGACGAACGACGCGACCTGGCCGAATCGCTCAAGGCCCACGGCAACTACACCGCGGCAATGGATCTCAACAGCGACGGGGTCCGCCATCGACGGGTGTTCGACGAACAGGCGCAGGCGCTCTACCCGATCCGCATCGAGGAGCAGGGGCTGTACGCCGTGGTCCATTCCGAAGCCTTCACCGGATTCTGGGCCGGCGGCGCCGACGTGATCTACGCCCTGCGCGGACAGCCACGGTGGCTGTCGGTCGACCTGCAGCTCGTGGCCTACCGGTGCATCTGCAATGCAATGGCGCTGTTGTCCGAATGCGATCCGGACGAGTACCGCATCAAGATGCGGACCTGGCGAGGCCGGAAATCGAAGGGCATCGCCCTGTTCATCTCGGCCTCGCCCACCGCGCCCGCGCACGCCAGCCAGGCGGGCGCAGCGGCGGACTCGCTGCTGTCCGCTCGGGTCAAGGCACATGGCGGCATTCATCGCCGCCATGCGCACCGGGTCTGCGTGCTGTTGTCCGAATCGATCGATTCACCCGCATCCTCTCACTGAGCCGCGGCGAGCGAACGCACGATCCAGGACGCCTGTCCGTTCGCGTCCAGCACGACGTTGACCTCGATCTCTGCACTGCGGTACACCGTGCGCGCGCCCGGGGGCAACGCCAACGTGACACCCGCGCCGGACACGCGCACCCGATCGACATCCGTGCCCATCGGCAACACCCACAGCGTGTCGCCGATGCGGCCGACCGCCGCGTGCACGACGCCATAGGCATCGTTGACCTGGACATAGCGGATGCCTTCGCGCTCGAACTCGTAGACACGCCACGCCGCGTCCTGCGCGACGAGACCGATCGGCGGAAACGATTGACCCAGGCTATGCCCACCCAGCAAGGGCGTCCCGTGCCCATCGTCCGTGCAACCGCATGCGGCGAGCGCACTCGGCGCGGACAGCGCGCCGGCAACCAGAACCAGGACCAGGAAAGGGGCATGCAGGGAATGCTTCAACATGGAGTTTCTCCTTGACATCATCTTTTGTGGTGGCGTTAGCAAATCCACCGGGAAAAACGGCTTTGCTAACGATGTTCGGTACCCGTCGGCCACGCCTCCCGGGTCCGCCGACGGTAGCATCCCCGGTCCGTGACGCCGTGCGCGGGAGCATGCCGGGCTGACGAGAAAGCCGCATGAACGCGATCGAGGCCGGGAATGGCGAGGTCGGCAGGAGGAAAACGCTTTGGCGAACGTCGCGAAAGCACGACGACCGTCATCGACACGGGGGCATCGGCCTTGCGGTCGACCATTCGGACACCGGGACCCATGCAGGATGATCCCCGCAGGCGATGACGCATGTCGGTCCCGCTGCATGACACGCAACGAACGGCAAATGGATAGAGGACAAGACCGGGCGGGACGGGGCGGACGAAGCGGTATGGCCGATGTCGCCCATGCGCCTGACCCGAAGCGTCGGGTTAGGGAAGCAGCCGCAATACGGATATTCGGACGCCGGAAACGACAAAACCCGCCGAAGCGGGTTTCGCGGAAACTGGAGGCTTGGGTCGGAATCGAACCGGCGTACGCGGATTTGCAGTCCGCTGCATGACCACTCTGCCACCAAGCCAGTGACGGGGGCGACCCGATTGCACATGCACCGAAGCGCGCGAACATCCTTGGGTCTTGATAAAACGAGCCCCGGCAAGCCGGGGCACGTCTGAAACTGGAGCGGGAAACGAGACTCGAACTCGCGACCCCGACCTTGGCAAGGTCGTGCTCTACCAACTGAGCTATTCCCGCGAAGAAGTTGGAATTTTAGCGCCAGATTCGCCCGTGTCAACAGTCTTTTTTTCATCCGCCATCAAAGCGGGCCACGCGGCGATCAGATACTGGGCACCCGACCACAGCGTGAGCAACGCCGCGACGGCCAGCATCCAGTCACCGACATGGAACACGGGATCCTGTGGCCATGGTGCGGGGCGCTGTCCCGGCACCACGGAATACAGCAGCGACAGCAGCGCGAGCATCTGCACCACCGTCTTGATCTTGCCGATCATCGCGACCTTCACCGTCGCGCGCTGGCCGATCTCCGCCATCCATTCACGCAGCGCCGACACCGCGATCTCGCGCCCGACGATCACGGCGGCCCAGAACGCCATCCACGGCGTGGGATGCCCCTGCACGATGAGGAACAACGCAACCGCGACCATCAGCTTGTCGGCGACCGGATCGAGGAACGCACCGAACGCCGAGTGCAGGCCGTAACGACGCGCGACCCAGCCGTCCAGCCAGTCGGTCAGCGCCGCGAGCGCGAACACAGCGGCAGTGGCGAAGTTGCTCCAGCGGTACGGCAGATAGAAGACCAGCACCATCACCGGGATCATCACGATCCGGGCGAGAGTGAGCATGGTCGGGATCGTCAATTTCATGGACCTTCCTGGGACTCCAGACCGTGGAGGGCAGCGTAGATGCGCTGGGCGAGCGCGGCGTCGATGCCGGCGACCCGGGCGATTTCCTCGACGCCGGCCGCCTTCAGCCCGCCCAGTCCGCCGAAATGCCGCAACAGATTAGCGCGTCGGCGCGGTCCGATTCCGGGAATTTCTTCCAGCTTGCTCGCCGTGCGCGCCTTCTGGCGCCGCCCGCGGTGGCCGGTGATGGCGAAACGGTGGGCCTCGTCGCGCACCTGCTGGACCAGTTGCAACCCGGGCGAGCCCGCGCCGGGATGCAGTTCGCGGCCATCCGGCAGCAGCAGCGTCTCGTCGCCTGCCCGCCGCGCCTCGC
>APMI01004752.1_pt1 | contig 11168 bp, 13 predicted proteins | sample 667938 | NCBI WGS metagenome assembly APMI01 (sample SAMN01084076, study PRJNA167559) | wastewater metagenome | biome: Wastewater | place: Denmark: Ejby Moelle, Odense | collected 2011-11-28 | reverse complement strand
CCGGAGGTCGCGGGGGAAGGCCGGCAAGCCCTTCAAAAGGCTCTGCCATCCTCGATTGGGTAATGCGTACGAGGCAGATTATGGCGATGAACGAAAACCTGTTCGATATCCCCCAAGCAGCGCGCGACGAAAAGCGCAAGTCGCTGAAGGGCACGCTCCATCCGCTGCACGAGGCGGCAATGCGGATCGCGGATATCGGGCTCGGCCGTTCGCGCAACAAGACGAAGGATCTCGTCGGCATGCTTCTGGCGCACGGTGCGCGCGCCTGGCGCTCCGGCCAGCCTTCCGCCGGTATCCACCTGCATGTCGGCGCCAGCGAACGGCGTTACCCGGTTCGTCTGCGCCTGCGCTGAACTCTTCGGACCGGCCATGCCGGTCCTTGCAAAGTCCGGCGACATCTGCTGTGCATGGAGCATGCCGGCAATCCCCCTTCCCTTCGTCATAGCGCTGCTGCTCGCCGTGCTGCTCTTGCGGCTCGTTCTGCTGCGCGAGCCTGCGCTGCGGCCCGCGATCGTGTTCATCGGCGCCTGCGCCGTCGTCGCTGCCATCGTGGGGGCGCGCTGGACCTTCGACTGGCCTTTCGTGCGTTTTCTGCAGCCCGTTCTTGCCTCCGGCCTGCCGCCGATCGCCTGGCTGTGCTTCACGGCCGGGCGCGGCACCAGCCGCTGGCTCCACGCCTTGCCGCCGGCGCTCGTGCTGGTGTTGTCCACATTGTGGCCGATCTGGCAATCGCCCGTCGATCTGGTGCTCGCCCTTCTTTATCTGGGCTATGGCGCGGGATTGATGCGCCTTGCCGCCGCCGGTACCGACAGCTTCGTGACGACGCGGCTGAGCGATGTGGCGGTTGCCCGGAAAGCGACCTTCGCAGCCGGCGCGCTCCTCATGACCTCGGCCTTCGTCGATTTCCTCATCGCGGTGGATTTCGGCTTTTACCGGGGCGTTCACGCCGAAGCCATCGTGACGGCCGGCAATCTCCTGATCCTGCCGGTGCTTGCCTATGCCGTGGCGGTGATCGGCAGGAGCACGCCGCCGGACGATGCCGGCGATACGGCGAAACCGCCGCCCATCAGCGAGGAGGACACGCGGGTCGTCGCTACGGTCGACCGTCTGATGCAGGAGCGGCAATTGTTTCGCGATCCCGACCTCACCTTGAACCGGATCGCACGCCGGGCCGGAATACCGGCCCGACAGATATCCGGCGCCGTCAACCGGCTGCAGGGACGCAACGTCTCGCAACTGGTCAACGGCTACCGCATCGAGGCGGCAAAGCGCCTGCTTTCGGAAACCGACATGCCGGTCACCACCGTCATGTTCGAGTCGGGTTTTCAGACCAAGTCGAACTTCAACCGGGAATTCCTTCGCATGACCGGCAGCAGCCCCAGCGATTTCCGCCGCGCCGCTACGGCAGGGTAGCGCCAAGGAAGGTCAGGATGCGATCCGCCACCTCGCGATGAATAGCCACCCGACCGCGTGTCCCGCCATCCTTGCAGACCACGCCATCACCGGGCGACCGCTCCTCGATCAGCGCGACGGCGCCCGGCTTGCAGAGCTGCATGAAGCTGAAATGCATCGCATCCGGCACGACCACATAGTCGCGCATGGCCATCGGCAGGCCCGCTGCCAGATAACCCGACTCCTTGTCGGCCGGCAGGCCGCCAACATCTATACCTGCGCCGAAGATCAGGATCGGGATGCGAATCGCCGCAAGGCTCTCCGGCGAGAAGCCGCGCGCAAGACCGAGATCGAGCGAAACGACGGCACCGATGCGCGGGTCGCGAAGATCACCTTCAAGCGCCCTTCTTGCATCGCCCTCGCTGTTCAGCCCCAGTTCCTGGGACAGCGCGCAAGCCCGGGGGCTGGCCTCCGTCTTGCAATCCTCACGGAACCGCCCGGTATCGACTCGTGCGCCTGCGAGCGCCGCGGCGGTCCATCCGCCGAGCGAATGCCCGATGGCCGCTATCCGCTTCCCGTCGATGCGCGTCCCCAACTGCTTGTCGGCAAGCACCGCGTCGATGAGGCGGCTGAGATCGTGCGGGCGCTCCCAGAGTTTTGCAGCCTCCACCTGGCTCCGGTCGAAGGTCGTCGTGCCAGGGTGGTCCGTGGCGGCCACGATATAGCCTTTGGCCGCCAGCTCACTCGCAAGCCAGCCGAGATTGCGCCAGCTTCCACCATAGCCGTGGGAAAGCACGACCAGCGGATGGGACCCGCCCTCCGGCGAAGCATCGCGGATCGCGGATATGCCGAGGAAGGCGGGGTTCTCGCCGGCCGACTCTGCCTTTCCATCCTCGCCTGTCGGATACCAGATGACAGCATTCAAGGCGCGGCCGCTCGCGGATTGGGCTACCTTGATATCGCGCACGCCAATCGGATCGGCACAGGCAAGGGTCGTGAAGCCGGCGAGGAGCACGGCGGCGGAAAAAACTGATCTGAACATGAAGACCTCGTTGGTTGAACGAGGCCGGAATGGACTGAGCGGCGGGCGAAAGAGACCTGAAACGTGATTCAGGACGCCGGCGGCGGTCGTTTTTCAGAGCAGGCCGAGTTCGGCAAGCTCGCGGCGCAATTCGAGCGGCAGGTCCGCCGCCCCCTCGCCCATGTTCCTGAGGTCGCGCGGGGCGTCGTCGTCCGTCAGGTAGCGCCAGCCCTGAAAGGCGCGGCGCGGCTGGAATTCGGTTTCGATGACCTCCGGCCCGAGCACCAGCTCGCAGCGCGATATCCCGTCGACATCCGTGAAGGTCTTGATGCCCAGCAGTTGCTGGCGCGCCTGTACCTGCCCCTTGATCACCCAGTAGAGCGAACCGCCGTCGAGCAGTTCCTGATCCCGCTTCGGGATCATGCGGGTGATGTGACTGGAGTGCGGCTCCATGCCGGCCGCCATCGCGATCAGCGAGCGTTCGGACACCCATTCGCGCAGATCATCGATCGAGTCCGCGCCGACACAGAGTTTGATGAGATGAAGGGCCATGCCCCTTTGAACGCCCTTGCGGCGGCCGGGTCAAGAGGCCGCCGCGTCGCACTCCACAGGAACGCCCCGGATCAGCACTCCACCACGTTGACGGCGAGGCCGCCGGTGGAGGTTTCCTTGTATTTCTCGTTCATGTCGACGCCCGTCTGGCGCATCGTCTCGATGCAGGCGTCGAGCGGCACGAAATGCGTACCGTCGCCCTTGATGGCGAGCGAGGCGGCCGTCACGGCCTTGACCGCGCCGAGCGCGTTTCGCTCGATGCAGGGCACCTGCACAAGGCCGGCAATGGGATCGCAAGTCATGCCGAGGTGATGTTCCAAGGCGATTTCCGCGGCATTCTCCACCTGTTCCGGCGAGCCGCCCATGACGGCGGCAAGGCCGGCGGCGGCCATGGCGGAGGCGGACCCCACCTCGCCCTGACAGCCGACTTCGGCGCCCGAGATCGAGGCATTGTGCTTGATGATTCCGCCGACGGCAGCGGCGGTCAGCAGATAGTCGCGGATGCCATCCTGATCGGCATCCTCATGGAAATGCAGGTAGTAGCGGATGGTCGCCGGCACGACGCCGGCAGCGCCATTGGTCGGCGAGGTGACGACGCGGCCGCCGGCGGCATTCTCCTCGTTGACGGCCATGGCATAGACGGAGAGCCAGTCGTTGGCGAGCAGCGGATTGGCCTTGTTGGAACGCCACTCCTCCTGCAGCTTGTCATGGATGGAGCGGGCGCGTCGGCGCACCTTCAGGCCGCCCGGCATGATGCCCTCGTTCTTGAGGCCGCGGTCGATACAGTTCTTCATCGCCTCCCAGATGCGGTCGAGGCCGGCATTCAGCTCCTCGCGGGACATCGAGGTTTCCTCGTTCGCGCGCTTCATCTGGGCAATGGTCATGCCCGAACGCCCGGCCATTTCCAGCATCTGCTTGGCGGAGGCGAAGGGGAACGGCACCTTCTTGTCGCTGGAGCGCGCCTTGCTGGCGCGCATCTGCTCCAGTTCCGTATCGGTGACGACGAAGCCGCCGCCGACGGAATAATAGATGCGCTTGAGCAGCAGGCGGTCGTCACGGTCATAGGCCGAGAAGGTCATGCCATTGGCATGGCCGGGCAGCGGGTTCTTCTTGTCGAAGATCAGGTCGGTCTTCGGCTGGAAGGCGTAGCCCGGATGACCGGGCGGTGTGATACGGCCGGTGCGCTCCACCTCGTCGATGATCGCGTCCATGCGATCCGGATCGACCGAATCGGGTCGCTCACCCATCAGGCCGAGGATGACGGCGCGGTCGGAGCCGTGGCCGACGCCGGTATAGGCGAGCGAGCCGTGCAGACTCATGCGGATGGTGGCGACATGCGCGCCGGACGGGCGCGGCCAGTCGGAGGAGAGGATCAGGTCCAGAAAGCGGTTCGCCGCCGACATCGGCCCCATCGTGTGGGAACTCGACGGCCCGATACCGATCTTGAAAACATCGAAAACCGAAAGAAACATGCCTGGACTTCTCCCTTGGCCTCAGCGGCGCACTCACCCTTGAAGCTACGTTATCATGCCGCGTCCCCATGGCGGTCTCCCGACATCGGGTTTTACAAGCGCGACATCCCCCTCCCGCAAGCCTTAAAACAAAAACAGCGCGCCTGGGAGGGGCGCGCTGTTGATGTAAGGACGATTGACTGGTGTTTTCAGATGCCGCCGAAGAGATAGGCGATGACCAGAACGGCGCCAAAACCGAGAACTGCACGGGCGGTAACGCCCCAGCAGGATTTCTGAACAGTGCTTTCCATGATTTCCCCAACGGAAGATATCGTTGCAGCCGCCGCTCTCGGCGCTGCGTGAGGCCCTGTTTAATGAAGAATTCATGAAACCGCAATCGCGAAAAATGGCGAAACCAAGGCGCAAACCTCATGGGAGCCCCGCGCAGGGCGCATGACCTGTCGCAAAATCAGACAGTTGCGCCTTCATCTCACCGTCGATCGTCGCCCCGATTTGGCCTCAGGTCTGAATCCCGCCCCGGGTGCCCCGTCGAGCCGCTTGCAAAATGCACAATCCATGGCAAAACGCTCGACCATGAGCACCCCAGATCTCACCGCCCTTGCCCTCTTCATTGCCCTGTGGATGGGCTATTCCTGGATTACGGACCGGGCGCGGCTGTTCGACCGGGTCAGCCTGACAAGAGCGATGAGTTCGCAGCGCGCGATCTGGATTCGCAATGCGATGCACCGGGACCTGCGCATGATCGACACGCAGATCATGGCGGGCCTGCAGAACGGCACGGCCTTCTTCGCCTCCACCTCGCTGCTGGCGCTCGGGTCCTGTTTCGCACTGCTCGGCGCGACGGAGCAGGTGTTCGCTATCTTCAGCGACCTGCCCTACTTCTTTCGCGGCAGCCGCGCCGGCTTCGAGCTGAAGGTCGGCGGCCTTGCGATCATCTTCGGCTACGCCTTCTTCAAGTTCGGCTGGTCCTACCGGCTTTTCAACTACTGCACGATCCTGCTCGGCGCGATGCCGATGAGCGGCGACGTCCACAAGGACCCGGCCGGCGCCGATCTCGCCGCCGACAAGGTCATCCGCATGAACATCCTGGCGGCGAAGCACTTCAACAAGGGGCTTCGCGCCATCTTCCTGTCCATCGGCTACCTCGGCTGGTTCGTCAGCCCCTACCTGTTCATCGCGACGACGATCGGCATCATCATCGTGCTGATCCGCCGGCAGTTCTATTCCGAAGCGCGCCTTGCCGTGCTGGAAAACCTCGACTGACATTCCCTCCCACGGCCTCCTTACGGCCATCCGCCCGGCGCAAGCTTGGCGTGACATTCTGTTATGGATCCAGCAATGCGGCGACCCCGAACCATGACGACGACGGTGATTGACGGCAATGCAGCAGAAGGAGACGGCCCCGCCGGGACGCGCCGCCTGCCGCGCATTCCGCTCATCGACCAGGCCCGCGGCGTCGCGCTGATCGCCATGGCGATCTACCATTTCACCTGGGACCTCGGCTTCTTCGGCTATATCGAACCCGAAACCGCAACGACCGGCGGCTGGCGCATCTTCGCGCGGGTCATCGCCGGCAGCTTCCTGTTTCTCGTCGGCTTCAGCCTCGTGCTCGGCCACCGGCAGGGTTTTCACCCACGGCCTTTTTTCATCCGCCTCGGCAAGATCGGTCTGGCGGCAGCGGCGATTACCGTCGCCACCTTGTTCGCCTTCCCGCAAACCTTCATCTTCTTCGGCATCCTGCACGCCATCGCCGTGGCAAGCCTGATCGGCCTCCTCTTCGTTCGCCTGCCGATTGCCGTCACGCTACTGGTCGCTGCGGCCGCCGTCGCCGCGCCCCTCTATCTGCGCGCACCGCTCTTCGATCACCCGGCCCTCTGGTGGCTCGGTCTTTCGATCGATGTGCCCCGCTCGAACGATTATGTGCCTCTGCTGCCATGGATCGCGCCGGTTCTGCTCGGCATCGCATTCGCAAGGCTGTTTGTCACGAGCGCGCTTCCCGAGCGGCTCGCGGGTTACGGCAATGTAACGAGAAGCTGGTGGAAAACCCTGCTGGAGAAAGCCGGTCGCCACAGTCTCGCCATCTACCTTATCCACCAGCCCGTGCTGATCGCGCTGGTTTACGGCTTCTCCCTGGTGGTACCGGCTCCGGCGCCGGATCCCGTCATCGGCTACACGAAAAGCTGCATGCGTGCCTGCGAAAGCGAGCGGGACAACGGCTTCTGCCAGAGCTTCTGCGGCTGCACGCTGGACAAGCTGACGGAACAGAACCTCTTCGCCGACCTGAACAGCGGCAAGATCGACATCACGACGGACGAGCGGATCACGACGATCTCCTCGCAATGCACGGCAGACGCCGAAACGAGGCCCGCCCTCAAGGAGTAGGATCATGAACGCCTATCGCATGAAGCCACTCGCGTTTCCCTGGCCTCCGCTGATCTATGGTGCGGCGATAGCGGCGGCCTTTCTGCTTCAGGCACATTTCCCGCTCGATGTCGCGCAGACGAATGTCTGGATCGCCCGGGCAGCGGGCGGCATATTGATCGCCACGGCCATCGTGCTCGATGTCTGGGCGATGCGAACGCTTCTCGATTGTCACACGACGATCCTGCCGAACCGCTGCTCGACGCATCTGGTGACGTCCGGTCCGTACCGCTTCACCCGCAACCCCATCTATCTCGGCTACACGCTGGCGACGGCCGGCATAGGGCTTGCGATGCTCAATCCCTGGTGCATCGTCACGGCGATGCTTGCCGCCGGCGCGACCAGCATCATCGCCATCAAGCGCGAGGAGATGCATCTGCTCTCGCGCTTCGGCATCGATTTCGAACGTTATTGCAACGGAACGACGCGCTGGATCTGAGCGCGGCTCAGGTGCCGACGCCGATTTCGGCGAGGCGCGTCAGGCAGGCTTCCTCGACATTGTCGAGTTCGGCAAGCGTTTCCTCGATGTCGCGGCGTTTCTGGCGCAACTCGTCGCGTTTCTCGCTGACCTTGGTCATCAGCATTTCAAGCTGACCGACTTCGCCCGGCGGATCCTTGTAGACTTTGATGATGTCGCGGATTTCGGCAATGGTGAAGCCGATGCGGCGGCCGCGCAGGATTTCCTGGATCAGCCGGCGGTCTGCGGGACGGAAAAGACGCGTGCGACCGCGACGCTCGGGGTTGATGAGCCCCTCGTCCTCGTAGAAGCGCAAGGTGCGGGTGGAAACCCCGAATTCGCGCGTCAGCTCGGTTATGGTATAAAACTTGTCCACGCCTGCTCCGATCTTCTCTGAGCAAGCATTTTATTGACTTTTACGTATAAGTCAATTTTTCCGCTCGTCGGCCACAGCAACGGTGCCGATTTTCCCTAGCGGACAGCGAACCACCAGGTCGCCAGACCCAGAAACGCGAAGAAGCCGACGATATCCGTCACCGCCGTCACGAAGACGGCGGAGGAGACTGCGGGGTCCGCTCCCGCCCGGTCGAGGAACAGCGGGATCGCGATTCCCGCCAGCGCCGCCGCGGTCATGTTGATGAGCATGGCCGCAGCGATGACGCCGCCGATATTGGGATCGTGAAACCAGACGCCCGCCACGATGCCGATCATGACGCCGAAGGCCATGCCATGCAGGAGGCCGACACCCGCCTCGCGCCGCACGACGCGCCAGGCATTGTGAATATCGAGATTGCGGGTGGCGAGCGCCCGCACCGTCACGGTCATGGTCTGCGAACCGGCATTGCCGCCCATCCCGGCGACGATGGGCATCAGCACGGCGAGCGCCACGATCTCTTCAATGGTGCCTTCGAAAAGCGAAATGACGGACGCCGCAAGAAAGGCGGTCAGCAGATTGACCAGCAGCCAGGGCGCACGCGAGCGCACGGTCTCGATGGTGGTATCCGACAGCTCTTCGTCACCGACACCGCCGAGGCGCAGCAAGTCCTCCTCCGCCTCTTCCTGGATGACGTCGACCACGTCGTCGATGGTGAGCACGCCGACGAGGCGGCCGTTCTCGTCGACGACGGCGGCGGAGAGAAGGTCGTACTGCTCGAAGAGCTGCGCGGCCTCTTCCTGATCCATTTCGGCCGGGATCGGATGGTTCGTCTCCTGCATGATCGTCTCGACCTTCGCGCCGCGATGGGTGCGCAGGATGCGGTCGAGGTCGATGGCGCCGAGCAGGCGGAAGGTCGGGTCGATGACGAATATCTGCGAGAAACTGTCCGGCAGGTCGGCGTCGTCGCGCAGGTAGTCGATCGTCTGGCCGACCGTCCAGAACGGCGGCACGGCGACGAACTCGGTCTGCATGCGGCGGCCGGCCGTGCTTTCCGGATAGTCCAGCGAACGGCGCAGGCGGATCCGTTCAGTGAACGGCAGCTTGGAGAGAATCTCCTCCTGATCCTCCTGGTCGAGGTCTTCAAGGATGTAGACGGCGTCGTCCGAATCCATCTCGCCGAGTGCGGCGGCGATCTGCTCGTTCGGCAGATGCTCGACGATATCGAGACGGATCGCCTCGTCGACCTCCGTCAGCGCGGCGAGGTCGAAATCGTCCCCGAGCAGCGAGACGAGCTGGCGGCGCTGGTCGGGCTGGATCGCCTCCAGCAGGTCGCCCATTTCCGATTCGTGCAGCCGCGCCACGTGGCGGCGCAGGAAGAGCAGGTCGCGATCGGCGATGGCCGCCCCGACATGCATGAGGAAGTCCGAGCGGATCGAGCCGTCCTCGGCATAGATGTCGTCGCCCTCGAAGGAATCTTGCAGCGGCTTGCCCTGCGGGATGCGGTCGTCATCGCCGGTGTCTTCCATCGGGCCGCTCCTGTACCGGGATCGTCCAGCCGGGCGCTGCGACGGAGCCGTACGACACGTTGCTTGCAGGGTTCGACGCGACGCCCGTCTATCCGGAGCCTCGCTTTCCATGGTGCTAACGCAAAGCGCGCGGCCGGTCCACCGCCCGCGCGCGGCAAATGCCGGACCGTTGCGAAAAAATCGCAACCTGTTGCAATTTCATGCAAATCGGATGATTTGCAACGCCCCGTCGCAGACGGCATTTCCCCCCTCGCCGCAAACAGGCTAGGAAGCAGGCTCCATTCGATAGCCCGGAGCAGTCATGGCGATCCTTCCCATTCTTCGCTATCCCGACGCACGCCTTCGCGCGCCGTGCAGAAAGGTCGACGTTTTCGACCCGCGGCTCGCAACGCTTTCCGACGATCTAACCGCCACCATGCGCGCCGCACCGGGCATCGGCATCACCGCGGCCCATGTCGGCGTCGCGGAGCGGGTGACGGTGATCGAACTCCGTGGCCCCGGTTCACAGCGGGTCTTCATCAATCCGGAGATCGAATGGTTCTCACCGGAACTCCAGCGCCATGTCGAAGGCAGCGTTTCCATGCCGGGGGTGACGGAGGAGGTGGAGCGCCCTGCCCGCATCCGGCTTGCCTATCAGGACCTGGCGGGCGCCTCGCACACGGAAGAAGCCGCTGGCCTTCTCGCCGTCTGCCTCCAGCACGAGATCGACCAGTTGGACGGGATTTTCTGGATCGACCGCCTGTCGCGGCTGAAACGTGAGCGCATCATCAAGAAGTTCAGGAAGATGGGCGACTAGAAGCCGGCAATCCGCAAAATGTGGAACCACGGGAAACTTGCGACGTTCAGGACCTGTCCCAACCGCAGGAAAGGAGAAATCCCATGGTCTCAGCAAACCAGATTCGCGAACATATGGACGTCATGGCCGCAGACGGCCGCCAGATCGGCACCGTGGACCACATGGAAGGCGACAGCCGTATCAAGCTGACCAAGAGCGGCTCCGAAGATGGCCGCCATCATCTTATTCCCCTCGACTGGGTCGATCATGTCGATGCCCATGTGCACCTGAACAAGAACGCGGACGAAGTGCGCAAGCAATGGTCGTCGATGAACTGACAACATCGCCGCCCTCAACGCCGAACCCGCCGAAAGGCGGGTTCTTTCCGGACACCCAGAAACATCGCCGTCGAATCAAGGCCCGCTCTTCGCCGCCGCAAGCTTCGCCTCGCAGTCATGCTTCTTCATCGCCAATGTAAGGTTGCGCCGTCCTGGCGCGTCGGCTTCCATCTTCGCCGCCTCCATGCGCCGGCACCAATCGGCGTCGAGAACATGTTCGGGAATATGCGGCATGCAGGATGCCAGCAGAAGCAGCAGACAAAGAGCGGCGACACGCACTCCGGAACCTCCAATACAACTCTATATACGGTCATTCATGCCGGAGTGCGCAGCGTTACTCTGGTGTGACAGTAGTGATCCCCAGGTTTCACGGATAAGTTCACATAGTTGACTAAAATACGAAACTAAGCGAGGCTTACCCTACTTCATCAGGGCCGACCAATGACTCGCCGCACAAAACATGAAGCCGAAGTTAGGCTGTCCATAGGTGTTGCGCGTGTTGCATTGCGCAATGAAAACAAGTCGGCCGCTGAAGCTGTCGAAGCAGTCAGGAACCATCTGGCTCTCATGAAGTCGTTGGAGCAACCCCAGGCTCAAAGCAACGACACCGAACTTCCCTGTCTCAAGGTCAGCCGGGCTGAATAGTGCTCAAACCGCGATCTTGACTTCGCGCCTGGCGATTTCTTCTTTCACATCGAGTTCGTGCGATACTGTGGCTGCCATTTCGATGAAATAGGCCAGTTCCACGTCCCGCTGATGTGCCTGAGCGGCCAGCTCAGGCCGCGTCCGTCAAGTTGGTGTAATTTCGGGTGGGTTCCGGGCCGTCATGATCAGGCGG
>APMI01014203.1_pt1 | contig 11173 bp, 11 predicted proteins | sample 667938 | NCBI WGS metagenome assembly APMI01 (sample SAMN01084076, study PRJNA167559) | wastewater metagenome | biome: Wastewater | place: Denmark: Ejby Moelle, Odense | collected 2011-11-28 | reverse complement strand
TTTGAACCGGCGATCCGGCCCGCCCGACTTGTTGGGGTGCTCCCATGTGTAGCTGCTGATTTCTGCATCGTGCGGGACGCTGCCCGTTTCGATGAAATTGGAATGCTGGAACGCGACGCGCAGCGCGTGATAACTGACAGCGCCAAAGCCGCTGGCGTCGTGAATCAGCGCAACATCGGGAAGCAGATAGATGGTGCGCCGTCCCACGCTAAAGGCGGGCGGCGTGACATTGCATTTGAGAATCTCTGGAAGCCGATAGCTGAGCGTTGTCGCGTTGCGCCGAACAAGGTGCGATGCGCCCGCCTGTCGCTTCCAAGTGGTGAGATCCTGCACAGCTTTTCCGGCCTCAATATGCCAGGTGCCTGCGCACGCCGCCAGATGGTCAAAGGCCGTGCAGATGGCGGTAAACCGTTGCTGCGCGTCATCCTCGACATCGTAATACAGCACCGCCGCCCTCTTGAAGGAATCGAGCCATCGCCCGATAGCCCATGCAATCGGCACCAGCAGGATTATGGCAGCGGCGTTAGCTCCCGCCCCAGCCAGCACCAGCCCTGCCAACACGATGCTACACCACAGGAACACCGTGCTCAGGCGTGTTTGGCGATGCTTTTCATTGAGATCAGCCAGTATATCGGCGAAAGCCGAATCCTGCATGGCCAGTACATCGCCTGATGTGACCTCAATCATGCCGTCATGCTGCGGCACTGATACCATAGGTGGCTGGCGACCTGCGTTCCCTACGTCACGGTTGCCCCGCCGCGCCGAGCCTCCGCCCAACGAGGCGCGATAGTAAAATCCGCCCCGTCCCGCCTGCACATAGTGCCCCCGAGGGCCGGTGCCGATGCGAAGTCCCTTCACGCCGACGGACATGCCAACACCGCCTTGGGAGAAATTGAACCTGAAAGGTCCGGCGCACACCGATTTTTTGAAGTAAAATGGCATGGCCTCCCCCCTTTTTGAACTTGCCCAGCTCATGCTTCCCTACCGCATGGCCAAGCGCAACATGATTTTGATGCGGGGCTTGCACCGTCTATCCACACCCAGTCACGCCGCATGGATGACACAAGCAGGAGTCCGCCACTATATTCCTGCCTATCTCACGCGCGCATCATCTTTCTGTTGCGGCTTTTTCGATATTTGGAGTTGCCCCTTGCTACGCCTCTTCTTTTCCTATTCCCACGCGGATGAAGCGCTGCGTGATCAGCTGCAAAAGCAGCTTGAAATGCTCAAACGTCAGGGGATCATTGAAACATGGCATGATCGGCGGATTACGGCAGGGGAAGTCATCGACCATGCCATCAGCGAACAGTTGGAGACGGCAGACATTATCCTGCTGCTGGTGAGCGCTGATTTTATCGCGTCATCCTACTGTTACGACATCGAAATGCAGCGCGCGCTGGCTCGGCACGAAGCAGGTGAAGCGACTGTCATTCCCGTGATCCTTCGCGCTTGCGACTGGCATCACGCACCCTTCGGCAAGCTGATGGCCACGCCCACCGATGGCCGGGCTGTGAAGCAGTGGCCTGACTTGGATGAGGCGATGCTGGACGTGGCCCGCGCGGTGCGCAAGGCGGCTGAGAAATTGATGGCGAAGGCACCGAAAGCCACGCCCGCTCCGTTGAGAACTCCGGCCATCGCTTCTGCCCCGATTCAGCCAACCGCTCCGAGGTCCAGCAATCTCCGACTTACAAAGCAATTTACCGAGCGTGACAAAGACGTCTTCCGGCTGGAAACCTTCGAGTACATGGCCAAATTTTTTGAAAACTCTCTGGCCGAACTGGAACAACGCAACCCCGGTATAGAAGGTGTGTTCAGGCGCATCGATGCCAACCGCTTCACTGCCGTTGCCTATCGCGATGGTCAGGCCCGTGCGCGCTGCACCATCTTCATGGGCGGGGTCAGTTTTATGCGCGGCATCGCCTTCAGCTACACGGAAACCGATGCCAGCAACTCCCTTAACGAGAACCTAGACGTTCATGCCGACGATCAGAGCATGTTCCTGCGCGGTATGGGCGTGGCTCACTTCGCGGGACGGGCTGCCGATCAGAATCTAAGTCCAGAGGGGGCATCTGAATTTTATTGGTCCATGTTCATTTCCCCGCTGCAAAACCGATAGGAGCGATCATGCTAAAACCTTCCGAATGCTTTGCTGGACCGATTTCTGGCGGGAGTGGGCTGACGCTGGTGTTGCCGCGAACAGACAGCGAAAGGCGGATTCTGTTGGTGGGATCGGGCAAAGAGCTAACGGCCGTATTCCTTGACGGCTCGAATGGGATTGAGCCTTTCGCGTCATTTCCTTGCTCAGATAATAACTATTGGAGTGGCCTGCATATTCCCAATGTCGAAATTGAGATCGATGAAACCAGCATCTCTGGCAGGCATGAAACCAATGCCCCACTTGGGGCGGTAACCAGAATTGGCGAAACGCTGGCACTTCAAGCCAAAGACCGATCTTGGACTTTTCAGATTGAGCTTTTGAAGGGTTTACCTGCTTGTGTGGCTGAGAAAACGGCCACGTTCCAAAAATGGCAAATCGTTCTCGGTTCCGGGGCTGACAAGCGCATTTTACACAAGATCGAGGTGAAATAGGAGCCAGTTTTGCCCAAGAGCCAAGCACATAGCTGGCATGCGAGCTTTCTTGTGATGAGGCATAAATGCCAGATTTATGCCTCATCAAACGACATCACCGTAGCGCTCAGCGTTAGCCATAATAGCGCTACCGCCCATCGCCAATGCACAGTTTGACCGTTTTAATGGACATTAAGCTAATTTTGGCTTACTATAACGGTCAAGAAGGTGATTTATGCGAAACACTCCTCCCATGCCACTGCCGGTCAAGCGTGCGCTCGCCAAGCTTGGTGCAGACATCAAAAGTGCCCGCTCTCGCCGCCGCATCACGATGGCGCTGATGGCGGAGCGCGCCTTCATTTCCCGCAGCACCCTTCAGAAAGTTGAGCAAGGCGACCCCAGCGTTTCCTTTGGCGTCTATGCGACCATCCTTTTCATTCTCGGCCTGAGCGAACGAATCGGCGAACTGGCCGACGCCAGCACCGACAGCCTCGGCCTTCAGTTGGAGGAAGGACGACTTCCTAAACGCGTGCGCACGCCCAAACCCCGCGTTCAGAGGGAAGCATGAGCGATCAATCCATTCTTACCTATGCCGACCTTGATGGCATCGCTCACCTTGTCGGACGCTTATGGGTACGACGTGCTAGGAACCGCGAAAGCGCTACCTTTGAATATGCCCCCCAATGGCTTGCCAATCCGGCGCGCTTCGCGCTCGAACCCGCTTTGGCTTTGGGGGGCGGGCCGCAGCACACCCAGTATGGCCGTGCCCTGTTCGGCGCATTTGGCGATTCAGCCCCCGACCGCTGGGGGCGCAAGCTTATCCAGCGCGATGAACGCCACCGGGCCAACGCGGAGGGTCGCGCGATTCGCTCCTTAAGCGAAGCCGATTATCTGCTCGGTGTTGCCGACGTTGCGCGTCAGGGGGCAATGCGCTTCAAGCTTGCTGAAGACGCCCCCTTTCTGGCCGATGGGCGGGCTATCCCGCCGCTGATACAACTTGGTGAATTGCTCCACGCCGCCATGCGCGTAGCTGCCGATGAAGACGATGATAGCGACTTGCGACTCGTGCTTGCTCCCGGCTCATCACTGGGCGGCGCGCGCGCCAAAGCCTCGGTGATAGATCAGGCAGGGCACCTCTCCATCGCGAAATTCCCGCAGGCTGACGATGCCTTTCCTGTCATGCAGTGGGAAGCCGTGGCCCTCGACTTGGCTCATCGAGCAGGCATAGATGTACCAACATGGCGGCTGGAACGGATTGCAGATCGCACCGCATTGCTCCTTCATCGTTTCGACCGGCGGGGCGATACTCGCGTTCCGTTCCTGTCTGCCATGAGCATGATTGGCGCGGCGGACAACGAAGAGCACAGCTATCTGGAAATCGTGGACGCTATCCGTGCCTATGGTGCACAGCCGGAGCGGGATTGTGCGCAACTCTGGCGGCGCATTGTGTTCAATATCATGATCGCCAACACCGACGATCATCTGCGCAATCACGGCTTCCTCTATGCCGGGAAAGGTGGCTGGTGCCTTTCGCCTGCCTACGATCTTAATCCGACTCCCGCTGACATCAGACCCCGCGTGCTCAGCCTTGCCATCGACGAAGCCGACGATACCGGCGCGCTCGACGTTGCCCTGAGCATTGCCCGCCAGTGCGGCCTCAAACTTAAGGATGCACGCGAGATCGTCACCGAGGTTCAAGAGGCTGTGTCCCAATGGCCCCAAGTGGCATCCGCCTATGGCCTCACGCTACGAGAGATCGAGCGCATGGCGTCCGCCTTCGATATAGCGTGAACTCGTTGCTTAAGAGCGTTCCCGTAGAATATGCCCGCCTCCCCCCTGCGGAGGGAGGCGGGCATTTTAGACGTTGGGATCGGTCAGTCCCTATCCAATTGGAGCAACTCAGGGAACAGATCGAGCAATATTGTAGTGACGGGTCTGCCGGGATGACACGCTACGAAGTCCTCGATAATTTTCAGCCTTTGCCTCAATGGCAGGCGAGTCATATTTGGCGGATTGCGATCCATGGGGACGTCGCCGTTTCTCATGACCTCAGGGCTAGCGTCTGGCAGCTTGTTACGCTTCCATAGACTCCGATAGAATGGATTGGTGCGAGGCATATCTTCCTCCTTAACAAAGCACGTGGCGGCGTAATGCATACAGTCTTGACGTGGCTTGGCCGTTTGATAGGTTTAACTGGGTTTATAGGCAGAATTGTTGTCGTGTTATCGCGACATAAGATTATATTTCAGGAAGCGATGCTTCCCTGATGATGTTAATGCCGGTAATATGGATCATGTTGATCGGCAATGATTTCGCGTAAGAGTGCCTGTAAGCCCATTTTAATGAGAAATCTGTGTCCGTTCTGAAAAGCTTAAGAGAGGCTAAAACACGCGAAGATCTGGCGCATCTTCTTGGCTATAAAGCCAGCAGATTGACCTATATTGTCTATAAGTTGCCATCCGCGCTGAAATACAAGAGCTTCACCATTCCCAAGGCGAATGGGCATGAGCGAAAGATTGACGCGCCCATTGAGCCACTGAGACTGCTCCAGCGCCGCTTGGCGAACCTTCTTTACGCGTGCTGTGAGGAATTGGAGCGCGAAAATCCTCGCCATCCCCTGTCCCATGGCTTCCATCGGTCACATGGATTTCGCCCCAAACGTTCCATTGTTACCAATGCCCATGAGCACCGTAATCAGCGCTATGTCCTGAATCTCGACCTTCAGGACTTTTTTCCATCAATCAATTTCGGGCGGGTGCGTGGCTTCTTTCTCAAAAATCATGATTTCATGCTGCATGAGACCGTGGCTACCACAATAGCGCAGATTGCCTGCCATGAGGGTGCTCTGCCTCAGGGCAGCCCTTGTTCCCCCATCTTGTCCGAGTTGGTGACCAATATCCTTGATGTCCGCTTGGCGCGGCTCGCAAAGAAGCATCGCGTCACCTATTCTCGCTATGCCGACGACCTGACCTTCTCCACCAGCCTGAAAGATTTTCCGCCCGAGATCGCTACGCGTACAGATGCAGAACCACCGACGTGGGAACTCGGGGCGGCACTGGTTGGAAAAATCAGCGGCACAGGATTTACCATCAATACCGCCAAAACCCGAATGCAATATCGCGATAGCCGCCAATCGGTGACGGGACTGACTGTGAACCGCAAGGTCAACATCCGCAACGACTATTACAAACTGGCTCGATCGATGTGTTACTCCCTGTTTATGACAGGCCGCTACTTTCGCCCCGTCGCGCCACCCCCGGTCACCGATCCACCCACCTCGACGCCGCCTCCCGTGCTGACAGATAATCTGGCACCGTTGGAGGGTGTCCTGAGCCATATTCATTTTGTGAAAGACGGCTCGGATCGACGGGACGATGAGGAAAAGCGAAAAAAACCAACCGCCGCCCGCGAACTGTATCGACGATTTCTGTTCTATAAGACGTTCATCGCCTTGAAGCGCCCGCTCATCGTCTGCGAAGGCAAGACCGACAATATCTATCTGCGCTACGCCATGCGTCAGCTCACCGCATTTCACCCCAAGCTAGGCAGTATGGAGGATGGAAAGTTTAAACCTGCGGTGAATCTATTTGGATATGGCAACAAGGCCCATGAGATCCTTCGTCTGGGCGGTGGGACAGGCGATCTGAAATTGTTCCTCGAACACTATGAGCGGCTGGCGAAGCATTTCAAGCATCAGCCCCTCGCGCACCCAGTGATCATTTTGGTCGATAACGATTCAGGTGCGAAACCCCTATTCGACGCGATACGGGGCATTTTCAAGAAAGAGATCACGTTCAAATCGGAAGCCTTATTCTATCACATCATCGCAAACCTTTATCTTGTGAAGACCCCCGAACAGGGAGTGACGGGCGTATCTTACATCGAAAAATTATTCGATCCGAAGGTGTTGGAGATAAAGCTCGATGGGAAGTCCTTTAATCCAGAAAATACGAAGGCATCGCCGACCGAATACGGAAAATATATTTTCGCAGAAAAAATTATTAAGCAAAATTATGCTAGCATAGATTTCGCGAATTTTGCACCATTGCTTGGCCGTATCGAGGCGGTGATGAATGTCCACAACGTGTCGTAGGGGTAACGCCATAGCTTTATTGCAAATATTCTGAGTGGACATTAAAATTTTACATTTAAAGAAATTCAGGTGCTATTGTTGATAGAACGTATTGGTTCATATACCTTCTATCTGAAGCCGTAGGAGAAATTATGTCAGGAATCGTATTTCCGCCATCACCGCAGACTGTGCACTGCGAAAAATGTGATCGTGATGTTGTGGTCGCCGTCAATGTGGGCCGCCCCGGTATCGAGTCTGATTGCGAGAATGGCGATTGCCCAATCTCTAGCGATCCGGATAATCAACCAGAAGGTCATAATGGAACGCTGATTTGTTTTCCTGACGAATAAGCAGGTGGAACATCTCGCCGTTATAACTTTGATGGCAAAGCAGACGGCTCAATGGCGGAAATGGCGTTTCCCGCAAGGACATTTAGCGCAGAATGCCAGCACATTTATTTGTAAAATTCTATTTTTCTATATATTTTAGCTGGGTAATGGAAATTTAAAAAGGGGCTTAAAGCCACTGCCTGCTGCTCGCAAGTGATCTTCGTCACGGCCTGACGTCGCGAGAGATTGGTTGTATGGCCTCAGCCTTCATATGGCGTGATGGCCACATGGGCAGATTAATGATTTTCATGCAGCGTTTTGGAGGCATGATTCCCTCTCGTTGGACTTGACTATGTCCTCCACCACCAACCTGCGAGGACATAATGCAACTCGCCCTTGTCGATAATGTGCGCATAGAGGCAAAGCAGGGTTTAAAGGGTATTTGCCCGACCTGCGGTGCTGCCATGGTTCCCAAATGCGGGCCACGTATCTTGCATCACTGGGCGCATGCATCCCGGCGTGACTGTGACCCGTGGTGGGAAAATGAAACCCAATGGCATCGCGACTGGAAAAATCTGTTCCCCGAAGTATGCCGGGAGCGGTCATTTACTGCTCCTGATGGCGAAATCCATCGCGCAGACATCATCACGCCAACTGGTATCGTGATCGAGGTTCAGCACTCCGCAATGACCGACGCGGAGCGCCAATCGCGTGAGGCATTTTATCAGAACCTTGTCTGGATCGTTGACGGCAGTGGATTCCGCGATCAGTTCGAGTTGCACCACCTTTTACCAGACCCCGATAATGAGGAAGCTAAAGACCTTGTTTGGTACAAAGCCGCGCGCGGGATGGACGGCGCGAATAGCGGTGCCTTTTGGCGACTCTCCGAAAACCCAAATCACCAGCCGGGCGGCATGGTTGAGGTCCACAGCACTCGGAAGATTCAACACCTTTTGGATACCTGCCGGGGGCACCAGCAATATAGCTGGGTCAGACCACGCAAGACATGGCTCGACGCCGCCTGCCCAGTCTATATTGATTTTGGAGGCGAATGGCTCCTACAACTCCAACGGTACGGCTCTAACAATCTGGAGTGCATTTACCGCGTCGCGAAAGCGAAGTTTCTGCATGATGTGATGGTGGAAACGCGGGCTCGCGACATCGCCACGAGATTTTACCCGATTAACAAAATGCCCTTGGGCTAAGGCGCTCCCTTCAGCGCTTGATACGGCCAAACGAAGTTCGCAGTGTTAGCACAGCGTACCCATGTCCTCCGCCATTTGCGCATTCCCTGAGACATTCCTCTTTGCCCTTATCGCTATGTCAGCTATGGGTTTCGGTGAAAAGCGGGTGACTTAATGGCGGAAGGGGTGTTTCCGACAGCATCGTTTAGCACACAAAGCTAGCACAGTGATTTTAGAAATATCAATATTATCTTTTAATTTCAGTCAGTAGGATGGCTTTAAAAAAGGACTTAAAATCCCTTGAGCTTTGCTCGTGCGGGTTCGAGTCCCGCCGTCCGTACCAGCGCATCGGCCCCTCGGGATCGGGGCCACGCGGAACAGGCGGATGAAGGACGAGAGCGTGAGCGAAGGCCAGCTAGCGGGCACAGGGATCGATTCCGGCAGCAGGATCGATGTGTCGATCATCATGCCCTGCCTCAATGAAATCCAGAGCCTGCCGCATTGCATCGCCAATGCACAGGAAGCCGCGCGCCGGATCGGCGAACGCTATGGCCTGACCTGCGAGATCGTGATCGCCGACAATGGCAGCACCGACGGGTCGCAGGCCTATGCCACATCGCAGGGCGCGCGCGTGGTGCCGGTGTCGCGGCGCGGCTATGGTGCGGCGCTGATCGGCGGGTGCGAAGGGGGCTATGGCCGCTATCTGCTGATGGGCGATGCCGATGGCTCGTATGATTTCACCGATGGCGTGGCGATGATCGGGCGGCTGGTGGATGGCGCGGATCTGTGTATGGGCAGCCGTTTTCAGGGCGGCATTGCCAAGGGCGCCATGCCCTGGAAAAACCGCTATATCGGCAATCCGGTGCTGACCGGCATTCTCAACCTGTTTTACCGCAGCGGGATCGATGATGCGCATTGCGGCATCCGCGCCATCACCAAGCGCGCCTTTCTGGAATGCGGCCTGTCCTCCACCGGCATGGAATTTGCCAGCGAGATGGTGGTGAAGGCATCCTTGCGCGGTTTGCATATCGAGCAAGTGCCCGCCACGCTCAGCCCCGACCTGCGCGACCGCGCGCCGCATCTGCGCCCGTGGCGCGATGGCTGGCGCCATTTGCGCTATCTGCTGATGCTCAGCCCGACATGGGTGTTCGGCATTCCGGCCTTGATCGCCATGCTGGCCGCGCTGGTGATTTTCGGCACCGGTATCGCATTTGATCAGGGCTGGCTCAAGGGCACGCCGCTGGTCGGGCCGGGCTGGACGGTGATGGCGGGTTTCCTGCTGACGCTGGGGCATTTTGCCGCGATCATGGCGATGGCCACGCATTTCTATGGCGTGCGCTGCGGCTATGCCCATCTGCATGGCTGGTTCGACCGGCTGGATCGCTGGCTGACGCTGGAACACGCGCTGGCGGCCGGGGTGATGCTGGTGGCGCTCGCGGTGGTGGCGCTGGGGGTGATCGGCGCGCGCTGGCATATGGGCGGCTATCTGCCGCTGCCTTCGGTCTTGCCGCTGGTGCTGACGGTATCGGTCGGCGCGGTGGGGGTGCAGACCGCGCTGGGCGGCTTTCTGCTGGCGATTATTGCTGGCCATGATGCCGCCTTTGTGCCCGACACACCCAAGGCGGGTGACGCATGAGCGGCGAACCCCATTCCGATCATCGACGGGTAGCGCCCCGCATCTGGCACACCGACTGGCTGATGCTGGGGCCTTTGGCGCGACATTTGCGGCAACTGGCGGGGGGCTTGCCCAAAGGCGCGCTGGTGGTGGACCTCGGCTGTGGCGATATGCCCTATGCCACGATGATGCGCGGGCTGGGCCTCGACTATCGCCCTGCGGACATCGATGCGGACGCGGTCGCCAAGGGCAAGCTGCCGATCGATGCCGACGGGCGGGTTCCCTTGCCCGATCACAGCGCGGATGCGGTGCTCTCGGTGCAGGTGCTTGAACATGTGGCCGATCTGGATGCCTATTGCGCCGAGATCCGCCGCCTGTTGAAGCCCGATGGCACGCTGTTGCTGTCCACCCACGGCAGCTGGTTTTATCATCCGCATCCCGAGGACCATCGCCGCTGGACGCGCACCGGCCTCGCCCTCGATATGGAGATGCGCGGCATTGCCGTGGACGAGATGATCGCGATCTGCGGGCCTTTGGGCACAACGCTGGCGCTGCGCCTCGCGGCCTTTGCCTTTGTGCTGCGCAAGATCCCGCTGCTGGGCGGGGTGCTGGCAGGCGCGCTGGCGGTGGTGATGAACGCCCGCGCCGCGCTGGAGGACAAGGTTACGCCTGCCGCCATGCGGGCGGACAATGCCTGTGTCTATCTGCTGCGCGGCCATGTCGCTCCGGCGGCTGTGAAAAACGCGGCATGATCACCCGCACCACGCTGGTCTATGGCGCGATTGCCGCACTGTGCCTTGGCCTGCACAATGCGACGATGATCGTTGCCGACCATTTTGGCGCGCCGCTGTGGCTGGCGGTGGTGCTGTCTTTCGTGCTGGTGGCGCTCACCGGCTATGTGCTGCACAGCCTTGGCACCTTTCGCCAGCCTTTGGGCATGATCGGGCTGATGCGCTACAGTCTGGCCATGTCGGCCAATATTCCGCTGGCCTATGGCACCACATGGCTGTGGCTCAAGCTGGCGGGCCTGCCTATGCTGTGGGCCTCGCCACTGGCATCGCTGTGCATGTTGGCGATCAATTTCCTGCTCAGCCGCTGGGCAATTGTCGGCAAGGGCCAGCCCCGTAACCAGCCGTTTCCTGACGGAGAAATGTGAGATTATGACAGAGCGCGCCCTGCCCGAAATCCTTGTGCCGCGTGCGGAGGATGTGATTGATCCGCGCGGGCTTCAGACCATTCTGGCGGCCCATCTGGCGATGTATCGCGGCAAATTGCCGACCTATCAGGCCACCATGCTCACCAGCCTGCGTGCGCTGTGGCAGGGGCGGCCCGCGCGGCTGCTCGACGTTGGCGGGGGCACCGGCGTGATCGCCGAGGCGATGGCGAAGCTGTTTCCGGTGGATGC
>APMI01007071.1_pt1 | contig 11173 bp, 13 predicted proteins | sample 667938 | NCBI WGS metagenome assembly APMI01 (sample SAMN01084076, study PRJNA167559) | wastewater metagenome | biome: Wastewater | place: Denmark: Ejby Moelle, Odense | collected 2011-11-28 | reverse complement strand
TCAAAAATGGGGATCAGCTTACTGGCTGTCAGCCAGGAAACAGACAGCACCACGGCTTCAGGAAAGTTCCAGAAAAATATATTCCTGCTGTTCAGTCAGTTTGACAACGATTTAAGAAGAGATAAGACTGTAAGGGGAATGATAGAAAATATGAAAGCAGGATATTGGGTAGCAATGACTCCATTTGGCTATACCAATCTTAATAGAAAAGAAAAAGCAAAGGATCATAGATATATCATTAATGAAGATGGAGAGTTATTAAGAAAGGCTTTTAAATTAAAGGCTGAAGGCATTTTGAGCAACAAAGAAATTGTAAACAAAATACAACAACTTGGTTCAAAAGTAACCTACAAAAACTTCAATGCTCTGATAAGTAATCCATTTTACTGTGGATTTATATCACACAAACTAATACCAGGGGAACTGATTCAAGGAAATCATCCTCCATTAATTTCTGAGCAACTTTTTTTAAAGGCAAATAGGATAAAAGAAGAGAGTAAGAGATTAGGTGTGAAGAAAAAAGCAAGTATTTCACAGCTGCCTTTAAAGGTTTTCGCAAAAGATGAATTATCAATGTCTCCTTTAACTGGTTTCCAGCAAAAAGGGATCTTTTATTACAAAAGCCGAAAATCAAGTGGAGGCACTGTAAGGGCAGATCATCTGAACACTCTTTTTGAAAAATGTCTGCAGAACTTTGAATTTGATTTGGATTTTTTGGATCAACTTAAAAAAAAGCTGTTGGCCAAAATTCAGGACAAGTTAAAAGATGATATTCACGACCAAATCTTATTTAAAAAGCAATTAGCAGAGTTGGACAATAAAATTGACAAGCTTGAAATCCGATATATCGAAGAAGATATGGAAAAGAGACTTTATGAGAAATTCCTAAACAAATATCAGCTTGAGAAGGATGAATTAAGTAAAAAAATAAGCCAGAGCCCCTTTAACAGTTCAAACCTTGATAAAATAGTTGAAAAAGGATTAACAATAGCCCAAAACCTCAGTAAAATCTGGGCTTCCAGCGAATTGACTAACAAGCAAAGCCTTCAACAATTAGTATTCCCAGAGGGGATTTTATATAATAAAGAAAAAGACACAGTTCAAACTCCAAAATTGAATTCTCTATTCAACGAAATCCCAATGCTGATACGGGTTATAGCTGAAAAAGAAAATGGTTTCTCTTTTGGGAGAAACCATTTATCGCCTCGGGTGACCGCGTTAGGATTCAAACCTAAAACCTTCTGATCCGTAGTCAGATGCTCTATTCAGTTGAGCTACGCAGCCATTTCCTTAAAATGGAGTGCAAAAATAGAGATTTATTTCATTCATCCCAAGTCTTTATGCAATTTTGCCGGTAAAGAATTAAAATGAAGCTGATTTTCAGGGTTATTGGCAAGCCGCACGAATCTTTTGTAAAGGAAGGCGTGGATCTTTTTACGAAAAGGATCGGCAATTATTACCCCTCCGAATGGCAGATCCTGCCCATGCCGAAAAATGCCGGCAATATGGAGGCCGAAGAATTAAAGAAAAAAGAAGGCGAGCTGATATTACAAACCCTGCTCAAAGATGATTATGTTGTGCTACTGGACGAAAGGGGCAGGCAACTCAGCAGCGAAGGTGTGGCCCAATTCATACAGTCACGGGCCAATGAAAGCACCAAAAACATCGTGTTTATCATCGGAGGAGCCTATGGGGTAAGCACCGCAGTAATGGAAAGAGCCAACTACAAATGGAGCTTATCCCAACTGGTGTTTCCCCACCAACTGGTAAGACTGATTCTGGCCGAACAGGTGTACCGGGCCTGCAGCATTATCCGGAACGAAAAATACCATCATCAATAAATCATGTACGAATGAATGAATTTGCAGCTTTTCCCGTTACCTACAGCATCATTGCCGTGACTGTGCTGGTGTCCATACTGTCTTTCAACGATGCAACCATCAAATACAAACTCATCTTTTACCCCTATGGCATGACGGAACCGGCTGCCTACTATCGCTTTGTAAGTTATGGTTTCATACATGAAGATTATGTGCACCTGTTCTTTAACATGTTTACGCTGTATTCATTTGGCAGGGTGGCCGAAGCGTTGCTGTTCAGCAGGCCGCAGTACCTATTGTTTTACGTGAGTGCGTTGGTGGCCGCCACCCTGTTTGATTTCTTTAAAAACCGCGGCAATTCCAGGTATGCAGCCCTCGGCGCCTCCGGTGCAGTATCAGCCGTGGTGTTTGCCAGTATCATTTTCAATCCATGGGAACGGGGTATTTTGTTGTTTGGGATACCGGCGCTGGCGTTACCGAACATTGTGTTCGCTGGCTTATACATCTATTATTGTATCTATATGGCCAAACGCGGCAAGGACAATATCGGGCACAATGCTCACTTATGGGGATCTGTATACGGTTTCGTGTTGACGGGAATATTAAGGCCTGACCTGCTCAAAGGCTTTTTTTACCAACTGATCCATCCGCATTTTTAAGCCAGCTGATCTGCAGACCATTTTTTGTAGCAGGAGTGATCTTAAAACGGTCATCGATGCGGAGGCCCACTATCCAGATGATCTTTTTGTCCATCTCCAGCACCCAGGTGTTTTCTTTCTGGATCAGCGACAATTTCTGATCGATAAAAAACCGGCTGAGTTTCTTTTTTTTGCGCATGCCCAGGGGGTAAAAATAGTCTCCTTGTTTCCATTTTCGGAGCAGCAGGGGAAAGCGGATCGTATCAGCGTCCAGCAGGGCGACCTGGGGAGAATCGCTGATCTGTGGAAGATGAGTTTCAATAAGAAGTGACCCATTTTCAAAATCTACCTGTCGATCCCTTGCTTCTATCAAAATATGCTGTGCAATTGTATTCTGATCGGGCGCTATGATGAGCCATTGACGATTTTTTATGATGCGGTGCGTGGCAGACGAACAATACTTTCCGGATTCACTGTTCAAAAGGGCGGCAACGGCTGCTGTCTGAGTGGCAGCAAAGCCGTACTCTTTGATGATCTCATAGAGCACGGTATGCAGTGGTACCGTTTTTAAAAGCAGGAGTACCGGCACATGCCACTCATTTCCTTTTTGCAGGAGTAATTTCTTTTTATGCAGGTTGATGGCCTGCTGGTATAACAGTGCCGTTTCTCCAAAACGGCCGATATTGTCGAGCAAATTGCCGGAGGCGTCGGGATACACTTCATTTACCAGCGGTAGTATACGGTTCCTGAAAAGATTGCGTGTATAATCATTGGTTGCATTGCTAGAATCTGTTACAAACTGCAGTGCATTCGTTGCAGCAAAGGCTTCCAGTTCTTTTCGGCGTGCAAACAAGAGGGGGCGTATGATGACACCCTGCCAGGGAAGTATGCCCCGCAAACCAGTGATGCCGGTGCCACGAAAAAAATTCATTACGACTGTTTCTATATTGTCATCGGCGTGATGCGCCGTCAGGATATGGGTGAACGGGCTGCCTGTGGCAGGATCGGTCAACTGTTGAAACCAGGCATACCGAAGATCCCTTGCCATGGTTTCGATGGATTTTTTTTCAGCAGCAGCTACAGAGCTGGTGTCAAACTTTTTTACAAACACCTGTACGCTGTATCTTTCTGCGAGGCTGCGTACGAACTGCTCATCCCTTTCACTCTCGGCTCCTCTCAACTGAAAATTGCAATGCGCTATTGAAAAAGTAAAACCGGCCTGCCGGCATAATTCGCACATTACCACAGAATCTACCCCACCGCTTACTGCCAGCAATAAATGATCGGCTGGAGAAAAAAGCCGGTTCTGCAAAATGTAGTCTTTGAATTTCTTTAACAGCATGTAAAACGAATAATAACTTATTTGCAATGGTAACGCTAAAATAAACAGATAAAAAGGATTGCGGTAAAAATGTATTGGGGTGCGCATTGTACAATTAATGAGAACAGGCAAACAACTAATCAACACCTGTGGAAAATAATATGGAAAGGCGTAACGTTCAAATAACGAATTTCATTTTTTATAAACTTACCAATTGCAGGAAAATAAAGAAATATCGGCCCTCTTACACCTGATCGATGATCCCGATGAAGAAGTGTACAATACGGTGAGCGACAGGATCATCTCCTTTGGAAAAGGGATCATACCCAATCTCGAAAACCTGTGGGAACATACGAGTGACGAAACGATACAGGAACGGATCGAACTGATGATCCACAAATTGCATTTCAAGGACCTCACCAATGATTTTGACCATTGGAGGAACGGGAGCAATGAATTGCTGCAGGGTGCACTGCTGACTGCACGATATCACTATCCTGATATACAGAGCATCACTACGTTGCAGGAAATAGAAAAGATCCGCCGCAATATCTGGCTGGAGCTGAACAATTACCTTACGCCGCTGGAGCAGATCAACGTGATCAGCAGCATCCTGTATAATTATTACAAGCAGATCGGTGTTGAGATCGCTTACAACCAGCCCGAAGATTTTTTCATCAACAAAACCGTGGAAGCAAAAAAAGGCAATGCCATCAGCAATGGTATTTTATACCTGGTGCTTTGCAACCTGCTTGACATTCCTGTAAAAGCGGTGAACATACCAAGGCAGTTTATTTTAGCGTATGTTGATACCAGTTATGAACTGCTGAACCCGGATGCCCACCATGCTGAAAAGATAAAATTTTACATCGATCCGCTTAACGGGCAGATCTATTCTCATAAGGATGTGGAGAATTATTTCAAGCGCATTTCTGTTTCTCCTACTACTTCTTTTTTTAAAGAGATGGATAACCGGCAGGTGATCCGTTTTTTGCTGGAGGAACTCAGCAAGTGTTTTGATGATGACCTGAACCGGTATAAAATGAACGAATTACTGATGCTGGCAAAACTAATGGAAGAATGATCTACCATGTTACAGAAAAACACCGGTGGCAGCAGGCTTTACAGCAGGGTCATTACGAAGCGCCCTCTCTTTTTACCGAAGGCTTTATCCATTTAAGCAATGCAGGCCAGGTAGCGGGCGTATTGCAGCGCTACTATAAAGATGCAACGAACCTGGTGCTGTTACACGTTGAAGAAAGCAAACTGACTTCCTTATTAAAATATGAACAGGCAGCTTCTGTAAATGAAGCCTTCCCTCATTTATACGGACCACTCAATATAGATGCCGTTGTGGAGGTTAGTGAGATAGCGTAGACAGGTGATGCAGCTATTGAATAGTATAGTTACAGCGGATACTCATAAAAGAAATCCTCCGCTCTTATCCATCCACTTTTTTCATATACTGATTGTGCCCGGTAATTATCGGCCGCTGTTTGCAATAAGAGGTATGCGCAGTTGGTTTCCCGTCCGAATTGCTTGGCCTGTTGGAGCAGGGCCTCTCCCACTCCCTGGCGACGGACAGCTTCAGTAACATACAGGTCGTTCAGCAAGAGGGCAGGTTTCATTTGTACGGAAGAAAAGATAGGATACAATTGTACAAACCCCACCGCTTCGCCTTTTAATATGGCCATGAATATAACCGATTCATTTTTCGAAGTACGTTGTTCAAGAAAATCAAATGCTGCCGGCAGATCAGATGGTTTGCCATAAAAAGCACGGTAAGCATCGTACAGTAAGGCTACGGATGACACGTCATTGGTTGTAACTCTCTTTATATCAAGCGCCATATTCACTAATTTAGTTGATCAAAATACTTTATTTCAGCAAAATAAAAAAACAAATGATCACCTGGATTGATTTTGAAAAGATCGAAATGAGGATCGGCACCATATTGCAGGCCCAACATTTTGCGAAAGCAAAAAAACCGGCTTACCAGCTACGTATTGATTTTGGCGATGCCGGTATCAAAAGTTCTTCTGCCCAGGTCACGGCACTATATAGCCCCGAAGAACTGGTGGGCAGGCAGGTGGTGGCTGTGGTGAATTTTCCGCCCAAACAAATCGCAGGATTTTTTAGTGAATGCCTTGTACTGGGCGTGTATAACCAGCAGGGAGAAGTGGTGCTGTTACAACCCGGCATACCGGTAGCAAACGGGTGCCGGATCGGTTAGGATCAGTCTGCCTGGAACTGTTCAAAAAAGCTGCTCACTTTTTTGAAGTTGGTTCTGTTGAGGGTGAAATAATGATTGCGGCCCTCCTTGCGGCATTCCAGCAGTTTACTATCGCACAATAATTTGATGTGGTGAGAACAGGTGGGTTGCGAAAGGCCGGTAAGTCCCTGCACATCGCCGCAGCAGACCTCCCCTTTCCTCGAGATTTCCTGCAGGATAGATAAACGGCAGGGGTCGGCAATGGCGCTCATCGCCTTTTCAATAAATTTACTTTCACTTTTTTCCGTACTCATCATAGTTGAATTCTCCGCCAAAGAAATTATTTTTTGCCCACTTGAACAACTCTTTCTGGATAATTGATATCAGCAAAAAAGAATTACACATTATTTTACCGCTTCAAAATACCGGCGTAAATTTACCAGTTCAGAAAATTGGAAATTGTTAATCATATCATAGCCTCTCCCATCGGGAAAATAAATATACAGGCATCTGAGGAAGCGGTGCATGCCGTACTATTTATAAAAAAGGAACAGGAAGAAAACTTCGCTTTATCCGGAACCTCCAGCCATCCCCTGCTGAAAAAATGCGTTACTCAACTCAACGAATATTTTTCGGGAGAAAGAATAACATTTGATCTGCCCTTGCAACAAAAAGGTTCGGCCTTTCAACAAAATGTATGGAACCAGTTATTAAAGATCAGTTATGGTAAAACCATCAGCTATATGGAGCTGGCAAAAAGAACCGGTGATGTAAAAGCGATCCGTGCGGTGGGTACTACCAACGGCAAAAATCAACTGGCCATCATTGTTCCCTGTCACCGGGTAATTGGCAGCAATGGCAGCCTTACGGGTTATGCAGGTGAACTTTGGCGCAAGCAATGGCTGCTGGAACATGAAGGAAAATTTGCGAATGGGGTGCAGACCTTATTCTGATCAGCCGGCCAGCATAATTTTATCAAATTGCAGGTGCCCGTTCTTTAAAACACGAAAGATATAGATCACCGTACTTTCTCCCCCATCGATCACTTCACCCTGCTCATCTTTTTCTACTACATTAAAATTCAGGTTCAGGGATAACCGCTGCTCTTCTTTATCAAAAGATGCGTGCATTTTATAAGTGGTGGTGCTGTTCTCCCGCAGCTCTACCGTTTCGTATGCTCCTTTGCTGTACAATTCTTCTGACTTTATCTTTAGCAAGGTTGTAATAAAATGGACAGGAAATATTTTTGAATAGTATTGATTGAAATCACTTGCAGCAAATGCTCCAAATTTTTCGTTGCTGCTTTTTGACTGCAGTTCTTTTTCAGACAACACCAAAAACCAGGTATCTCCTTTGAGTGGGAATTTGAAAAAGCTCTTTACCGCAGCAGTATCATTCCTGTAAACGGCATTCCTGAATGCCCGAAAGTCTTCTATCCACAGCCTTTTAGCAGAATCAGCAGGCAATGAACGGTTGTCGAACTGGTGGCTTGATGAAAGTGATGGGCAAAGAAAATCACCGGCACCGCATACGGTGACAGCAAAATACTGTAAACACAATACCAGGACTATTTTGCTGCAGCTATTGCGATACATTTTGTTGTAAGCTTATCTTTTTAGATCATCCGAAGTAAAGGTAAGCGGCAATAATTCCTTCGCCGTTTTTATCGCATATACTTCACCGTTAAGTCCGCCCAGTATTAACTTAATGGGATGACCAGTGCGGTCTTCAAATTCAGTAAGTACCTGCCTGCAAATACCGCAGGGAGAGATGGGCCGGTTGCTTTGCCCATTTTTATTATCATAACTGATGGCCATTGTTTCAATGCCGATGCCGGGATACCGGGTAGCTGCGGCAGACATGAGGGTTCTTTCGGCACACATGCCGGCAGGATAAGACGCGTTTTCCTGGTTGGTACCTTCTATCACCTGTCCATTGGCGAGCCGGGCGGCCGCACCTACACAAAAGTTCGAGTAGGGAGCATAGGCTGCGGCGGTGATTTGCCTTGCCTTTTGCAGCAATGCAGCATCATCTGCAGCCAGTTCAGTTGCGGAACCATACACTTCTACCGAAAAACCAACCTGTTTTAACTCCATAGTCAACGTTTTAACCCTTAATTACCGGGAATGAAAAACCACAAAGACAACTTTGTGGTTTTAAAAAATGAAGTATAAATATAAGCACTTCTATAAATGTGCGGCGGAATTATTTTATGGTTTTGAAAATGCGGTTCCATCTTGGTCCCTTTTCCCAACTGAACCAGATCAGCGAAGCCTTGCCTACAACATGATCTTCCGGCACAAAACCCCAATAACGGCTATCCAGTGAATTGTGGCGGTTATCACCCATCAGCCAGTAATAATTCATCTTAAAAGTGTAAGTAGTGGTTTCTTTATCATTGATCAACACTTTGCCGTTACTGATGGCAACCTTATTGCCTTCGTACGTTTCTATACAGCGCCTGTAACGGATCATGTTATCCGGCGTGAGGTCGATACTCATTCCTTTTGCAGGTATCACCAGTGGACCAAAATTATCAACGCTCCAGTTTTTGGCGGCATTGTAATACGGAAATATCTCGCCGCTGGGTGCATGAATTTCATCAGCGATAGCTGTCACATTTTTTAATCCCGCTACCTGCGCTTTTTCGCCCGCTGTCATATTGATAATGTAAGTGCCGGTGGCGATCATGCCAAACTCATTCAGTTCAGGATCGGTATGGATGCCAAATGATTTCAACTGCTCTTCGTCGAGCTGACTGCTGGCTTGCACCCGGTAGAATTTTTCTGATTGTGGCGGAAAAGGCTGTGCCACATCGTTGATGAACAACACGGTATTCCTGATCACTATTTTATCACCGGCGATGGCTACACAACGTTTGATAAAGTTCTCCCTTTTATCAACAGGGCGTGTAATGATCAGATCGCCATGCCTGGCCCATACAGCATCTCTTCCACCTTCTTCCCTGATGGCCTGGTAATAAGTTCTTTTGGATCCATATTCCTGTTCATCATTGATGAGGGTATCATTTTCAGGAAAATTGAACACCACGGCATCATTTCTTTTTACAGGCGAGGCAAACCACCTGGTATAAGGAATGTGAATGATCTCCGAATAGGCCTTGGTATTGATAAATGGCATGGTGTGGTGAACAAAAGGCATTGCAACAGGTGTGTTGGGAATACGTGGACCGTAAGCCCATTTACTCACAAATAAAAAGTCGTTTACCAGCAGTGTTTTTTCTTCCGATGGAGTTGGTATCGTGTAAGCCTCAAAAACAAAAGTGCGGATAAGTGTAGCCGCAACTACGGCAAAGGCAGCAGCATCGATCCATTCCCGGGCGCCTGATTTTTTATAATTGTTCACCACCTTTTCGCCTGCATAACGTTCCTGGTTGGAGAAACCGAGGTAGGGAAAATAAATAAAAGGCAGAAAAACAGTCAGGGCGTGGTGACCAACACCAAAACGGCCAAAGTGTTCTACAAACTTGATCATTATCCAGATGGTGATGAACTGGCCGGCAATGGGAACGAACTGCAGGAAGAACCAATATTTTTTAAGCTTCATATTATCCACCATGCACCAGGTATTGTAAAAAGGCACCAGCGCTTTCCATGCATCGATCCCTGCTTTTTTAAACATTCCATATAAACCCACATGCCATCCAACGGTGGCAAGTATAAAAACGATCCAGCCAATACTCATAAGTAAAATTTTATTGCTGCCAAAAATACCATAATTCAGTGGTTGACGAGTTTTTCCACAAAAAATGTTATGAAAGGTTTAACTCAGGTATGATTTTCGATAATTGTAATTCCTTTGAGGTACAGCCCGTTTTGCGGATCCATGTTTAAAGATGAAGGGAAAAGCTCAAAAAATAATGCAACTTATCCACAGGCCCGCAGCCAGGCAGGAAGGAGCATAAGGTTACCTTTTTTTATATCGGGTATTAAAGGCTTGAAGTTTTAATCAAAACAAACAAAAATGGTACAAAAGACGTATTACAAAACCAAAGATTACTGTAAAGTAAAATTTACTTTTAATGTTGAAAATGCTGAAACCGTTGAGATACTGGGCCTGAACAGCGATTGGGAAAACTCCATTATCATGAGCAAGAAGAAAGACGGCAGCTTTACCTGCGATGTATCCTTACCTAAAAATACTGAACAACAGTTCAAATATCGTGTAAACGAATCAGAATGGGTTAATGATCCTGAAGCTGACAAAGAAATCCCCAACGAATTTGGCGGAAGCAACAGCGTGATCGTTCTCTAATTCCCCTCAAAACTAAAAAACTTTACGGCGCTTCCTGGTTATCCATGGCAGCTGCTGTAAAGTTTTTCTTTAATAGTGTAGCTGGTCCGCATCCATTTGAGTACCCGGCCACCGGCATTCCTGACTGCCCTTCATTTCGTGTACACTTTCCAGGCCGGTAGAGCGGCCTGCTTTGCTGTACCGCCAACTGTAAAAGTATATATCTCCGTTACCGTTACAGCGGATGCCCAATGAATACTCTTCCGCTTTGCCATTCCCGGCTTTTACCGCTTAATAATTCAATATGACCACTTGCTGGATAGTACTCCAAAAAGCAGGACACCTGCTTTTTCTTTACGTATAGTAAACCGCTCCAATTTTCCTGTGCAAAAATTACGAGTTCAGGGTATTGTATTTTCGGAATAAAAACTCAATTTTTACGGAACCAACTGCCCGTGTTATAACGGCACTGAAGCAACAAACTCCGATATTTTCCTGATAACCTTCCCATTTACTCAGTCATCTTATTCACCATTATAAAAAACAAACAATGAAAAAGTTTGCCATTCTTCTCAGCATCGTTTTAATGACGGGTTTCGCAGCCAATGCGAAGATCCGGAGGGTCGGTTTTTTTGGGAGCCCTATTTCAGGCACAGATTACACCACTTTTGCGCTGGCCAATACTGCCGCTGTTTCAGGTGATACGATATTGATGTTTCCCAGCACCACGCTTACCGGTACCGTTACAAAAAAATTGACGCTGATTGGTCCGGGTTACTGGCTGGATCCCAATAGTACACCTAAAGGAAATGCCAACCTGCAGGCATTTGCAGGTATTGCTACGCTAAACTCTCTCATTTTTGATGCCGGCAGCGATGGCTCGGTAGTAAGCGGCTTTTATGGCGGGAATGTGTACATAAAAGAAAAT
>APMI01036294.1_pt1 | contig 11175 bp, 13 predicted proteins | sample 667938 | NCBI WGS metagenome assembly APMI01 (sample SAMN01084076, study PRJNA167559) | wastewater metagenome | biome: Wastewater | place: Denmark: Ejby Moelle, Odense | collected 2011-11-28 | reverse complement strand
ACCCAGAAGAGGAGCAACAAGGCCTCCATCGAGGGCATCACCAAGCCCGCCATCAGGAGGCTTGCCCGCAGAGGAGGCGTCAAGCGTATCTCCTCCTTCGTGTATGACGATACCAGACAGGTCCTCAAGGGCTTCCTCGAAGGCATCGTCCGTGACGCCGTCACCTACACTGAGCACGCCCGCAGAAAGACCGTCACAGCTATGGACGTCGTCTACGCTCTCAAGAGACAAGGCAGAACCATCTATGGTTTCGGTGGCTGATCATGCGTATTCCTTAATTCGTATGCATATTTCTTCAATATTTATTTTAATATGTTCTATGCGAATAGATATAACAATATTTAGATCGCATGAATCAATCAATCTGAAGACTTGAATGGAAGCGAGTCATATTCGTGGTACTCTCTTTCGATTCCTCTTTCGGTTATATTAGCGAGTCTGATAATGCCTCCGGAGCTGCCGTCTCTCTTCATGGCGAGTGAGACTGCAGTGACGCAGAAAGCCTTAGCCTATTCGAATGACATTCCAGGCTTGTAGTTAGCATCGCAGTAACCGTAAATAAACCCACTGCCGGATCCTCCCATCGTGAAATCTCTCTTGAGACAGGCTCCACCTAGATTCACGGAATAGATCTGGCCACCCTCATAAGGGTCCCAGCCGACGACGATGTATCCGGTTTCTAGTCCCTTCTCGTAGTTGAGCTTCTGGAACATCCTAGCAGCTGTGCGCACATGAGGGAGTTTGCCCTGCTCAATGGCATGCGAATCGATTAAGTATCTAACTTTATGTGCAGCATTCTGCGACTGTGCGGCCATGCCACTTCTGAGCACGACAATATGGTTATGAACGTAGTCTATTTTATCAGCCACTCGGTCCACAGTGTAGACACCTCCGGATGATGTGCCTGTATTATGAGACAATTACGAGAATCAGCGCATGCTATAACTCCGCCCTGGTATCTTACTGCCATAATGGTGGTTCCCATTGTTTCTTTTTGGTAGAACATACTCGTGTCTGACTCCTGCATATTTAAAAATAATTTAAATCTTATTATTAATCTCAATTTTATAGCATTGCCTTATTTGACAAACATTTATAAGTACCTAAATTAACAAAACAATGAATTGGTAATTGATACCGAAAATAAAATAAATATTTTAATATTGATCGTTGAGGACAAGACTATGCAAAAGAATGTCTTTAATAATTATGTATAATTCAGTAAATACTAAATACGTTTATACGCATAGTAATATCCTCAACGCAATATAATACTTACTGGAAAGAACCTACATGAAGCGAAGTCTCAATGTTATTGTCTTATTTGCGCTCTATTTTTACGACTGTCAGACTGTAAATTTGTTTTCATATTCAGCAAACTATTAGTTTTAAAGTCGAAAATTAACCTCCGCAGAATTCAACCAACGGGACGGCATTGACTCAAGATAAGTCTAATAACTCGACTGGTAATGATAACACTTCAATTCCCTTAATGACAGTAGGGATTAACCCAAAAGGTGGGCCTGGTTTGATTACACTGAATCCGAACTTACGCACTGATACGATACCCGCACAGCCTGTAATAACTCCTGCCCCTGCATCAGGACCGGCTGACACCAGCTATAACGAGAATATTATCAAAGGGCATGACAACCAAGTGGAAGGGTTGAGAAATTCACTAGATGGCGATAAAAATGTGGCAAAAGGCGATTAAAATGCTATCAAAGGCACTTCCAATAATGTCATAGGCAATAAAAATTATGCTGAAGGAGGCAGTGTGCTTGTAGTCGGATCAGATAACACTGTAGTTGGAGACTCGAATAAAGCTGCAGGCAACTCCAACACAGCAAAAGGTACGTAAAATACACTAGTTGGTGATTCAAACACGGTCGATGGACATAAAAACAATGTGTTTGGTAACTAGAATGCAATAAACCAAGGAGAAAATAATATTATAGACGGAGTCAAGAACAATGTCAGCATTGGTAATGAAAATTTTGTACTCGGAGCCTCTAACACTGTGAAGAATGGCAAATCTAATTACGTTTAGGGGTCGGAAAATGAGGTTACAAAAGATCAAAATAAAGTGGTAGGTGATCGTAATAGAGTACAGGGTCTAATAAACACTTTAGAAGGAGACAAGTCAGCCATAGCAGGTAATGAGAATAAGCTGAAGGGTATTGGCAACCAGGTACTAGGGAACAGTAACATTATTAGTGGGGATAACAACTCTGTATCCAAGATCAAGAGTCAAGATATATATAACATTCAGAGCATAGTAGCAAGTCTAGGCAAGTCTCTTTACTTATCTAGAAAAGGAAAGTGATTAATAATGCGTATTTTAGCATAGATGCTGCATCTTGACAATCGAATGATATTTTTTGAAAATAATAACAACAAAATTTTCTATTTGACGGTTCTCATAAACTATAATTTTAATTCATTTGAGTAGTCTGCCTATTAAATTTTGAACAGTATAAAAATTTAGTTTAGTTTATTATTATAATATTGTTGAGCACAGAAATTATAATTAAACAACTGAAATCGTTTTCGTTGATGCCTACACTATCGACTAAGTATTGACATAATTTCAAACGATATTAGCTCTTCAATGCACTTGTCTTAGATTTTAATAATATAAACCAATTTCAATAAAAGAGATGGAGTGCAAAATTCTGTAAAATTGAAAGCGAAGCCATTGGGATATGTAACTTTAAGTTAGCTTACTATTTATGAAATGAACTAGCAATCTGAATTTATATACAATTTATACTTTTTCAAAATCCAATTACAATACATCATAATCTTACCTCGCTTTAATGCGATATCTCTTATTTCTTGCACTCCAAATTAATGGGGGCGGGGTTCTAAGAGACAGGGCAGTAAACGTAGACAGGGTAAGGCACAAATATGTATCGAATCTTATCCTACTCTGTTCCCTAGTTACTGGATTTCAAGGGACTTTCGTGATTTTGGCCCCGATTTCTGCGAGAAACCTGTCCTCGTTTCCGAAACTTGTATAAAATATACTTGGCCGTGCATAGCTTGATGCCAAGCTGACGAGCCGCACTTTTGATGGTCCACTTTTTCTGGTTTATCAGCTCAATCAACCGGATCCTTTTCTGAGTAAGAGTCATTTACTTCGTATGAAATGTCGGCGTACGTCTTTTTGCCCTAGAGCAAGTCCATATTTTTCTCGTTCATGCTGGACTGCGGTGATGCAATTTAAATTATTTTCGTTAGTTAAGTAAATATAAATCAGGGCCGCTGCTCGAAACTCAAGCTTTATTGTAAATTAATATGGTATACTCCATGAGCATGCTCTCATAACGACGAGCTTTGATAGTTATTGAGTGAACTCGAATGTTTCTAGAATGTTTTATCAACAATAAAATTAGCAAATTTAGATAGACGACAGTAACACAGTACATGAGTATTATTAAGATCAAATTTAAATGTTATACATGTCTTAATTGTATATGATGTTGTTAAGGATTAAACGAAGCTGTGCTTAATTTATTTTATAAATAATATGAATATTTGCATAAATTCATTGAATGTAAAAAGAGAAAATGGAATGATAATCAATATTTGCTTCTTGCTTTTTTGGCCATATTGCTGCATGGGGCTTGACTCTGTACGAACTCTACAGCATTTCTTGAAATATATTATTTCTTTTCTCCTTCAGTTTTGAGTCCGGCATACTCCATTTGCATCTTCCCTGCTCTCTCAGCACCAAACTCTCTAGCAGCTACCTCGAATAATACTTTTTCAGAGGTGTCAATCTTCATAAGTTCGATCCAGTGACCCATGCTGGTGAGTAGATGTCCGCCTGACTTGTAGGTTAAGAGCACATGCCCAGCAGTTCCCTTCTTGCCATTTATTTAACACTCATATTTAGGCTCTGTTTTTAATGAGGTCACAATTGTCAGAATTTCAAGTTTGTACATATCTGTGTCCGCTTTCTTTGTATCGACTCCATAAACAATAGTGCCTCCCATAGCTTGAACGTTGCAGTGCCCTTCTGCAGCCATGTCACCAATGATCTGTAGCTGAGCAGAAGGACAATCTTTAAGTTTTTGAGCTTCGAACTCAATTGTAAAATTACCTCCGTACTCACTGACTTTAGCAAAAGGATTAGGACCAAATATTTTAGAGTCCCATTGAGCAATTAATGCTTTTAGACTGAAATCACTGAACATGCACATATGTCCTCGATCAATCATGAGTTTGGCGAACTCAAAAACTGTCTTGCTGCCCTCACCGAAAGATTGGCCAGAGTAGCCTGAAGAGCATTCCCAATTAAAAACAACGCAGTCTGGATCTAACTCTTTAATGTGTCCGACCAGACCCTTGATGACTTAATTCTTGGACTCAGTAGTAAATGCAGCATAGATATCTTTGACTGCAGCACTGTTGCAGGCATAGACCAACACCTGAGTGCCCTCTTCAGCCTTCTGCTCGATTGAAGTAAAGAGATGGTCATAGGAGCTACCTGAGCAGAAAGTAACGATCACTGCAACTACTTTCTTGTCTTTTTCGACAGGTTTAAGCAGCTGGACTCCCCCTCCCACTTGATGATGGCCGCCTGGGACAATCTGTTCCTGTTGTTGGTAAGTGAAATTAACGTTAATGTTGTTGCTGTTGTTGTTGTTGTAACCTTGGAAATTGGCCTGTTGCTGCTGTTGAGCGTTATTTTTGTTGCTGAATACGCTTGTGATCTTGTTCCACATGATTTAATTCTTTTGTATACACCAAGATTTAAGGTGATAATGCATCCACAACATCTTACCATTTCTGATCGTCTAAGCTACAACCTACCACGATCATATCCATTATTTTCATTATATTGCCTTATTGACAACTATTTATAGACACATAATCATTTAACAGCCTATTTCTTTTACTCTACAACCTTATTTGCTTGTTGGGGCTCAGTGCTGGGTTGTTCTGTTTTAGTTTATGTAGATACTGTTTAACTAGCTGGTTTTTAAGACTGCTACTTCTTCTGCTATTTCTCCTTCTTCTCTGATTTCTATTGAGGTACTGCTTTTGCTTGCATGAACTTCAGATTTGTGTTTTTCACTTGAGTCTCTCTTTTGAAGAACTCATAGTCTATAATCCGAGGCTAATTGACGACACTTTCATCAATAACCACTCGGATGGAGATCTGCATAGCTTTGGGGTGTGTTTTCAGGATTCTTAGAAACTGTTGGAATCGTTCATTGTTACCGATTTTGATGGACTCGAAGTTGTCTCCAATAGTATCGAACTCACCGCCATCTTCGCCAAGTTTAACCTCGATCATCTTCTTGATGACTAATTAATCACCGACGTGCCCAATATAAGCAGCTTCGGTTTTGAGCACTTTATGCATGTTGTTCGCAGATATAGTTGATGAGTTCTCAATGGTATCGAGGGGATCCGTAAAGGGGTAGTAGCCCATATTCATGTAGATGTTATCATCTTTATAGAGCACCTTCATTATTTTGTTCTTATCATCACCCGATCTATAGTAAGTGAACTCTTCCAATTTCTTAGACTTCTTTTGCTTGCCAGTGGCTGTTGTGTGCTGTGGCTTATATGGCACAATAGTGGCTCCCTCTGGCATCGCGATCTCGTGGTGGAAATGGACTGCCTTGAGTATCTTCTGAGGCTCGGGTGCCTAAGTGTTCATCCGCGACTTAATATTTATACATTTTATGCATATTATATAGTATCTATTCATCATGGGTTTTGTTTGGACTCCGGTTTCTAAATCTATACCGCTATCAACTTCTCGATGATTTATTTGGCTGTGATAAATTAATAATTCGCTGGGTAAGTTTGCAAACCACTTTTATCTAAGGCAGGCAAATATACAGCTTTATGTTTACTTTATTTTACTTAATAAATAGCTGTTCTGGTTTTATGCCCAACGTTGATGACTGTCTAGTTGATAAAATTATCCATCATTTTGTGAAAGCTGGCAGCAATTTCAGGGTCTAGTTTACTGTATATTGCATCGGTATCTATTGTCACAAAATCAACCAATGTTTATTCCACTTTTACTTAATTTTTTTCAGCTACTTATTTAGTTTTAGTTTCGTTATTCATTCCACGGGCATCCTCTTAATACAAATAGGTTAACTAATTCATTGCTTTGGTGAGGTTTTTTGGAATCAAATGAGGAATTAGCTCGAATACTTCACTGCTTGGTATTAAGCTGACTCCAATTTTGAAATTATTGATTCTTTTATTTCGATCACTTTATTATTTATCCAAAAATTAGTTAATGTTTGCTTTCACGTACATGGCTCCATAAGATTTCAATAAATTTTATTATTTGTCAGCAACAGGTCCAATTTAGACGCCAGAAAGCCCAATAAGTTTAAGACCTGCTAATAATTAAGCATTGTGGTCAAAGCCAGCTCTTATTATTTTATTTTGCAAAAACTACGGATCGCTATTTTTGAGTAGCTGGAACTTCACCATGAATTTGAATAGCTGCTCGCAATACGAATAGTCCTATGCCTTAGCGTACAGGTACATATTTTGCTAGTTCCCTGAACACTTGTTTTGTGAATGGGCTCTTCAATCTAAGTGTTATGCCATGAGTAACTAGAAAGGATGGGTGTATTGAGCGACAGCAAAAGCACCAATAGACGCGACTGCCACTGGCAGTATTTTCTTTATTATTCGCATGATGGGCAAAGATTTGCGTCTTAATTAAACTCAATATAACAAAGTTATAATCATAGTCATAATACTGTACATACAGAAGATGAAGCCCAACAATAGCGTGAGAATACCTAAAAATTTAGCATACATGATATAGCAACTGGATAATAACGTGTAAGTGTAATACTTTTTCACTATTTTCAACCCTACAAATGAGCTATACTACGTGATAGACATCAGCAAATCTAAACCGCAAGGTCTACCCACCAGTTTAGGCGGACCTATCGGTTTCCAGTAGAGGCAGGAGAAAATAGGAAAATAAAATAAAAAGATCGTACTTGAAAAGTTTACTATTTGCTCCTGTGACTAAATTAATATGGTTATGCAAAAATATGTTATTTTGCACCTTGGGTTTTAAGGATATCATGGCGTATAGACTATACTTGCTGGTTACAAAACTACCATCAATAGATAAAACAAAAGTGATAAAGTAATTTGTGGGGCTGATCATTTCGATCAAATAATTAAGCCAATTAGTGAAAGAGTCAAGTAGATATGGAGCACATACAACAATACTTATTGCAAGAATTTAATAGATAAGAAAAGTAAAGAGGAAATTGAGTTTAACGAGGGATTGCTTCCTTTTTTACAATTCGAAATTCAATCACTTTGCATTGCTAATTAGAGTGCATAGAATAAAATTCAATCAAGTCAAGGATTCAATTTTCAATATCCTATCATAATTGAAATTGGAGTCGACGAGAAAGATCTACCCAAAAGAGTGAAATCTTTTGCTGCGTAAAAGTTAGCCGAAAAACAGAATCCTCATCCAAGTTCAGTAAGCTTGCTAGCGTGCCCTCGTGCAAATCCAAATAAAATATTCAATCCGCACATTTATGCAAAATACACAAAGAAAGACAAGTATGAGTTGATTACGGTTAAGGGAATGTACTAATACTATCACTATGGTGATCAAGGGTTTTCAGATAATGGATGGGGTTGTGCTTATCGAGCACTACAGACTTTAATAAGTTGGCTCAATATTCAAGGTTACACTGAACCGATGGCTTAAATGATGTCGATTAATAGCATCCAAGCAAAGCTAGACTCATTTGATTTGTCTCGAAAACTCAGAGGTAGCTCAACATGGATTGGAGCCACTTAGATATCATGGATTGTGCCGACTATCACTACTAATGAAATTCACTGTAAAATTTTGCATGTATCTGACGGCAAGCAGATTCTCGAAAAATGCGAATAATTCAAGATGCACTTTCTTACATCAGGATGCCCTATCATGTACGGAGGAGGCGAGTACGCTTATAGTATTGTCGGCATGCACTACAACTGGAAGCTAGGAGAGTGTTAATTCCTTATCCTAGATCCGCACTACACGGGCGAAGATGATTATGGAAAAATCATAGACAAGAAGGGTCTGGCTTGGAGAAAACCTGAGGAAATGTTCAAAAAGGGAGTATTCTACAATTTTTGCCTGCCCATCATTAAATGAATGATATCAATAACTGTATTATATGCTATATTATTAATAAATTCTAAGAACAAAACTATATTTATCAATCATGGAAATGAAACGACACTACAGAGGGTGCCACAGTCTCTAGTGCAGATGCTGTTCACTTTGTCGAAAGAGGTCTTGCACACACTGCATGTCAGTTTATCATCTCCATAGGTTTGGCAGCCCGCGATTTCTCTCAGGCATACCTTGTTGTCAGCTGAAGCGATGAATCCTGTTGAGCATTTAACGCATGTAAGTTTATCATCGCTTTTCGTCTCGCACCCATCTCCTGAAATCTTCAAGGTCCAGCTGATAAGGTTAATCAGGCCGGTGTGTTCTTCAAGGTAAATGAGTGCTTCATAGTCAGCTCCGTTGAAGGTGATTACAATTTTAAACAAGCAGCCATTAAAGAAGTTCTTTGCTTCAATGCTTTGAATTGTGTACTGATCAGGTATCAGCACAATTGAAGCCTTCTCAGCGATCGATTTGGCATACTTGTCTAGATCGGCTGTTGGGACTTGAGCGACAGCAAAACCTGACTCGAAATCTAGGTATTTGATGTAAGTCTGCGAATATTTCTGCGAAAAGGTTTCAATGTAAACTTCTACTTCCATAATTTTGGAGTCTTCAGTTTTGTATGTTATTTTATAACTGAATCCTAGATTTTGAGGTTTGTATCCGGCTCCTAAAATTTTGGCTCCAACAAGCACTTGATTTCTGTTTTTAACATACTGATCAACCATAATGAAATATCTGTCTGATTTGTAATTATTGGAATTAATTGTCTGATACTGTTCGGTTAAAATCTTGATTTCTTTGAGGTTGCTTTCACGCAATGAGACTTCGATAAGCTCGATGAACATAATTTCAGCAACGTCCATGTTTTCCTTGTTAACTTGGAAAATGCATCTGTATTTCTTGCTGCCTGATAAAAATTCAATTTGGAAAACAATGTAAAGACCATTCATGGATTCGCCTGTGGAAAGAGTCTTGTAGTTTTTCAACTCATTGGGATGGAGTCCTGCAATATATTCAAGTCCCTTTATGAAGAAGTCGTTGTTCTTAACAGCACTGAATTCAGTTCGAGAGGCCTTGCTGACTTCGTTTAGGAAGATGATTCTCTTTAAAATTGAATCCCAGAAGACAGTGAAGTAGACAGTTTTGTATCTGAAGATGTAATTAACTTTGCCGCTTTTGAGTTCTAGTGCTTCGATTTCAGTGACTGCTTCTCCTGCTACAAATTCTGAGTATCTTCTTTGGATTTCAGACTCAATTGATTGGAGATCTGCATTCTTAGCCGCGAAGGTGAGGTCAATTTTTTCAAATCCATAAGCCGCATTGACGATATTGACAGATTGATTTGGTTATTTTTTCTCGAGCACAACATTAGTTGATGCTCCATTGTTGACCACTTCGGTTAGGCTCGTGACAGTGTAACTTTGTTCGGGTGTTTCTGTATTGAGAACAACTTTAGCTTCATTAACTTTGTACTTGTCGCCATCAGGCACGTAGAAGTTGACTTTCATTTAGGTTGAAGATGTGCTCAGTTTTGTCTCGGATGCGGAAATGACTGTAGCGGTGGAGATAGTTGGGTACTCAGTCCTGATTGCCTGCACTACATCTTCGACTTTATCTGCTGGCTTGGTGATGTCGATTTTCTTCTCAAATTCAGAAGTGGGCTGATTGTTTACTATTTGAGTAGCTTTTATTATATTGCTAGTTTGAGGGTCAACGGGTTGATAAGTAGCAGTGTCCTGCTTTTCGATTTCAGAAACGACTTTCTCTAATGTAGTCTATTTTGTGGTTGAGACTTTCTCAAATTCAGTCAGCTGATTGCCACTTTCAGTTTTAATGACTGTCGCATATATTGTGCTGCTTGGTGTTTCTGAAACGATATGAGTAGCAACAGAGTTGGGATAAGCTTAAGTCGAACTTGAGATGACTTTGGCAGTGGAAGTTTCAGGCTTGACAGTTTCAAGGTAATTGATGACTTATTATTTGGTTTGTACAACTGAAGGAGTGAATTTTTCAGTTTTCTCAACAGGCTTCACAACGGCAATATCTTCCTTAATTTATTGAATAACTGTTTGAATATCTGCTGGGTTAATAACAAGAGATGCAGGCTTTTCAGGTTTAGATGACTCAATGCTTTTAACTGGTTGCTTATTTTGAGCAGCTTCTTTGGCATCAATGTAGCTTTCAATTTCATCACATAACTTTCCTTCGATTTACTTCTGCTTTATTTATTTTTGAACTTACAATAAGATTTTTTGCACTTCTTGAGGCTTGACTTTTATTGGTTCAGAAACAGTAGGTTATTCAAAGACAGGAAGTTGCTCATTGGTGACAGCAATTGGTTCTTAAGTCGTTTGTAAGTGTTTGACAACATGGTCCTCCACTGGCTTGATGTCCTCCACCACGACCTTCTTGCTGTCGGTGTTGACCACGGCCGACACCAGCAGCTGCTCGCCGGTCTTGGTGTTCTCGACCACCTGCTGCACCTTCTCGACCTGCGAGGGAGTGTCGTGCTGCCGCACTAGTGTTTGCTTCACCACCATGTCCTCAGGAGCCGCGTTCTCGCTCAGGCGCACCTGGTCGACGATCACGCTGATGGCCTCGTGCACTTGCTGGGGCACCTCGGCGGTGACGCCCGACACCACCACGAACTTCTCTGGCGCGGACTCACTCACTGCAGTACTAGTACTTGTTGTTGCAGTTGTGGTGTCCGGCTTCTTGACTTCCTGCACGGAGACCACCTAGTTGTTGTGACTGACCTTGTCGTGCACGACCAGCACCTCCTGCTTGGTGAGCGTCTCCTCCTCGGAGGCCTGCTCGAAGTTGACCACGTACTCCGTCTTCTTCTCGTAGTCGGTGATCTTAATGGCCACCGGCTCCTGTTGCTGCACCTGCGGCACTTCTCTCTTGATGTTCTCCACGACCTCCTTGGCCGTCTGGTCCTCCTTCACCACGCGCACCACGTCGTTGGTGGCGACGGAGGT
>APMI01035897.1_pt1 | contig 11175 bp, 10 predicted proteins | sample 667938 | NCBI WGS metagenome assembly APMI01 (sample SAMN01084076, study PRJNA167559) | wastewater metagenome | biome: Wastewater | place: Denmark: Ejby Moelle, Odense | collected 2011-11-28 | reverse complement strand
CGGTACCCGAAGTCCATCATGCGCAGGCAGAACGCTTTGGTGGTGGCCGACTTACCCGTGCCGGGTTTGCCGAAGGAGAAGATGTTGGGGTTGGTGACCGGCACGTCGTCGCGCAGCACCCACCCCAGCGGGTCGCAGTAGAACGATCCGCCCGAGAGCATGTCGATGCCCATCTGGGCCCCGGTGGGGGGTAGTCCGGGGGTGGCGATGAACGGCCACCACACGGGGGCTTGGTCGGAGGTCATGCGGTAGGTGGCTACCGGGGCGGTGGCAGGGGCCCACCCGGCGTCCACGCGTCGGGGGCCGCCGCGGGGGACATGGTGGAACGGTTTGGGTTCACGGGCAGCCTTGACCGGTGTGGGGACGGTGGGCAGGTCGTGGCCGAAGTCGGCCAGCAACGCCGAGATGTCCCGGCCGCGTCGGGCTGTTCGGGCGGCTGCGCGGTTCATGAGTCGCCCTTGCGGGTCAGGCCGATGCCCAACGGGATCGTCGAGGCCGCGAACGCGCTGTCTTGGGACAGGTCCAAGCGAAGCGGGGCGAACCCGGCGCGGCGGACGGCGGCGTCCAGGCGTCGCCCGTATTCGGCGATCCGGTAGGTCTTGGGGACGGTGACCGTGCACACCGCGTAGGGACGGGTCAGGGAGTTGCCGCGGGCCAGTTTGCGGTCCAGGCCGCGGACCTTCTCGGCCTCGTCCCTGGCGCGGGTGCGCATCTTGACCTTGGCTTTGGTGCGCAGCTCCTCCCCCAGGTCGGCCGCCCACTCGCTGGTGGCCGAGGCCCGGTCGGCGGCAGAGGAAGCCAAGATCGGGAAGGCCACCAGGTAGGAGCGACGCTCCCCCGGCTCGGTAGGAGTCAACACGGGCGCCAACGCGCCCATCATCGCCCCTTTCACCGGCAACTTGATGGTGGCGGACACCGAGTTCCAGGCGTCGTGGGAGTAGTGCCGTGCGACGGGGTCGGCGCCGGAGGGACCGGCCATCGCCCAGGGGACCTCAGCGTTGACGCCCGGGTCGTGTTCGGCGGCGGCCAGGGCATCGATGATCCCTGCGCGGTCGGCCGGGGCGAATCCGGTGCGGGCGGCCAGCGCCAGTTGAGGGCTGGTCAACCACGTCACCTCGGTCATGCCCATCCCGCCCCGCAGCTGGGCTTCGACTTCGCTCATCGCCCCGTACAGCACCCGGGCACGTCCCTCCAGGCCGCCGCCGGACTCGCGGGCGTCCCTACCGATGCGGGTCTCGGGGACCACGATCGTCACGAACGCTTCGCAGCGCACGCTGGCCTGGGTCAGGCGCGCCTGGAGCTCGTCGTTGATCCGCCGTGCCGCTTGCGGGGCGGCGGCGCGGCGGTGGCGGGTCAGCCACTGGTCGCGTTCGGCGCCGTCCTCGGGCACGGTGCGCACAACGAACAAGATCTCGTCGATCAGTTCGGTCCGGGAGGCCAGATCCAACAGCTCGGACAGGCCCTTGCCCAAGCGAGCCCGCTCGTCGGCCTCTTTCATCCCGATCCCCGGGTGGACGACGGCGGCCGTCACCGCCCAGGTCCGGGCGCGGTGGTCGGCGATGATCGCCACCCGCTCCTGGTGGGGTCCCTGTGGTGGTCCGTCGTGGATGGTGACTCCGGCCAGGACCCCGGGAAGGTCGACCTCATCCAGGGCGGCGGCTTGACCCTTGCCGGCTTGGGCGCGGAACCGGGTCCACCCCATCAAGCTGCCGACGGCGTACACCAGCCACGCCCAGAACCACCCCGTGGCTGAGCGTCCGCGGACCGGGACGACGACCACTGCGGACACCAGCGCCCACAGGAGCAGGAACAGGCCGGCGCTGGCCCACGCGCCGGATTGGATCGCCCAGAACATCGGCAGGCTGGACAGAGCGACGGTGGCCAGTTGGGGGCCGGACAGCCCGAAGAACCACCCGATTCTGGCGCGGGTGTAGTCGCTGTAGATGACGGTCATCTCGTTGCCTCTTTCCTGGGTCAGAGCACGACGGCGGCGGCCTCGGCCCCGCTGGCCCCACCGGCCGCGCCGCCGGCACCTGCAGGATCGGGTGAGCCGCTGCCTGCCGGGGCTCCTTGACCGCCTCCGACGTTGGGTGCAGCGGCCGGTGGCGGCGGTGAGGGTGGGGCCGGTGGCGTCGTCGGTGTGCCTGATCCGTTGGTGTCGGGGTTGTCGTGGTCGCTGGGGCCGCTGCCGGAGCCGCGGGAACCTCCGCGGCGGGTGGTGGTGAAGTCGGGGATGTAGGACGGCGATCCGACCCCCATCTGATTGGTCAGATCCGCACCGATGGCTGCGGCGCGGGTTGCGGTGTTACCGGCCATCTGCATACCGGCAGCCACCCCCGCCCCGATCGGGCCCAGGGCCGACAGCGCGGACCCCATCCCGGAGCGGAACCGGGATCCGGTGGCGTCCTCACCGGCGCTCTCGGCTTGAGAGCGGCCGCTGGCGTCGCTGGTGGACGCTGCATCCGAGGTGTCGGGGGCGCCGCCGTTGCCGCGCAGCAGCCCGGACAGGCCCCCCTGGGCGTCCAGGCCGCGGCGCATCGCCGCTCCCGAGCTGGTGCCCGGGTCCACGAACGCCAGCAACTTGAACAGGGCAAGGGGTGTGAAGCAGCCGATGAGGATGAGCAGGACGCCGGGTACGGCGGTGCCGACGGCTTTGGCGAGGTCCTCGGTCATCCCGGTGACCACCCCTGAGGTCATCTGCACCCCCACCCCCAGGACCATCGCCATCAACACTGGAGTGAACGCGGCGGCGATGAACCAGCGCAGGGACTTCCAGAACCAAGACCGGCCGACCTCGGAGACCAGTCCGGCGGCGCTGACCGGGGCGGTCGCTGCCAGGATCATCAGGGCGCCGGCGCGGGTGAGCATGACCAGGGCGTGCCCGATCGCGGCGAACACCAGGAAGATGCCCATCACCCCCAGCACGGTGGCGATGGTGCCGTCGGTGATGTCCTTGGTGGAGAACCCGGCGAAGGGTTGCCACGCCGACATCGCGTCGACGTGCAGTAACCCTTGCAGTAGTGCGCGCGTTAGTCCGGCGCAGGCGGCCAGGATGGCCACGGCCATTCCGATCCAGGCGGCCCAGACCATCACGAACTGGGCTGACCCGATCACCGCCCTGGCCAGCGATGCGCCGTCGCGCCGGAACGCCGCGATCCCGAGTTGGATCATCAGCATCATCAGCAGCAGGGCGCCGGCGATCCAGAACGTGGCCTGGTACACCGCGCGACCAGGGCCGCCTTCGGACAGGTCGGGGGTCAGATAAGCGTCTTCGATGTTCAGGACCAGTTTCAGCAGCCATAGCCCGGCGTTCCACAGCCCGAGCATCGCGGCGGTCCAGGCGTCGGCGGCGACCTTCCCGGCGGCGTTGCCGAGGTAGGTGAACGGGTTGAGGTGGTCCCACCAGTCATCGGCCGGTAGGACGGCCAGGACAGCTGCTGGCGAGAGGGCTAGGGGCGGCGTCTTCATCCTTGCTCTCCGCTGGTCCAGGTGCGCCAGCCGGCGCGGATGGCCACCGTCGTCCCGGGCCAGGTAGAAGGGGCCCGCGCCGGAGGGGCGCCAGGGCCGATCATCCAGCGAGCCGAGCCGGCGTCCCAGGCCATCCGTTCGCAGTGGCCGTACCCGATGGCGGCGTCGGCGCTGATGGTGGCGCGCACGTGCAGCAGGACGCAGGCCAGCACCCAGTCGGGGCCGTCCACGCCTTTGATCTGAGCGCCGGCCGGTGTCGCCACGACCGTGGTCGTGACCGCCTTAGCTTGTCCGGGGCTGTTCTTGCCGAGGAAGGCGACCACGTTGGCGGTCATCTCCCACTCCTGCGCTCCGACGCCGCCGGGCAGGGCCCAGGCGTCGTACACGTCGTGCGCGGCAGGGATCGACATCGACTGCAGCACCGTGGTTTCGATCGCGGCCAGCTGACCGACCGCACCCTGGGGCGTGTGCGGGAACCCGGTGGGTACCTGGGCTGGGCCGGTGCCGGTGGCGGCCGGGATTCTGATGGCCTCGGCCGGGGTGGTGGCTTGTTCGCCCCCGCGGGCGTCCTGGGGGCCGGCGGTGTACATCGTCGCGGCCGCGATCTGATCACGCCCAGCCGGGTGGGGGCTATCCAGCGATGCCGGGGAGGAGCCGGTAGCGGGGCTGGCCGCGGTGCCGAAGGCGACGTACGCCGCGTAGCCCAGCCCGAGCAGGGCAGCCAACGCTGCGGCGGCCACCGCGGCCAGGGTGGCCAGCAGGCGGCGGCGATCCCAGGCGCCCTGAGCAGGGACAGCGGTGGCGTCGAAGCTGCCCATCAGACGCAGCCCGTGCCCGTCATGGCCTTGACCACGCCCGGCAGGACCATGTACCCGATGCCGGCCATGAAGATGACCACGATGGAGACCACGCCCGCTTTCGAGGCGTGCGGCATCGAGAAGATCCGTCCCGCCACGATCGCGCCGATGCCGACGACGACCCCGACGATGAACAGGGCCAGCGTGCCCCACAGAACGTACCCGGTCAGCTGGTCGGCGTAAGCCTGAGCCCCGGGAGGGGCCACCGGGCAGACAGCTGCAGGCAGCGCAGCGATTCGGTTCATCGATTACTTCCCTTCATGGGTGGTGCGAGCTCTGCGTGGTTCAACAGGCGTGCTGCGCAGCTGATCAGGAGCGCAGGTAATGGAGTGGAGTCCAGGCCTCGCACGGCCAGGCCGGCATCGTGGGGCACCTCCAGCAGGTCACCGCGTGTATCGATCGCGGTGCTCAGATGGCCCAGGGCGCCGCTGACTTCACGCGGCCAGCGGCGGCGCCTTGGGCCCAGGACGCCGGCCACGATGCGGGCCTGGGGCAGCAGCGCTGCGGCCGCCTCCAGGCGTCGCAGGCCTGGCACGGTCGCGACGGTCAGGACGATCACCGTGGGGGCGGCCCGGAGGTGTTCGCTCAGCCAGCTGGTACCGGTCAGGACCTGTCCCAACTCCCAGCCGATGTCCACTACCGTCAACGCAAGGTCAGACTCGGCGGGCAGGGGCACCTCACCTGGACCTATGAGGACCTTGTTGCAGCGTTCGATCAACACGTCCTCGCGTCGGCCCTGGAGCCAGCCGCTGGGGTGCGCTCCCAGCTCGGCGGTTGCCGCCGCGGACAACCCTGACGCGGTCAGGGTGGCGCATTCGATTAGGCGCGAGGGGCCGCCGGCTGCGGTGGCCACGGCCAGCGCGGTGGTCGATGCCCCGCACGATCCGGTGGCGCCGACGACGGCGAGGGTAGGTCCGGTGGGTACCCACGAAGTGAGGTGGGCGGCTCCCGGGACGGGGGCGCGGCGGGGCCGGAACTGGCCTTCTTGGACGGCATGCCAGGCTCGACGCAGCTCGGCCACGCTGACCGCGGACCGGGTGGCGGTGCTCATCTGCACGTTCACCGTGGCCGCCGGTCGAGCTCGAGCCCAGCGGTGCGGCGCGCCTCCAGCGCAGCGCGAACCTGAGCCGCGGGCAGGGTGGCCAGCACCTCTTTCGCGGCTTGGGCGACTTTGATGCGATCCAGGCAGCCGGCCAGATCGGCGATCGCGGCGCTTTCGCCGTTCACGTCAGCCAGGAGCTGCTCGACTTGCTGATTCGTCATGCTCGTCATCACCTCGTCGCCTAAAGCGCCGGGACCGCGCCGGGTGGTCATCTCGCGGCGGGTTTGGTTGTTCACGCCGGGATCGGGCATGACCGGCTCAGGACGTCCAGGGTCTTGGCAGCACGCCGTCGCACCGTCCGCGCAGACACGCCCAGATCTGCCGCCACTGCCTGCGACGCGGTAGGAGTCATCAGCCCCTGCTGGCCCCGGCGGGAGCCTCGGGTGGATCCGGCGTCGGCTGCCTCGGCCAGGCGCAGGAGCAGGGCGCAGTCGTGGGTGGTGACAAGTCCCTGACTGATGGCCTCGGCCAAGACGTCCACCAGGTCACGGGCGGCCTGATCGACGTCGTCGGGTGCCAGGGAAAGGTGGTTCCACAGCAACGCGTCTGGACCCACCGGCCGAGTTCGGTACCAGGTCAGGTCGCAGGTGCGTAGGTGCTCACCGACACCCAAGTCTCGAAGGACGCCTTTGCGGGTGTTCGCCAGGATGTTCGCGGCCACCTTGTGACCGCGCTGCCAGCCGAAGGTGCGCGCTTCCATCCACAGTTGGGCGGCGACGACCTCGTCGATGCGGGGGGTCAGGGTCCGCAACCGGTGGGCGATGACGCTGGCGCCTGGCACCAGCAGCCACACCAGCGCACCCGCGGCAGCCAGGTCGTCCCCGCCAGTGGGTGAGCCCAGCTTCGCCAGGGCCAGCAGGACACGGTCAGCCTTCGCCGGGTCGGCGGCGGCGATCCACGCCGGCAGGTCCACCAGGTCGTCGGTCACCGCGAGTCGCTCGTCGACAGCCGCCCACTGTGCCCACCGGAGGCGGGCCAGGCCGAGAAGATCGGTATCGGGGTCGGTGAGACCGAGTTGGGTTGCGACGCTCATCGCCAGTTCCTTTCGCCGTGACACGGCGTAAAGGTGGCGATCGGTCGTACCCGACTGCGTCCCTAAAGGTTGCGTCCCCCCACGCTTCCTGGTGGGGGGACGCAACCGCTTTGGCGACGTTTGTCCTGGTCAGGGATGCGTCCCTGAACTCTTCGAAGAATCCTCGCCAGGCCCCTTGCGGAGGCGCTGCGCGCGGTGCCCGCTAAGGCTTAGAACCCGTGATGCGGGTAGTGCTCTCGTGGGCGGGTCGGGCGGCTTGGCGCCAGTCCCGTGCCCACCACCCGATCAGGACGCTTCCGGTCACGAACATCACCAGGGTTGCGACAGCGAGAACAGTCATGTGGTCATCATGCGCATCGGGCGGCCTGGGCATGGACCCTCATCCACAGCGATGATGCAAGGGCTGTCGGGTCGAGAGGACCTGAGCGGTATGCCCCGAACGGCTGACCCAGTCATCCACTGCGCCTTGTGCCTTCAGCATTGATCCGTCGCCGGTCGGGGTGCACGCACCCGCCGGACGGAGTGTGACCTGATCGGAGCTTAGCCGCGTCCTCGTCACTGTGCTGTCCGCCCGACCGGCGGAGTGAGCCGATCCCCTGAGTCGAAGGAACGGAACACAATCATCCTAGAGACGCCACCAGCCGAACACGACGTCGTCGCAGGCGGCGGAGGATGTCCCAACGACCACCTCGCCGCCCGATACCGTGCTTGACTCGACGCCGCCTGACCCCCTTTGACACGGAATGGGAGCATCCTTCCTGTCATGACCGCCCGGCAGCTCATCTCCCTGGCGGTCCGCCGGGGCGGCGACGGCGACCATCGTCGGCGTCGCAATGTTGACCGATCAGCCTGTGATCGCTGGCCACTGTTTGTAGCGGCCGGGTGGCATCGGCGGCCAGCCTGGCCGTCTTCGCCCGTTCCCGCTCTTGGGCCGATGCGGCCATGGTCGGGGGTGCGCTGGGAGCCTGGACCCTGCCCGGGCTCGCTTCTGGAGGTGTCTCATGTCCACGACGGTGATGACCAGCGCTGAGCTACGGACCTTGCGACTGCGCGCCCAGCACCGCGCCCCGTCCATGGACGCCGGTGCCCATCCACGGCCCACCGCCGGGATAGGTGCAGCACGTTCTCGTCCGCAACGCGGAGCCACAGCAGCTCAGCGGCGCCGACGCCGTCCTGGTCAGCGACGCCATCGCGATGGATGCGCCCTACCTGAGCCACCTGGTCGGCAAACATCCGATGGCGCGCCATATCGGAAACGTCGCAGTTCAGACGCGTGCTGGCACCTGGGGTACGGATGGGCCTCGGGCGCCTACGGCGAGACTCGCCCCCGATATCCTGCGTTAGCCACGCATCCGTGCAACGATGACATCGAAAATAAGGCTACAAACGTTGCCGCAAACGGACGACAATGAAGTTGACGGAATCGAAGGAGCCTGCCATGCCTGCCAATCGTGCTGAGACCCCTCCCCTGTCGCAGATCCTGCCTGCGGCCGGGGCTCGGGTGGAGTTCAAGATGGTGGTCGCCTACCTGCGCGAGACGCTGGGGACCACGCTGGTGGCGCTCATCGGTGGAGTGACCGGGGAGAGCGTGGGTCGTTGGGCCACTGGGGCCAACGAACCGCCGCTGGCCGTTGAGCAGCGCATACGGGACGCGTACGACATTTTCCGGCTGCTGGTGGAGACCGATGCCCCCTCGACGGCGCGGGCGTGGTTCATGGGCATGAATCCGCAGCTGGACGATCTGTCCCCGATTGAGGCCTTGGCCGAAGGTCAGCGCCGAGAGGTGCTTGCGGCTGCCCGAGCGTTCACGGCGGGTGCCTGATCCGTGCCTGCATGCCACGTCGAGCCGCGCACTGTTCGTCCCAGCGAGCTGCTGTGGCGGGTCGGCCGTGTTCATGGGCCGGTCCACTTCTCGAGCTTGAGCCCGGCCGACGGCTCACTGCCCCGCGGTGGTAATCGGTTCGACGTCGTGGGCGGCGGCGTGTGCTACTTCGCCTCGGACCCCAAGGGCTGCTACGCCGAGACCCTGTCGCGGTTCCGGCCCTCCGCACGAATCCAGACGGTGATCCAGGAAGCGGCTCGCGACGACGAGGCCAGCTTCATGATTTGTGGCGGGGTGCCCGCGGACTGGCGCGCCCAGCGCCTGCTGGTCGGCGTCGGATACACCGGGGACCAGCCGTTCCTTGACGTGGAGCACCCCGACACCCACACCTACCTCACCACCGCCCTAGCGCCCTTCCTGGCTAGCCTCAGCGTGTCCGCGCTGGACGTGGCCGCCGTCCGCGGGCCCGACCGTCGGGTCACGCGGGCCCTCTCATCGTGGGCCTACACCCAGGTTGACGCTGCGGGTGAGCGCCGCTACGCCGGTATCCGCTACGTCTCGCGTGTCGGCGATCACGAATGCTGGGCACTCTTCGATACCGACGCCATCGCCGAACAAGAACGGAAGCCGATCCTCCTCAGTGACCCGGCGCTGAAGAGCATCTGTCGCAGGTACGGGCTGACCGCGTTCTGAGCCCGGCCGCCCCGTCCGGCTACTCGCCGCGAGCCCGCGCCCGGTCCTCGGCTTTTCCGCGGGCGCTCACAAACGAGCCCAGCAGCTGGAGCGGTCACCCCAGTAAGTCTCCGGACTCACCGTGGTGCTTCAACTGCGCCGCGGTTAGTTAGCTGGCGACCTTGCCGGGGGTCAGCCACTGGTTGGCGGTGAGGATCTGTTCGGTGCGCTCGGCCAGCTCGGGCGGTGGGCCTGCGTCGTCGGTGCGGTCGCAGATTTGTTCCCGGACGATCCGTTCGGCCTCCCGATGGTGCCCTGCGGCCTTGGCGACCGATGCCATACCGAGGCGGGCGATCTCATCGTCGGGGGCGGCCAGGATGGCGGTTTCGGCAGCCAGCTCGGCCCCGCGCACGTTGCCTTCGGCGAGGTCGTGGGTGATCACCAGATGGGCGATGTCGACGATGGCGCACACGAGGTGGTGGTCCAGCCGGTCACCCTCGAACAGCCACGCCCATCCTTGGTTGCGGAGTTGGCTGAAGGGGCGGCCGTTGACCAGTTGGAGGGCGGTGCGGAGGTCGTCGATACCGTCCGGGCCGGCGGCTTCTCCGCGGGCCCGGAGCCGGTAGAGCAGGTGGGCGTCGACCAGGACGTCGCTGACTTCATACAGTGGCATGCCTCGGGTCTTGGCTGAGGGTGCGTCGGTGGCGTGCGGCAGATGCAGGGTGCCGGTGCGCGGGTTGGTGCCGAGCCAGGTGCGGATGGTGCGGGCGTACTCGCGGGCTTTGGTGGGGGTGATGTTGAAGGTGTCTGCCAGCTCCTCGGGGGTCGCGCCGTGGGGTTTGAGCGCCAGGTAGGCCAGCATCTCGGTGAAGTACGGCTTGCGGCTGGCGATCGGTTTCCCTCGGGTGCGTGCGCTCACCGGTCCGATCAGCGACAGCCGCGGCAGGGCGCAGTCGGGGTCGAACCAGGCCGCCACATCGGCGTCGAGGTCGGGGTCAGCGTCCTTCAGGCGGGCGCGGGTGGTGTCGGTGACCAGGGGGGCCAGGGCTTGCAGGTCCTCCGTTGTGGTGGCTCCGGTGGCCAGGTAGGTCTGGTCGTCCTGGGCTAGGACGCTGGCAGCGGGTTCGTCGATGTCGGCGTCCTGGGCGGTTCGGGGCAGGGTGTGCTCGACACGCAGCGACCCGGCCTGGTCGACCATGGAGCGCCACCCGTGGGTGGCGCTGTGGTCCACGGGCGTGGGTGCATCGGGGGGGTTATCCCCGGCCATGGCGAGCAGGGCGGCGCAGCCTTGGGCTTCGTCTCTGGTCAACCCGGCGGCGATGAGGTCCAAACCCACGCTGGGTACCAGCAGGCGGCCAGTCTCGCTGAGCTGCATGGTGACCGTTGCGGTGCTGGCCGAGGTGGTGTCGTCGCGCCCGTTGATGACGACCGCCGTACCGGTGTGGCCGCCGTGGTGGCCCAGCAGCTCGATCAGCTGATCCAGTTCGGGGCACTGCTGGACGCCAGCGTCGATGAGCAGCATCCGCGCCCCCCACGAGTCCGAATCGGCCTGCAGGGCGCGGGCGGTGCTGACCGGCAGGTCCAAACGAGTGGAGCGGTCGACGACGGCCACGGCGTCGGTCAGGAGCTCGGCGGCGATGCTGGGGGCGTCGGCCGCGGGGTGGGTGCAGACGCGCCCCGGGTGGATGGGTTCCAGTTCCTGCCCGACCCCGATGCAGTCCAGCTGGACTGTGATCGACCAGGGGTTGACGGCGATCTCGGCAGCGATGTTGCGGGCCAGGTCGGTGGCGTAGGTGGGGTCACCGGTGATGTCCACGTTGAGGTCTTCGAGGTTGAACAGCCAGATGGTGCCGTCGTCGGCCGCACCGATGGTGACCAGCAGCGGGTAGGGAGCGGGCTGGTCGGGCTGAGGGGTTCCGATCGAGTCCGTAGCGGCGCCGGTCGGCAGCCTCCATCGAAGCTGCTCCTCATCGCCCTGCCAGGGCTCGGGCAGCGTCGTGGCGCGGCTCAGGTGCACAGTGATCGCATCGGTGTTCAGGGTTACGGCAGCCACATCGGGCAGGTGCTCTTCGCCGGCCGCGTAGGCGCCGGCCAGCCCGCGCAGCGCGTCGTCCAGGAACTCTACGGTCGGGGCGGCGGTGCTCCCGAGGGTCATCACGGTCTTCTCGACGGGGGCCAGCACCGGGTCGGGGGCGGTGATGCTGCGTCCGGGGCGACGGTT
>APMI01013067.1_pt1 | contig 11177 bp, 11 predicted proteins | sample 667938 | NCBI WGS metagenome assembly APMI01 (sample SAMN01084076, study PRJNA167559) | wastewater metagenome | biome: Wastewater | place: Denmark: Ejby Moelle, Odense | collected 2011-11-28 | reverse complement strand
TTTCATGTGCTGCATCACTTTTCGTAATCGTAAATTTATTAAATTACGGATAATTTTACTTCCAACTTGCTTTCTTATTTATTGATCATCGATTTAAGCTTACTTCTACTATAATTAATGAGGTGATTTGTCTTTCATTGAGCTAATTAAAATTATATATTGCTGTTTAGTAATAGTTATATATAATATAAAAATATGCGTTTATAATGAGTGTGATATGCTAGTTTATAATGCACGGGTACTATTTAAATATAAATGCGTAAGAAATCGGAAGATGTCAAATAGTCCAGCAAGAAAAAGAACTCCGACAAGAAATCAGAGCGTAGCATTGATGTTGACTCTGAAGTCGTGAAAAAAGCAAAGTCAGGCTTCTCCAAACTCAAAAGTCAAATTGAGCACACAGTCAACGCCAAAAAAATACTTAAGCTTATCCGAAAGAGCACATTTACTATTCCTCAACTGTTAACGAAGTAGCAATCCAAGGCGCTGTTACCAAAGCTCTAGTCAATCATTCTTCCTGAGTCTAAGGAGGGTCAGTCTATCAAAAGTAAAACTAAATTCGAAGAGATCGAAGGACAACTTACTCAAAGTATGGTGATGTTCACTAAAAATGCATAACTCGAGCGTAATGATCTATGGGCTATCGAAATGCAGACTCAAAAGTGTTATAAATCGATTCCGAGCTTCTATTTTAAAGAGCACATGAACTCATAGTAGTTGACTCGTCACTTTTTGTTGACTAAGAATCCCCGCGATGTACAGGAAAATATGCTGTTGTTAGGTGACTACTTAGATTAAGTACAGTTTAATATAAACCAGCAAGCGAGTGCGAAGATGAAAATGTTCATGAATTTTGTTATGTGCACTAATAGTATTCAAGATCTTGTGACTATCAACACAAACAAGCTTAAATTAACTAGATAGCATACCAAAATATTACGTGACATAGTTGTGAGTCGCAGCGTGCGCATTAATCAACAAAGATTTAAAAAATAGAAAATTTAGTAAGCGCTTGAGGCGTTGCATTTATTTAAGAAAATGAAAGGCATGGAAAATAAGCTTCATGCACAGATAGCTCTCGGCAGTTTTATCTCACACGATGTTAAATCTAAACTAGGGGCACTCTTCAGCGAATATTGTGAGCTCCATAATGTAGGGCTTAAAAAATTTTGCTGCAAGACTGGCAAAAATATATGTAAATACTGGGATATAACTTACTACGTAGAAAAGGGTTTTCAATAAAATTTTATGTTAGCTTTTCGGAGCTATTTGTTTGAAATTGTGAACTGTCAGCGCGAAATAGATAGTTATAAGAATGCTTTTACTATTAACAAAAAGAATTTCATGTCCACTCCCTTAAACTCACAAAGTTTAAGCAAAAACTAAAGCTCTCTACTAGAAGAGAGCTTTGAGGTGGAAGCGTATGATCATGTATAGCTTATGACCAAAGTGCATACGGAAAGGGAAATTGTTGGCTTATTTGAACAAGGCATGAAGAAGTATACATTCTCAACTGAGAAACTTGAGAAGGAGTTACGAGACTTTCTTTCTAGTTATATTAACACATTTCTAAAGGAAGTGTTAGAATACATTGACAAGTAGCCACGGCTCACACTCAGAGATCTCAGCGAACCATCAGTAACTAACTTCTTCGAAAGCGAAAAGTGCAGAGAGAAAATAGCGAAGTCGAGTTGGTCTTATTTCGGTAAAATTATCGATATGATAATGGTCAGATTTTAATATCTCAATATTAGGTTATTGTCACTTGCTGAAAAATTGCTGAACAAGGCATAATAACTGAAAGAAGACACTCCATAACGGTATTAAGTTTTTTGCACGTACATGGCCCATCTGATCGGTCAACTGCTCAACACTGCGGACTGTTACTTGGCAAACATTATGAAATATAAAGTACTGAGAGATAGCGATAAATCTATTAGTTTGTTCAAATCTAAGGAAGATATCATGAAGGAGTTTTAAATCGAGAGTGAAAATGTAAAGAAGCTTGTAAAATACTGCAAAAAATGGGTCACACAGACTGAGTCATTAAAGAAGTCATACCAGCTCGCTAAGACTAAATATGAGAAATCATTAAAAAGTAGCTAAAATATTGAAGATTAATTCAGTTGGTGTCCAAAAGTCGAAGAGCTAAAACTAAATTTAGTTAAAAGTACTTATGAACTTGTGCATAAAACACTGATTACCCGTGAACTGAAGGAGAAGTTAGAAGACGACAGGTGGCAATTTATAGAGATTAAAACAGATATTTACAGTGATCTTGGGTATGTTGTAGGAGGTAAGGAGTTTGTATTGTAAGAGGAGCGCAGTCATCACGATTCTATTTCCAAGAGTGTGTTGATGGATCGCAGTTTAAAGGAAATAGAAAAGACTCAGCCTAAGTACAACAAAGAAGAGTACTCATCTCGCTTTAAAATCAATCCCAGTTACATCACTTTAGGTAATCAAAAATTCAAAATTGTGTCCTCTACTTAACACATGATAAAAGTACTAAGAGTTTATCTTTAACTGTATGATGACATTTCTGACAAGAACAAAAAGTTTGACTTGCTTGCGAAGTTCACTGAGCTCATTCTGATGTACAATTAGTACATTAAAGACCTCATCCTCAAAGGATAGGCAGTCAAACTCGATAGAATAAAGACCAAGAGTATCACTGCAAAGCATCTGATCATCTGTTATTTACAACTACAGTTGATTGATGTACTGTACACTGGCGACATACTTCAAAAAAGAACAGAGTTGACGAGAGAAAATTTTTCAAGTATGCACAAGAAGATGACCAGTACACAGGATGAAATACGAAGAAAGTACCAAAAGATCATTGAGATGCGCATAATGAGTTGTATTGAAAGCATCAATACGAAAGATGAAGGGTGGCTATAAAGTGAGTCTGTACAACTAATTCCCAAAAATATTCAATCCTCCATTTAGCTTTTCAACGATCTCATGCTAAGCTAGACTGAGTTTGAAAAGTTTTTAGACTCTGACTCGAGCTGGGCTGCATAACTAAGCAGCAAAGTTTCTAAAGGCCCTCGCGCTAAATAGAATAAATTAAAGTGTTTTATTTTTTTAGACTAAGAGCTCAAACCTTATTCAAAGTACTTACCCAAACTAAGAGAGACAATTAAATCAGTAATGAGTTGAAATCCTTCGTTTATTTATTTATTTTTCGGTCAACTAGGTTCATTGTATCAACATATTACTTATACAAACTGTATACTAATCAACATAAAAATTTCAATGATCTTTGTACTTCAATAATAGTTCTGATAATATTAAAGTTAGACTTATAATATTAATATTTGTCATGATCACTGTCGAGTGTCCTCAATGCCAGACGCCCTTCTCGAAGCAGCGGGTTCCTAAAATTCTTCCTTGCGGGCACTCCATGTGTGGAAGTTGCATATTTGATACTTTGGAATAGAAAGGCTACTACCACTGTAATTATACTTTGATTTAGGCCGAAACTGCGCGCAAAAATTTGATCCTACTATGCTAAGCTATTCTCCGCCTACTAACATTCTGTTCTTTGATATGCTTGACAAAATAGAACAATTCATCCGACAGAAGGAGTGGGAGCAAGGGGTCGTCAAGGAAAATGATGGGCTTACTCAAGCACAATCACTGCTTAGAATCGAATAGCAGTGCCTATATACATTTTGCCAGCGAAAGAAATTTTAGAGAGATGGCGTCTTTGAGCTGTACTGCTCCCAGTAATGTAAAAAAAATCACGAGGAATTAGAGTAATTAGTATGAAAAAGCAAATCTATTATGTATAGTGATGTTTATTATAATGTTGGAATGTAACTTATAATTTGAAAATGAAGCTACACGAAAATCACGCTCATACTTTAGCGCATATCAGCAAAATACTCGGATTTGTTCAATCTAAAGAATTCAAAGACAATGATACATTCGCGATTTCAAGTTAAATAAAAAGAGCTGAAAAGATACACCATAATTCAGTATAGCAAAAATCTCACGATTAGAAGAAACGAGAGTTCGACTGGAAAATCGAAGGTACCTTGAGCACGACAATAAAAAGCTTCGAGCTTTAGTCCCAAAAACTTGAATGGTGTGGAATTTCCTTTAATTTCGAAACCATCGCAGCTATTCAGTCACATCTGAGATAAATATCAAAGAAATAAAAAGTATCATAAATCCGATTTTGGGGTGTTGTACGAGGGACTTCTAAAGATTATTGGATAATTCAAGGTAGGAAAGAGCCATATAAATCTAATGAAACTCTACCAGCTGATGCGTAGAAAAATGGAGAAGGAGTAAACTATTACACTTTCTGGGTTGCTAACGACATTATGAAACCAAAGTGGACTGAACTGCCAGATATTTTACCCTTGCACATCCGGACAGCAAAACAAATAAAGAAGCTTTTTACAGGTAATTTGGAATCATAAATTCAAAGTTATCCATAGTGGGTTGGCAAATAGAAACATTATGTAAATATTTTATCATTTAGTTAAAAACACAACTATGTCGTATTACCCATTCTTTAGAAATTGTACCCAAGGGAATCTACAAGCCCAATGACTAAAATCCTAAAGTGATTGAGTACGAGGACGAGGTAAAAATACCTGATTACGCTGAGCTTAACTCTCTAGAAGGCTGGGTGCGTAAGAATCAACTCATTCTTAATGTATATAAAAATTAACTCAGCTTGGACGAACTAGCCATTATGTAGATCAATCACTGACGGAAGAAGAAATACTTGCTAGATCTTCTGAGTTGGCATAAAAAGATCCCGAGGGAGAGAGGCTCAAAGGAATTAATTAAGACAAAGTTCCATAATAGTTAGGGATTGGTATTGAGAATCCTTGGCTCCTTAAAGTTGTTGGCAATTCACAGGTATTCACAAAGGACGATGCAAATCTTGTCTACGGAGTCATAACTCTTCGGAACATATTTTGGCCAGGCTGGACCACAGTCGGATATGTAAGATATGTTTTTAAATTAGAAAAATGGCTTTTCGAACATTTACATAGGAAACGGGCTAAAGCTCAGCCAAAACAGTCTGAGTATCTACCAGAACCCAGATCTGGAGAAATAACCAGAAGATAAATAGTAGTACCATGAGCCTAATCCTAAATAATTACCCAAGGGACCGGTACCTGAACCGTAGCTTAAACAGGAAGATGACTGATTAAATGTTTTTATTGAATATAATAAATTTAAGCAATGAGACCGACAAAAAGCTCCCACTGTTTCGAGGTGGAAGGCAAATAAGTTAAATTCAGTTCTAACTTCGATTCGGGTAATCTCCGCTCCGTCACTCAAGCTGCTGTCTTTGAATTTCTAGTTGAAAGCTCTCATGACAACTATTAAATCCCTTCATCGAACAAATCGTTTTTCCATTTTAGAGTATAAAACTACCCAAATGCACGCCCGATCAAGATAGTCATTAGAAACTTGAGTCTGTTGGAGTGCATCAAACAAGTAACTATTACTATAGTTAGGAAAGACGAATACTCTATAAACCTTGGTACAGTTACAATGGCCAAGACTATTAAAGATTAACTGAGGAAAACTCAAAAATTATTTCAAATGGGACCTAGCTTTACTTGTAAATTAATTTCATGATGAACAAGCATGCAGTGTACTTCTCATTCTCTTTGCCTTATTCCTACGAGCGATATATGAATATGATCAGAGATCTACCGGATTTTAGCAAAGATTTCTACATAAAAAAGGAGGTACTCTGTTACACTAAAAACTTGCATTTAGTCTACATGATTACGATCACATCATTTGATAGAAAAACAGACTTCCATGATCAAATTGGCAGTACAAACAATGGAGTAATTCTGCCCGAAAAGCACTTAGACGAACAAAGGACATATTTCGATAAGCCTGTTATTCTTTTGAGTGCTAGAGTGCATCCAGGCGAGTCACCTTCCAGTTGGGCTATCGAAGGCATCGTGAAGTTTCTGGTTGGAGAGACAGAAGAAGCCAAAATTCTGCGAAAGTATTTTCAAATCATCATTGTGCCTATGCTTAACCCTGACGGCGTATACTAAGGAATGTATCGGCTTGATACAGAGGGACATAATTTAAATCGATATTACCTTGTAAGCGATAATCGACAGTAAAATTTAATTAAGCTTAGGCCTTCGATATACAGTATGAAACACTTGATTAAACACTATAACACAACCAAAAGACTTCTCTTTTATTTCGATTTTCACGGGCATCCTTCTTTCAAGGGATCTTTTCTGTACGGGAATGCGATTGACGATATTGCTTACCAAGCTGAGACTTAACTTTTTGGTCGGATCATGAGTCTGAACTGCGACACTTTCTAAGAGAAGTACTGCATATTTGACAGATAGCAAATGAGCTCCAAAGTACAGGTTGTGTGATATAGGACAGGTATGACATGTACACCAAGGAGGGTTGCGCCAGGGTTTATGCGTTCAAAACTGCAAACATACTACACTCATACACCGTAGAAATGGGATTTCATGGGTGTACTAATTTTCCAGAAGGCTCCCGTAAAAACACTCAGTCCTTCTACTATGGTATCGATGACTACTACATCGAAGGAGTAGCAGTGCTCAAAAGTGTTATCTAAGCATGCGGACTTATGAAATCGACTATTCCAAAAAAAGAACTTAGGAAGGAAATTGCTGTGGAAATATTGACAAGAGAGGAAAGATTCAAAAAATAAGACAAAAATGCAAATATAAAGAAAAAGAATGTGAATTAGATTATTTAAAATTAATATTGGGCACCGCTTAAGCTAAAATACTTTACTGTTAGATAGGCTTCAGCAGCAAGTAAAATTCGCAAAATAAGCAAAAGTAAAGTCATCTCTGGAACAAGTATTGTATCGACTCCATTCATCCATCTGATGGAAGAAGCCGGAAAGTCAACTACAATATCAAGAAATCAGTTTAGTGAGAAGTTAAAGACATAAAATATTTAAATCTGTCAACAAAGTACAACAATAAGCAAAAATTGTTTAGAAAACAAAAGGAAAAAAATTCAAATGCGCCATATGATATTTACAACTAAAAAGTACAAATAAGAACAACAAAAAAGTATCAGTAAAAAGGAATAGCCTAGACAGCTTAAAAAGATATAAATTGATAAAATAGAGAAGAAGATAGACAAAATAGATACTGATTTAATGGAAAAATTGATTAAGAATTAGAAAACACTCGAAAAACCTCGAAAGAGCTATGAAGTGAAGATACTGTCAAGTCGTAATAAACAAAGCGAATCATCATTTGTTAGACCAAACTAGAACTTCTAATAATTACTGTTTAATGATCTAAATATTCGGAAGTCATCATCAGACATCAATGACTGCCAACCGAATAATTATTGTGTCTACTCAGCAGAAAAAATGTCATTTAGAGTATAAGAACTCAAGTAGATTTTTAAAATGAACAGCGGTAACCAGATGACATCGAGCAAGAAGTGCAAAGAATATAAAAAATATTCGAGTTTTTTTAACTGAAATTTAACGTATATATTAAATAATAAACTATCATTCATTAAATTGTGTTATTTAGGGCCTATTGTTCCTCTAAATCGTGCTGTAAACTTATCTATTAGTTTTTTTAATCGTCTTCTTCTTTCAAGTTCCGGTCCAAAGAGCATTCATCGGACTTAAAATTCAAAAGACTGCATTCTGATTGGAAATTTACGAGTCTATTCATTTCAACATCTTTTAATGTCCTCAGCTCATCAAACAGAATTGCTTGGCTCTGCATTGAAGGCTGAACTGTCTCATTTGTTGATTTTTCGTCTCTGCACAAATGCTCTCTAATAAAGTTGTCCATCATTTTCTGTTACTCAATTAGTTTATTAAGGGCAGATAAGTTTTCCTCTCTCAGTGAGATCAGAGTTGCTTTAATTTATTTGCTTCTGACTGTTTTTAAGTGTTATGATATCTACTAAACGGCACTTCTGATTTTTTTCAAATTTTTGCCAGTAATCGAATGATACTCGATGCCTAACCGGATCATTGATTTTGCTTCCTCTGATATTTTTTCACGCTCGAGTAATTATAATGTGGTGTTATAGTTCTTTTATAAATTGTGAATAATCTCATCCCTGTTCTTATTACGCCTATTTATTAAGTGGAAGTTGCTTTCATTTCCCTACTTGAAAATGGTGTGTTTAAACTTCATAACTTCATGATTCTCGTCATTGTCGCACTCAACTTTAGAAAAGTAATACATGTTCAGCTGAATATAATTTGAAATACCTGTCTTACAAATGAGAGCATGTTGCGATGGCGAAAAAAACTAGGAATTATTTCATTCTCAATTCGCTGCAAATCAAGTAAAATCAGATGCTGACCATCCTGTGACCATTTTACATTAGAAGGGTAGGACTTTGATTTAAGGTAAACGTACCTTCATCATTTACTGCAGTTTAGTGATAAATTAGCATGGATTGGACTGCTTTTTAGAAGCTCTTTCGGACTTGCCCGCAAGACTGCTCAAAGACATGCTAGCAACCAACAGACGATTATAAATATATTGGTTCACATAAAAAATTAGTTTTACAGCTCGCCAATTAAGTCCTGCATTATGGATTCACTTATTGCGAGCTCGGCCCATAACACAGTTGCTTAATGGTCGTTAAATTCGTCAGTGTCTAGCTCATTCTTGATCATTATTTCCAATCTCTATTTATTCTTTTACGTGTAGCGAGCAAAGTTAATGTCTTCTTCGCCTACTGGTATCTCAGTGCCGCACATGTACTGATTCCAACTTTGCATTAGTGTTAAACTATTCATGAAAATTAGTTTGAACAGTTCGTTACCTTAGCAGTGGCAAATATGCCCTTTTATTCTTTTTGTTATCACTTCTCTTTTGTAGTTATCGTAGATTGCTTCAGTAAGACTATCAAAAATGCACTTGATATAAGCTTAATACAGCTCCCCTTGTGCCCGATTAGACTCCCACAAACTTTCCAAGTAGTTGTTGTCCTCTAAGTAGAGCTTCATTGAGCTTTCACTCAAAATTTATTGACGGAACGTAGACGAAAATATATCGGGATAGATTTCTGGTTGCAGAAAATTAAGAGATTTGTCATGGTATTGCTGATCTAAGTTCCATTGCGAGAGTACAAGGTAAGTGCGAAAATGTTCACACTTCTTACAGATATCTAAGAAAACCTACTTCACCTCGAGATTATCACGCAAGTAGTCCACAATCTTGAGCTCAAACTCTTCAATGAATTAGAAAGAAATTTATATAGGTTTAATATCTTCCATCAACTCGGGTTTAATTTATGACTGATGCTTTCTATTAGAAGTCGACATTGACTTGTTTTTAAGAGGGCTAATCATGCGCTTTGAAATTGCTTAGTTTATGTTTCGAGGAGACATGCAACCTTAAACTACATCGGGAGGCCTTTGCTTAGACCATGATGAGGGTGAGTTTACGATCACGGAAGTTCGTGGACTACTTAACTGCCGAGGAGAGTTAAACGATTTCTAAGAAATAATTTAATTCTTAATCTTCTTTTGGACATATTTTTATCGACCCAATGTCATTCGTATTTTTTATTTGAATCTCTCTTACAAGCCTTCTTCTTGTAATAAAGACTCTAAAATATTAATGTATTTTTATTATTATTCTCTGATTATTTTTTTCTTGCTAGTGCTCTATTATTTTTTTTTACTATCATCCTCAAAATTAAACTTAAAAAATTTATGTTTTAATCTTTATTCTCGTGGATCTTCGCTGAAATCTTTAATAGTGATTAAAGAATTTTCAATGGAAAGATTCTTCTTACCTTATCTCTCACGCTGCAGTTTCTTACGGCAGACAAAACCTCGCCAACATTTTTGAATCTTTACTACGCAATAAATCATAAACTTGGTTTAGTTTATATATTTACGCGTAAGATAACCCCGAAAATGTTTCTGTATTGTTACGCATGCAGCATTGATCTTATTTTGCTGTTATTTTTATACTTTCTCCAATTTCATGTAGAAATTTTATTTTGGCAAAATCGCAGAGTATAATGGTGATACATCATGGAAGCTCACATCGGAGAAAATTATAGATCTCCTCTGTTTTTATTTATCGACTGGTTTGACAGTCTTTATCTTTATTTTTGATCCACACTTCACTAAAGATTTTGTTTTTAAACTCTTCTTCTTCTGAGATACTCTTTAGCTTTTCTATTATTTTGCTTCAGGCACTTTTGAGCTATTTTCGGTTTTTAATCTTTGGCTTGGATTTTTTATTAATTTTTCAGACTTGTTTCTGGTTAACTTATTTTTATCGCCTGTTATGTTCTCAGCTGTTTTTTTGATTGTGACGGATTTAATTTTATCTGCCAATTTTTATACCTCTTTTATTTTTTATTTTTCGGACCTACTTGTTGGCTTACTGCAATACTTTTGTTTGATATCTGATTTTTCTTGAACTTCTTTATTTAGAACAGGACTCAGGCTGTTTCTAACTTTACGAATACCTCTGATTCCACCTGCTGAAGCTGATCTCCTCATAGTTACATGAGGCTCATCGTAATTCTTTCTCTACTCAATCTTCTGGGTCTGTTGGTTCATATGATGGAGAATATTGGATCTGTTTTAATTTTCATTTTGAATATCAAAGTCTTATTAGCGTATTTATTTTTAGTTTAAACCGATTTTGGATGATTTTTTATGGCCGCCCACTTTCTGTTTTTATACTTTTTATACAGTTTATTTCTTCAATTTCTTAGTTTACCTTTTGTCTTTGATTAGTTTAGGCTTGTCCTTGCTTTTAGCTTGTATGCAGTCAGTTTTGCGCTTTGTTAACATTATTCAAATTTATCTTACGTTAATTATATCCAGATTTTAATCATGCATCTTAATTACATTGAATATCAATGGTATACATTAATACAGCCAAGAATTTATTTCATAAATAAACTTTTATGCTCTATCTTAATTAATATCATAAACAATATCCCAATTAATAGTATACTACAAAAACAAAAAAGTCATTATCAGTATTTTTAATTTTAGATCGTTAATAATTTGTTAAGCTTTTATATTTTTTGCTTTGTTAAATTTTTAGGATTTTCTATTTTTAAAATCATAAATTATATAAATTCGTGAACTCACCATTTGTATTTTTGCTGTTTTTATTATTATTTTAGAGTTATACACAATAAAATAAGATCTA
>APMI01004681.1_pt1 | contig 11177 bp, 10 predicted proteins | sample 667938 | NCBI WGS metagenome assembly APMI01 (sample SAMN01084076, study PRJNA167559) | wastewater metagenome | biome: Wastewater | place: Denmark: Ejby Moelle, Odense | collected 2011-11-28 | reverse complement strand
CCGATCCTCTGGCCGCCCGCCGCGAAGCCGGCCGCGCCTTCGGCGCGCTGATCGCCGACAACATGCGCCACGCCGGCGCATTGCGCATCGATCATGCGCTCGGCCTGTCGCGCCTCTTCGTCGTGCCGGAAGGCGCCAATGGCGCGCAGGGCTGCTACGTCGCCCAGCCCGCCGAGATCAACTTCGCGCGCCTCGCGCTGGAGAGCGCGCGCGCCGATTGCCTCGTCGTCGGCGAGGACCTCGGCACCGCGCCCGAAGGCTTTCATGCGACGCTGGAGGAGGCCGCCGTGCTGTCCTATCGCGTGGCGTGGTTCGAGCGCGACGCGCGTTCGTTTCGCCCGCCCGAGAGCTATCCGCATCTGGCGGCAGCCTGCGTCACGACGCATGATCTGCCCACGCTCGCGGGCTGGTGGGTCGGCGCCGATATCGACGAACGGCTTATACTTGGCCTGATCGACGCGACGCAGGCCTCAAGCGATCACGTCGTGCGCGCAATGGACAAGCGCGACTTCCTCGCCGCTCTTCGCGAAGCAGGCGCGCTCGACGTCTACCTCGATCCGAACGCGCCCTATGATCCGCGCTTCGCGCACGCCGCGCACGCCTTCATCGCCGCGACGCCCTCGCTGCTCGCGCTCGCGCAAGCCGATGATTGCCTGAGCGAGCCTGTCGCCGTGAACCTGCCCGGCACCGATCGCGAACGCCCCAACTGGCGCCGACGCCTTGGCGCCGACATCGCCGCGATCCTTGCCTACTGGAGCCGCTGAAGCGGCGCGGCGAACGCGAGGCGGCGCCCGCGCGGCTCGCGGGCTGATCGACGCGTTCAGGAGGCCTTGCGAAGCTTCGTGTGGGCTTTCATCCAGGTCAGCGCCTCGGCGGGCAGATGCGGCGTATGAAGCCCGTCGGCCTCGCGCTCGGCCCGCGCCACATAGTCGCGCAGCGCGGGCTGGAAGCTTGGATGCGCGCATGTCTCGATGATCAGCCGCGAACGCTTGCGCGGCGCAAGGCCACGCAGATCGGCCAGGCCGCGCTCGGTGACGATCACGCCCGTATCATGTTCGGTATGATCGACATGCGAGACCATCGGCGTGATGCAGGACACCGCGCCGTTCTTGGCGGTCGAAGGCGACATGAAGATCGAAAGATAGGCGTTGCGCGCGAAATCGCCCGAGCCGCCTATGCCGTTCATGATCTTCGACGTGCCGACATGCGTCGAGTTGACGTTGCCGTAGATGTCGGCCTCGATCATGCCATTCATGGAGATGACGCCGAGCCGCCGGATCACTTCGGGATGGTTGGAGATCTCCTGCGGGCGCATCACGATGCGGCTGCGGTAGAAATCAATATTGCCGAGAAAGTCCTGCAACGCCGCTTCGCTCAGCGAGAGCGCGGTCGTCGACGCGCTCAGAAGCTTGCCCGAACGCAACAGGTCGAGCATCCCGTCCTGAAGCACTTCGGTATAGGCGGTGAGATTGTCGAAATCGCTCGCGCCAAGGCCCGCCATCACCGCGTTGGCGATGTTGCCGACGCCCGACTGCAAGGGCAGCAACTCTTTCGGCATCCGCCCCTTGGCGACTTCATGTTTGAGAAACGCGACGATGTGGTCGGCGATGGTCTGCGACTGCGCGTCGGGCCGCGCGAAGTCGCAGACGCGATCAGGCGCATGGGTTTCAACGATCGCGACGATCTTGCTCAGATCGCATGTCAGGCGCGGCGAGCCGATGCGGTCGTCGGGATGAATGATCGGAATCGGCGTGCGATGCGGCGGCAGATGCGTGCCGTAATAGACATCGTGCATCCCCTCAAGCCGCAGATCCTGCCAGGAATTGACCTCAAGGATCACTGTGTCGGCGACGTCGAGCCAGGTCTTGTTGTTGCCGATCGACGTCGACGGAATCAGCGAGCCATCCTCTTCGATCGCGGCGACCTCGATCAGCGCGACGTCGAGTTTGCCGAAGAACCCGGACCAGACGTGCTGGGCGACGTGCGAGAGATGGAGATCGATATAGTCCATCCGTCCGTCATTGATTTTCTGACGGCTCGTCGGATCGGACTGGTAGGGAAGCCGCAACTCCACCCCTTCGGCCCGCGCGAGCGCGCCGTCGAGTTCGGGCGCGGTCGAAGCGCCGGTCCAAACCCCGACCTTGAAGGCGCGACCCGCGCCGTGTTCGGACTCTATGCGTTTGGCGAGCGCGCCCGGAACGGCCTTGGGGCACCCTGATCCGGTGAACCCGCTCATTCCAACATGTGCGCCGTTTTCAATCAGCGCGGCGGCCTGTTCGGCGGACATGATCCTGGAGCGCAGAGCGGCGCAATGCACGCGGGTCATTTTCTCGATCTTTCGCGGTTCGACGGGCCGGTCGGCCGCGCACGCGAAGGACGCAATCTTGCGCCCCGTCGACGAACGCGAAACCATCCTGGCTCGGCGTGATGCAATGCAACATCGCGCTTGCGCAGGGCTGTCGCGCGCCAGCGAACGGCGCGCAAACGAAAAGGGCCGCCTCGCGGCGGCCCTGAAATCTCACACTACGTCAGGCGATCACGGGTCGAGCCCGCCATCGGCTTTGGCGTTCGGGCTGCCTTTGGGCTTGTATCCGGCCGAGAAGGCCTGCGCCTCCGAGCCCGCGCCGAGGCCGTCGCGCTGATAGATGTCGTCACGGAACTGCACGATGCCGTCCGGCGTCGCCCACGCCGTCACATAGACCCAGTACACCGGAACCGCCTGCGCCAGCTTCACGTCGATGCGCTGGCCGGAGTTGATCGCTTCGTCGATCTTGCCTCGATCCCAGCCCGGATTGTCCTTGAGCAGCCAGGCCACATAGTCGCGCACGTTCTGCACGCGCATGCAGCCTGAGGAGACGAAGCGATAGTCATCGCCGAAGATGCCCTTGGAGGGCGTGTCGTGCATATACACGCCATACGGATTGGCGATGTTGATCCGGACGAAGCCGAGCGAATTGACGTCGCCGCCCGGATCCTGGCGGAACATGTAGTTGGTGGCTTCCATCGAATGCCAGTTGATGGCGGTCGGGGGAACCTCCTGTCCGGTCTTGCTGATCACACGGATCTTGTTGTCGGTCAGATAGTTCGGATCGGCCTGCATCTTGGGGATCAGATCCTTGCGGATGATCGAGGCGGGCACCGTCCAGAACGGATTGAAGTTGATGTCCAGCACCTTGGCCTGCATCACCGGCGACTGGCGGTCGATCTTGCCGACGCCCGCCATGTGATGGGTTGCGACCTGACCGTTTTCGACCGTTTCGACCGTCGCGGCCGGAATGTTCGCGGTCACGTAGCGCGCGCCCAGATTGCCCGAATAGGAGCGCAGACGCACAAGGTTCGTCTCAAGCTGGCGCAGGCGCGTCGAAATCGGCACGTTCAGCGCGGCGAGCGTCTGCTGCGAGACGACGCCCGTCGGCGCGACGCCGTGGCGCGCCTGAAAGCGCTTCACGCCAGCTTCGACGTAGGAATCGAACACGGGCGACTCGCCAGCCGCGTCGTCGAGATCGCCGCCCACGATCAGGCGCTGGCGCAGCGCCGAAACGGCCGCCGCGCGTGAGCCCAGCTTGAGCGTCGCGCCGGAGGGGACTTTGCCCCAACCCCCGCGCTGCGCGATCTGCTGGTACTGCGCGATCGCCTGTTCGGTCGCCTGCACGGTGGCGGGCGACAGGATCGGCGTCGTCGAACGCGGCACCGCCAGATTGCGGGAGGCTTCATAATTCTGGCCCCACTCGGCCTGACCGAACGTGTCGACCGGCGCCGCCCGCGCCGCCGAGAGGCCGCCTTGCACGGCCAGCGCTCCGAACCCCGCAATGGAGGTCAGGAGAGCGCGCCGGCTGATCGCCGCGCGCGGACCGACGTCCAGATCCTTGTTCGATTCGTTCACGTCTTGCTCCAAACCCGTTGTCCAACCGTCGCCCGAGGGACAGTCCTGTGAAAATCCGCCGGGCGCCCGCTTGTTTGCTTCGCTCAGCCCGAGACGCGGCCGCCGGACGGCCCGCGTTCAAGCGCACGCAAACAGCCCTCGCCGGCGACGACCGCCCGCGAAGATGGGCTGACATGGTTGAAAAAGCCCGAACATGCGGGCGAATTTGTGTCTGTTCGCCGCACCCCGGGCGCATGGAGGCTTTGGCGAAAACGCAAGGCGGAATGGGCGCGAAACGTCCCAAAAACGAACAAGGGCGCCTCGCGGCGCCCCTGAATCTCGCTGAAACGGGTCTCGGCGATCAGAGCCGATACTTGATCTGGTCCGTCCAGAACCGCTCCAGGCGGCTCAGCGCCTGATTGAGTCGGCGGAACTCATCGCCCGACACGCCGCCGATCTGCTCGACGGTCGCAATGTGCTTTTCGTAGAGGCTGACGACGACGCGATGCACATCCTTGCCCTTGTCGGTCAGGCTGATGCGCACCGAGCGGCGATCGACGCGCGAGCGGGCGTGGTGGAGATATCCCATCTCGACCAGTTTCTTGACGTTGTATGAGACGTTCGAGCCCAGATAGTAGCCGCGGGTTCGCAGTTCGCCCGCCGTCAGCTCTTTGTCGCCGATATTGTAGAGCAACAAGGCCTGAACCGAATTCACGTCCGAGCGGCCATGACGGTCGAACTCGTCCTTGATGACGTCAAGCAGGCGGCGGTGCAACCGCTCGACCAGCGTCAGCGCCTCCAGATAAGCGGGACGCACATCCGCAATACGCTCTGCGCGGACGGGGGAGGCTTCGGATTTCGCAGCGGTCTGCATGGCGGGGGTCCCTGTGAACTCGTTTGACGCTCGCGCCGGCTCTTTGTCCGGTCTGCATGGTGGTCAAACTAGACCGCAGGTCGTGAAAAGGCGTTTAAATATCAGAATGAACACGACATTTACCCGGTGATGTGAATCGCGGGTGAATCACGACGGTTGATTTTTTGCTTCTTACTCTGCGTCCTGCTCGCGCGCGGCCATGATGTTCAGCAGAAAGAACACCGCCACCAGCGCTGCGTTCAACCCCAGCGAGGCCGCCGGGCCAAGGCCCAGACGCAGTTGCGGCAGCACGCCGGCCGCCACGATTTCGGACAACGCCGTGAACAGCCAGACGACCCCGCCCCAGGGCGCGATCAACCAAAGCCCGATGGCGGCGACGAAATCGAGCGTGGCGAAAAACACGACCCCGGTCTGGCGCGCCAGCGACATCTCCATGAAGCCCGAGGTGATCGGCCCGCCCGCGCCCTCGCCAAGAATCTGGCTCCAGTAATAAAGCCCGAGCCCCAACCACAGGATCGAGGTTAGGCGCATGAACCATACCAGCGCCCGACTCCATTTGCGCCCTTCGTCGTCTGACTGCTCGCGCGAGCCATAGACGATTGCGGGAATGGGCTGCGCCTCGGGCAGCCGCAACCTCGGCTTGGGCGCAGGCGAGGCGTTCATCGCACGTCGCCCTTGAGGCGAAGCTCATCCGCGCCAAGCGGCGCGAAATAGGCGTCGACGGCGTCTTTCGTGACGCCCTGCGACGTCGCGGGCGACCAGCGCGGCGTATTGTCCTTGTCGATGATCAGCGCGCGCACGCCTTCATAGAAATCGTGGCCGCGCGCGACGCGCGAGACGATGCGATATTCGATCCGCATCGCTTCGGCGAAATCGACATGCGCGCCCACCTCGCATTGGCGCAGCGCGATCGCCAGGCTTGTGGGCGATTTCGTGCGCATCGTCGCCGCGCATTTGGCGGCGAAGGCCGAGCCTTGCGACCCCGCCTTGTCGAGGCTGGCGAAAATCTCTTCGGCGCTCGCCCCGACGAAACAGGCGTCGATGACGGCGCGATCGGCCGCGCTCAGCGTCGGCGCGATGGCGGCGCGCTCCGCCGCCATGGCTTCGTCAGGCGGAACGCCCTGCTCCAGAGCCGCGACGAAGGCGTCATGCCGGTCGCTGGGGATGTAGGCGTCGGCCAGACCGATGGAGACAGCGTCGCCCGCCTTCACCCGGTCGCCCGTGACGCCGAGCCACACGCCGACCTTGCCCGGCAGGCGCGGCAGAAAATAGGTCGCCCCGACGTCGGGGAAAAACCCGATCCCGACCTCCGGCATGGCGAAGAGATAGCGATCCCCCGCGATGCGATGCGAGCCATGCTCGCTCACGCCCACGCCCCCGCCCATGCAGATGCCGTCGACGAGCGCGACATAGGGCTTGGGATAGGATTTGATGCGCTGGTTGAGCCGGTATTCCTCGGCCCAGAACGCCAGCGGCGTCGCCAGATCGCCCGCCTTGCCTGCGTCATGCAGCTTGCGGATATCGCCCCCCGCGCAGAACGCCTTGCCGCCCGCCCCGCGCACGACGACCGCCTTCACCGTCGTCTCCGCTTCGAACCGATCGAGCGCGTCCTCGATCATGCGCACCATGTCGAGGGTCAGCGCATTGAGCGCGGCGGGCCGGTTGAGCGTCATGACGCCGACGGCGCCCCGCTTTTCAACGATGACGTCGGGTTCGGGGGCGGGAGCGGGAGCGAAAGTCATGCCCCGAGCCTTGCCGGAGCGCCCGCCCCGCGTCAATGCGCCGGCGCGGATGACGCGCCCGAGCTCAAGGCTGTTTTTTGACGAAACGCGCGGCCACGCCTTCGGCCTGATCAAGCATGCCAGTCGATAGGCTGCGTTCGGCCAAGCCGAAAAACGCTCCGAGAAGCAGCGCCACCGAGCCGTTGCTTCGAAACAGGTCTGACGCGACGCCATTGATCGAAAAGCTGAGGAAGCGCGTCCAAAGCGCCACGCCGGCCAGACAGGCCAGAACCATCACGAAAGCGACTCGCAAGGCTGGCCGCACCAGATCGGACTCAGGCGTAGCGAGCCTCACGAATGCGAAATCCACGTTCCGGATTGCGAACGAGGCCCAGGCGCCGACGCAACTGCCCGCGCAAAGCAGAAAAAACGAACGTCGTTCCGCCCAGAAATTGACATCGGCGAAGCTCGCAGGCACGTAACTTCGCCCAGCGTTCGTCCCAAACGTCAGAAAGAGCGCCATGCTTGCGGTGAAGGCCGCGGCGCACCAAACGCCCAGATATTTCATGTAGCGATTTTTGACGATGGGCGCGACGCGGCGGAAATACTGTTCGCGCAGATCCTGCAACGCCAGAATCCCAAGTTCCGGGCGACCGTCCGAGAGTCCCATCTGCGCGACATCCGCGAGCTTTTCGGTGAACTCGCTATGGATAAGGCGCGCCTGCGCCCGCGACATGCTGGTGACCCATCGCTTATCGTAACTTGCAAGCACCGTGTCGAATACGCTTCGCGTCTCTCCGATGGCGACATACAGCGCGCTCATGGTTTGATCCACGATCCGCATCTGAGCATTCGTGGCCGGCGCGACTGCAATTTTCAGACGTTTCTGGCCATCGGCAGCCGTGTCCAGGTCAACCTCGAACATGCGGGCTCCAAGCGCGTCCCGCGCGGCCGCATATCTGCCCAAGCGCAACCAAGTCTTGTGCTCGGCGTCTCTCACGTCGCCCGACGAGATCGCCTGTTTGGCGACAGACGCCAGCGCAGCCACTAAGGAAAGGCGCAGCCCGCGCCTGTCCTTCGTGGATTGCTCGCTCGCAGCGGGATCGCGGATCGCGTCTTCGCTCACGTCGACAGCCAACAGCCGCATCGCTTTGCCCACTGCGGCGGCATAGTTCTTTTCGTCGGTCGTTGAGGGTTCGGAGACGACGATTTCAAACGCGTTTTCGAGCGTCCGCGATGTGTCGTCTTGCATCATGATCGCCATGACGACGCTCGCCTCACTAATCTCCAAGCCTGAGCTGCGGCTCACGTCCAGCCTTATCCAGATCGAACAGACAACCTTTTTCGCCGCAGGAAATACGGAAAGTCGTGAATGGCGTCGCTAGACGCATCCCCCATTCGCCGTCCCGGCCCTGAATGAAGACATCGCGCGGCGGGGCATGGCTGTCGCGCGAGGGCGCCTGCGCGCTCTGCGTTGCGATCTGTCGCTCCGCCAACGACGGACTCACGCGCTCCTCGATTGCGGCGATGTCCTTGAGAAGTTGGTCCTCGAACGGAGTGAGCCCGGGCTTATCGGCCAGCAACTGGCGCAATCGCGACAATGCAGGTCCCATCAAGTAGCACCCCGCTCTATCGAAATCAGATGAACTCGATCCCTTATTTTGAATGCTGCACCTTTTTCAAGATTTCGCAAGTATTTTGGCATGACCGGCGCCCGCGTCTCGCAAGCCGGCGTGACCTGCGCGGCGCATCATGCTAGCAGCGCGCCATCAGAAAGGTGCGCCATGTCGAGCTCAACAGGCTTGTTTCTCACCCACCGCCCCCGCCGCAACCGCAAGGCGGAATGGGCGCGCCGCCTCGTGCGCGAGAACGTGCTGACCACCAACGATCTGATCTGGCCGCTGTTTCTGGTGGACGGCGACAAGACCCGCGTCCCGGTCGCCTCGATGCCCGGCGTCGAACGTCTTTCGGTGGACGAGGCGGTGCGCGACGCCGAACGCGCGGTCAGGCTCGGGATTCCCGCCCTCGCCTTTTTCCCCAACACCGATATAGGGCTGAAGGACGAGAGCGGCTCGGAGGCCATGAACGAGAACAATCTCGTGTGCCGCGCCTGCCGCGCGATCAAGACGGAGTTTCCCCAGCTCGGCCTCGTCACCGACGTCGCGCTCGACCCCTACACCAGCCACGGTCACGACGGGCTGATGCGCGGCGACGACATTCTCAACGACGAGACGGTCGCGGCGCTGGTCGCGCAGTCGCTCAATCAGGCGCGCGCGGGATCGGACGTGATCGCCCCCTCCGACATGATGGACGGGCGCGTCGCCGCCATCCGCGCGGGTCTCGACGCCGAAGGCTTCGAGAGCGTGCAAGTGATGGCCTACGCCGCCAAATACGCCTCGGCGTTCTACGGCCCCTTCCGCGACGCGGTCGGCTCGGGCGGCGTCCTGAAGGGCGACAAGCGCACCTATCAGATGGACCCCGCCAACGGCGACGAGGCGCTGCGCGAAGTCGCGCTCGACATCGAGGAGGGCGCCGACATGGTGATGGTCAAGCCCGGCATGCCCTATCTCGACGTGTGCCGCCGCGTGAAGGAGACGTTCGCCGTCCCGACTTTCGCCTATCAGGTGTCGGGAGAATACGCGATGATCACCGCCGCCGCGCAGAACGGCTGGCTCGACGGTGAAAAGGCGATGATGGAATCGCTGATCGCCTTCAAGCGCGCGGGCTGCGACGGCGTGCTGACCTATTTCGCCCCCCGCGCGGCGAAGAAGATCGCGGAAGGATGGGGCGAGGGCGTATGAGCGACGCGACGATGACCGACCTGAACGTTCCGCTCCGCACCATCTGCGGCATCGAGGAGCTGCCCCGCCACAGCGAACGCGGCGTGCGGCATGTCCTCTCGATCATCGACCCCGACCGCGCCGATCTTGACGCCTTCGAGAGCTACGAACCGCATCATCGGCTGACGCTGCGCTTCCACGACGACATCGAGCCGCTGCCCGGCCGCGCGCCGCCGCTCGAATCGCATGTGGACGACATCCTTCGCTTTGGCGAGGGCGTCGCGGGAATGGGCCATGTGCTTGTGCATTGCCACATGGGCGTCTCGCGCTCGACGGCGGCGATGCTGACCTTGATGGCGCAGGCCGATCCCCGCGCCGACGCCGACGCCCTGTTCGCCCGCCTCGTCGCCATTCGCCCGCAGGCCTGGCCGAATTCGCGCATGATCGGCTTCGCCGACGCGGCTCTTGGACGAAAGGGCGCCCTCAGCGCCGCGCTGGCGCGCCACTATGGACGCCAGCTTCAGGCCAAGTCCGAATGGTCGCTCTGGATGGCCGATCTGGGACGCGGCGCCGAGATCGAGATGGGCCGGCGCGCGCTGGCGGGTTGAAGCGACTTACGCGAACGAGCGGCTGAACGATCGTCGCGTCAGAAGCCCGACGAGCCGGCCCGCCGTATCCACAGCGAGCAATGGCCCGTCCCCCGCTCCGAGCGCCGCCGCCGCCTGATCGAGCGGCGTCGTCTGCGCGATCAGCCGCGGCGCGTCGAGCGCCAGCGAGGCGATGGGGCGGCCGTGCCAATCCCCGTTGAGACTTGCGGACAACGCCGCGCGCGAGATCACGCCGACGGGCCGTCCCTCAAGGTCGATCACAGGAAAGGCGTCCTGCGGCGAGCTGATCAGCGCCTCATAGCCGGGCGCAAGCGATTGCTCATGCCCGAGCGCGGTCACGCCGCGCTCCATCGCGTCGGCGACGACCAGTCGCGGCGCGCGCGCATACAGCGTCTCCGCCCGCGCCTCCTGCGACGCCGCGATCCAGATGAACACCGCAAGCAGGAACAGCATGGGCTGGCCCATGAACCCGGCCAGCATCAGCAGGAACGCGAACCCCTGCCCGATCCGCGCCGCGATGACGGTGGCGCGCTCGCGCGGCCAGCGCATCGCAAGTAGCGCGCGCAGAACGCGCCCGCCATCCATCGGGAAGGCCGGCACGAGGTTGAACAGCACCAGGATGATGTTGGCCTGAATGAGCCGCTCGACCATCGACACGCTCGGATCTTCGAGCGCGCCGAATCGCGAGGAATCCGGCAAACCGTTGAAGAGGATCAATACGGCCGCGATGGCGACGTTCACCGCCGGTCCGGCGAGCGCGACCACAAGCTCCTGCCTGGGGTCTTTCGGAATGCGGTCGAGCCGCGCGACCCCGCCGATCGGCAGAAGGATCACGTCGGACGTCCCGATCCCGTAACGCCGCGCCGCGAAGATATGGCCGAATTCATGCGCGACGACGCACATGAACAGGAGCGAGACGAACACGGTCGCGTCCAGCGCCTCGGCGCCGCCGCCATACTCCCAACTGGCGTAGGCGATCCACGCCAGATAGAGCAGAAATGTGACATGGATACGCACCGCCGTTCCTGCGATGCGCCCGATGGTGAACGCCCAGCCCATGTTCTGCTCCCGCTTCAGCCTTCAGATGGCGGCGCGCGCGCGCAAGGTCAATGTCGCGCTCGCGCTGGCGGCGTGCCTGACGCTGGCGGGCTGCGCGGGGCTGGACGTCGAGGAGTTGCGTGCGTGCCGCCTTGTGGCCGCCACGCTCGGCCCGCCCGGAACGCGGATCGAAATTCTCTCGCAGAGCGGGCGCAGGCTCGACGACGGGCTCGACCTCGCCCGCGTCGACGTGCTGCTGCACGCCCCGGACCGCCGCCCGCGCCGCGATTTCGT